>Ga0213831_1000218_pt1 | contig 59236 bp, 46 predicted proteins | sample SWATP12_FD_163421 | JGI IMG/M metagenome (GOLD analysis project Ga0213831, IMG submission 163421) | Coastal seawater microbial communities from Marineland, Florida, United States - SWA TP1 #2 | ecosystem: Environmental > Aquatic > Marine > Coastal | place: USA: Florida | collected 2016-08-06 | reverse complement strand
CAAAAGATTCATTCTATTTTCGGGAAGGAGAGACAGTCATGTCAGAATACCAAAATGCAATCGATCAGGTTGCCACGCTTAAGAGTCAATACAACGGTACTTGGGATGCCATCAGTCCAGATTTTGCTGCACGTATGGTTGTTCAAAACCGCTTCAAAACCGGTTTAGACGTTGCTAAATATACGGCAAAAATTATGCGTCAGGACATGGCCGAGTACGATGCAGACTGTACTCAATACACGCAATCTTTAGGTTGCTGGCACGGGTTTGTTGGTCAGCAGAAAATGCTGTCTGTGAAGAAACATCAGGGCACTACCAGTAAGAGCTATCTTTATCTGTCTGGCTGGATGGTTGCCGCACTGCGTTCTGAATTCGGCCCACTGCCGGATCAGTCAATGCACGAGAAAACCTCAGTTGCCTCATTAATCGAAGAACTGTACACCTTCCTGCGTCAGGCTGACGCTCGTGAACTGGGTGATCTGTTCAAGCAGTTAGATGCTGCTAAAGCAAACGGTGGCGACGTAGCCGCTATCCAGGCACAAATTGACAACTACGAAACTCACGTTGTGCCAATCATTGCCGACATCGACGCCGGTTTCGGTAACGAAGAAGCCACCTATCTGTTAGCGAAGAAAATGATCGAAGCGGGTGCGTGCTGTATCCAAATCGAAAACCAGGTATCTGATGCCAAGCAGTGTGGTCACCAGGACGGTAAAGTAACCGTTCCTCACGAAGACTTCCTGGCGAAAATCAACGCGGTTCGTTATGCCTTCTTAGAGCTGGGTGTAGACGACGGTGTAATTGTTGCCCGTACTGACTCATTAGGTGCTGGCCTGACGCAGAAGATCCCGGTATCTACCAGCGAAGGCGACCTGGCTTCTCAGTACAACGCGTTCCTGCAAACTACACCGGTTACTTCAGTAGACGAGCTGAACGAAGGTGACCTGGTACTGAAGCAAAACGGCGAACTGGTTAAGCCTGAGCGTCTGCCTAACGGCCTGTTCCGCTTCAAGCCTGACACTGGTGTAGCGCGTTGTGTACTCGACTGTATCACCAGTCTGCAAAACGGTGCTGACCTGCTGTGGATTGAAACTGAAAAACCACACGTACGTCAGATTGGCGACATGGTTGACCAAATCCGTGAGGTTATCCCGAATGCGAAGCTGGTTTACAACAACTCGCCTTCATTCAACTGGACACTGAGCTTCCGTCAACAGGTATTTGATGCATGGACTGAAGCAGGTAAAGACGTATCTGCCTACGACCGAAATAACCTGATGTCTGCAGAGTATGATGAAAGTGAACTAGCCGCCGAAGCTGATGCGAAGATCCAGAGCTTCCAGGCTGACGGTGCTCGTGAAGCCGGTATCTTCCACCACCTTATCACACTGCCGACTTACCACACTGCTGCGCTGTCTACTGACAACCTGGCGAAAGGTTACTTCGGTGAAGAAGGCATGCTGGCTTACGTCAAAGGCGTACAGCGTCAGGAAATCCGTCAGGGTCTGGCGTGCGTTAAGCACCAGGCGATGGCCGGCTCTGACTTAGGTGATACTCACAAAGAGTACTTCTCTGGTGAGCAGGCGCTTAAAGCCAGTGGTAAAGACAACACCATGAACCAGTTCGACTAATTCGACTCATTCCCAACTGAAACAAGTCGATTCATGTTAAGCCTCCTTCGGGAGGCTTTTTTTATCACCAAGCGAGCTTAAATATTGGTCGTTTTATCGGTTTTATTCACCATAATTATTTATTTTAAATCATTCACAAAACACATCCGCATTTCAAAAAATCAACATTAAGTATAAACATCAGCAACTTAACCTTAAACCGGCAATAAAGCACTACGACCAAAGGCCTATCTGACATCCACTCAGACTATGAGTATAATAGCGGCGTTTAATAAAACTAATACAGGCTATTACAGTTATGAATATTGCAAAGGTTGATTTGAATTTATTGGTGTATCTGGATGTCCTTTTGCGAGAAGGCAGTGTGACCCGCGCCGCAAATCAGCTAAGCATTACTCAACCGGCAATGAGTAATGGCCTTAAACGCCTGCGTGATTTATTTAAAGATCCGCTGTTGGTGCGCACCAGTGATGGTATGACACCTACCAAGCGTGCACTTGAACTGCAACCGGTCATTCGCGATGTACTCAGTAAGCTGGAAAGCTCTATTCAGCCGGAAACCGACTTCAACCCGGCCACCAGTGCCCGCACATTTCGTATAATGACCAGTGACTATGCTGAATCTACTCTGCTACTGGAACTTCTTGGCAGGCTGGCCGACTGTGCACCCAATATTACGCTGGATTTAATTACCCCGAGCGACGTTACCTTCCACGATGTGGAACAGGGTAAAGTGGATATGGCCATAAACCGCTTTGACGAATTGCCGCTGTCATTCCACCAGAAAGTGATTTGGTACGATAACTTCGCCTGTGTAATGAATAAAAAGCATCCCCTCGCCAGCCATTATGATTTAGAAACCTATCTGAAAGCGCAACATATCTGGGTCAGCAAAACCGGCTTTGGTGTGGGTGTCGGCATCGACCCCAATGAAGTACAAAAACTGGGCTGGGTTGATGCGGAGCTCACCAAACTGGGCAAACAACGTGATATCCGGGTATTCACCCGTCACTATCATGCCGCTTTGCAAATTGCCAAACGCCAGAGCCTGATCGCTACACTGCCCAGCAAAGCCGCTAAGATATTTACCGATGATCCGGATATCGTACTGCGCGAACCGCCGTTTGATATCCCACCCATTGCACTCAAAATGGCCTGGAGTGCCCTGCTCCATCATGATGCCGGGCATATCTGGCTGCGTCGCCTGATTGGTGATGTGGCGGCCGAAATGCAATAGCTCACCTGATACCCTTTTTAAGCGGTTTACCAGCGCAATGCCGGTAAACCCTGCTCAGTCAGCCCACCAATTATTCACACCACTTATGACAGCAATAAAAACCATAAACTAAAAATTTACCTCGCATCCCTCTAGACTGGAGGCTACTAACCGTAGACAGGGGACTTCTATGCAGGATTATATTCAGCGCGGCCGAATGCAGGTTGCGACGATTTTAGACAAGTTTATCAATGAGCAAGCATTACCTGGCTCCGGCGTTGAGGAAACTGGCTTCTGGCAGGGTTTCGAGGCCATTCTGGATGAATTTGTTGGTCAGAACAAAGCTTTGCTGAACACACGTGACGAGTTGCAAGCCAAAATTGATGATTATCATAAAGCGGGCAATTCACCCACCGGCGCGCAGTACAAACTATTTTTACAGGAAATAGGCTATTTACAGCCTGAGCCTGAAGACTTCTCCATTGAAACTGACAACGTCGATGCCGAAATGGCCACTATGGCTGGACCGCAGTTAGTGGTTCCCATTAACAATGCCCGCTATGCCCTGAATGCCGCGAATGCGCGCTGGGGCAGTTTGTATGATGCCCTGTATGGTACTGATGTGATCAGCACCGACGGCGGAGCTGAAATCAGCAAAACGTTTAATCCGGTACGTGGCGAGAAAGTCATTCAGACTGCCCGGGAATGGCTCAACACCATGCTGCCATTATCTACCGGCAGTCATCAGCAGGCCGTTGGCTACGCCATAGATGGCAATAACATAGCTGTAAAATTAGCTGACGGTGATGTTGCCACGTTGGCTGACAGCGCCCAGTGGCAAGGCTATCAGGGTTCTGCCGAAGCACCTACAGCATTGTTATTTGTGCACAATGGCTTACATTTTGAAATCCAGATAGATAATTCTCACCCGATTGGAAAGACAGATCCGGCGGGTGTTAAAGATATTCTGGTTGAAGCAGCTTTAACCACCATTATGGACTGTGAAGACTCTGTTGCCGCTGTTGATGCTGAAGATAAAACCCTGGTCTATTCAAACTGGCTCGGGCTGATGAAAGGCACGCTGAGCATCGAGATGCAAAAAGGCGATAAAACCTTTGAGCGTAAAATGAATCCGGATCGGGAATACACTTCACCATCCGGCGCTAGTTTAACGTTGTCGGGCCGTAGTCTGATGTTTGTCCGTAATGTGGGGCATCTGATGACCAACGACGCCATTTTGTTCGACGGTGAGGAAGTACCAGAAGGCATTATGGATGGGGTAATCACCTCACTGATTGCTAAACATGACCTGTTAGGTAACAGCACCTTTAAAAACACCCGTACTGGCAGTATCTATATTGTTAAGCCTAAAATGCATGGCCCTGATGAGGTCGCCTTCAGCAACGCGCTGTTTGGCCGCATTGAGGAAGTGGTTGGGCTGGAACCCTTCACCCTGAAAATGGGTATTATGGACGAAGAGCGCCGCACCAGTGTAAACCTGAAAGCTTGTATTGCGGCGGCTAAACAGCGCACCGTGTTTATTAATACCGGCTTTTTAGACCGTACCGGCGATGAAATTCACACATCAATGCTGGCAGGCCCCTTTGCAGACAAAGCCAGCCTGAAAACCATGAAATGGATCCAGGCCTACGAGAAAGCTAACGTAAGTACCGGCCTGGCCTGTGGCTTATCCGGCAAAGCTCAGATCGGCAAAGGCATGTGGCCGATACCGGATCAAATGGCGCAAATGATGGAAGCGAAAATTGGCCATCCTAAATCCGGTGCCAATACGGCCTGGGTGCCCTCGCCTACCGCCGCAACGCTGCACGCGCTTCACTACCATCAGGTAGACGTATTTGGTTTGCAAAAAGAACTCGCCAGTGAGCGCTTTGATGGTATTGATGACATTATTACCCTGCCATTACTGGAAGATCCATCGTCGCTGACAGAGCAACAAATCCAGCGCGAAGTGGACAATAACGTGCAGGGTATTCTGGGCTATGTTGTACGCTGGGTTCACCAGGGTGTTGGTTGCTCTAAAGTACCAGATATCAATGATGTCGGTTTAATGGAAGACCGTGCAACGCTGCGTATTTCCAGCCAACACCTAGCTAACTGGCTGGCTCATGGCATTATCTCTGAAGAGATGGTAAAAGCCTCGCTGGAACGCATGGCCAAACTGGTTGATGAACAAAATGCTAACGATCCGGATTACATTGCAATGACCCCGGATACCGCTAACTCAATCGGCTTCCAGGCTGCCAGCGAACTTATCTTTAAAGGTAAAGAACAGCCTAGTGGTTACACTGAGCCCTTATTGCATCAAAAGCGTAAAGAAATGAAAGCGGCACTGCGCAACAGTTAAGCATTACTTCCCTTCTTATGAGTAAAGCAGGCCTGAGGCCTGCTTTCTTTTTTTAAGGCGGATAAGCGCTGGACTGGCTTATTTTATTCCTGAAAAAAGATTAAAAATCCAGCGTTATTAGTAAATTGGTATATGCTAATAACATCGGAAATTTTTAAAAGACGCTATGGCAACACAACAAATCGTGCCCATTTTTTCTGGTGGCGGTACCCGACTGCTTGCCCACATCGGTATCCTCAAAGCACTAGAGGAATTAGAAGTAAATTTTAATTCATTAGTCGGAATTTCCGGTGGCTCGATAGTGGCTTCGCTGCACAGTTATGGGATGACAAATAAAGCCCTGTACGATCTGGCTGTAAATACCGACTTCAGACAATTCCGCGACTTTTCAATCCTCAGGTTACTCCGCCATGGCGGCCTGTCATCCGGGATAAAATTTGAACAATGGATGGATCAGCAACTCGATGGCATGACATTTTCTGAGGCACCCATCCCGCTGCATATTCTGGCCACCGACGTTAATGGCGGCGGGCCAGTGATATTCAGCAAGGAAACCAGCCCGAATATGAAGGTTTCACATGCCGTGCGCTGCTCCATGTCAATTCCGCTTTTATTCAGTTACACGGTATATGAGCAACACTTACTGGTAGATGGTGCGATATTATCTGAAGATGCGCTATTCAGAGACTGGCAGCAGGATGGAACGCCTAACATCTGTTTCCGGCTTCGTAGCGAAGCCCGCGAACAGCCGTTTAATCCTAAACGCCGGTTTATGTTACCGCAGTACATAGGCATGCTTATTCGCACCTTTATGACTGCGCTGTCACGCGAGTATGTTCACGCCGAGCACTGGCACAATACTTTGGTGATTAATACTGGTGCCGCTTCCTCGGTAGATTTTGATATGTCTTGTGAAGACAAACTGTCTTTATTTAAGCAAGGCTATGAGACGGCGATGAACTTTTTACCGATCAAACTCAGCAAGCTCAATACGTCTCAGCCGGGCAGCAGCTAATACTTTTCGCTCGGCTCACACCTTATAATATTCGCGATACCATTTAACGAATTCACCGATCCCATGTTCAATGCCAATTGACGGACGGTATCCGGTATCATTAACCAGGGCATCCACGTTGGCATAAGTATCCGGAACATCACCAGGCTGCATCGGTAATAGCTCCTTATCGGCTTTAACCCCCAACGCCTGTTCCAGTGTTTCAATAAACTTCAGCAGGTTTACCGGGTTTTGCGCCCCAATATTATACACACGCCATGGCGCCTTACTGGTTGCCGGATTAGGCGCTTTGCCACTCCAACTCTCATCACTTTGGGCAGGGCGATCAAGGGTTCTGATCACGCCTTCGACGATATCATCAATATAGGTAAAGTCCCGATGATGGTTACCGTAGTTGTATACCTGTATGGTTTCGCCGGCCAGTATGGCTTTGGTAAATTTAAACAGCGCCATATCCGGTCTGCCCCAGGGGCCATATACGGTGAAGAAGCGCAGGCCAGTGGTGGGCAGTCCATACAGGTGACTGTAGGTGTGAGCCATCAACTCATTAGCTTTCTTGCTGGCCGCGTAAAGACTTACCGGGTGATCAACATTATGCTGCTCTGAAAATGGCATAGTTTCATTCGCGCCATAGACAGAACTTGAAGAAGCATAAACCAGATGTGCAACATTATTATGCCGACAGCCTTCGAGAATATTCATAAAGCCAACCAGGTTGGCATCAACATAAGCATTAGGATTTTCGATGGAATAACGCACGCCAGCCTGGGCGGCAAGATGCACTACGCGGTCAAACTTCTCACTGGCAAACAGCTCCGCACACACATCGCGTTCTTCGACCCCCATTTTCTGGAAGCGAAAACTACCGGTGAATTCGGCAGATTCAAGCTGACTCAGGCGGCCATACTTCAAATTAACGTCGTAATAGTCATTGATATTGTCGATCCCGACAACATCATCTCCACGTTGTGCCAGGTATCGGCTTACCGCTGAACCAATAAACCCGGCAGCGCCGGTGACTAAAACTTTCATGTAATTCTCCGCTTGATAGTAAGTTTCGACTTAGCGCTTGAAGGCGGCGCCTAAATCGACCGGCTTTGCATCTGCCGTGGAGTCACCCCTAAGCCAGTTATATACGCCCAGCCATAGTTTAATGGAAAAATGCTTAAGCAGTACTTTGGGTGGCATTTTCATACTATGACCGCGCACAAAAACAACAAACCTGGCAAGGCCCGAGCGTACAGAGTGTAATGCAGGATGTTCCGGTATCAAAGCGTATTTATAAATTCGTACCAACAGTTGCAGCTTACCGCGCTTTAACCTTCCCTCATAAGGCTTAACCGGATAAGCACTTCCAAACCAGGTATTGAGCAAAGTCATCACTACTTTTAACTCTGTCTCGAAATGACTTTCAGCGGCCAACTGCTCTACCCGCTGCCAGAACGCGTCGCTATCATACTGTTGAGCCAGGCACTTTAAATCCACCATGTCGCGGAAACCATAAACAACTTCTTCATTTAGCATAAGGTGAATAATGCTATGCATAAACATTGCAGCAGGTTCCAGGGTATACAGCCCGCACTCCTGAAGCTGCACACCCTGCCAAAACTGATCCAGAGGCGGTGCCTTGCCACTAACAGGCAAGAACAGATTGTGGTGCAGATCGAGCACCGTTCCTCGGGTGAGATGGTAGAGAGGCGGAATTTCGTGAGCATATTCACGATAATATTTATCGTCGTAATCCGTGATGGTTTTGTGATACCAGAAGTTATTCAGCAGTGTAGTCTCACTGGTAGCTAAATCCCCCTCTTTAACCAATAAATCGATATCCGAGCATAACCGGCCCTGCGCATTGTTTGTTGCCGCAACAATATATGCCGCCCCTTTCAGGAAAACCGGAATTACCCCCTGGGCCACTAATAAGTCATGGATTTCCTGTCCCTCATGGAACACCTGATCATTTTGTCGCTGGGCATAAACCATGGCGGCGCTCAGGTGAGCCCGGACCTGTTCTGGAATACTGTCCCACGCCTCTAAGTCACGTAAAACGAAGGCTAAGTAAGCCTCAAGACGTGAAGTTTTCAGCACAAACAAAATGTGTTCCCACTCATGTAGCGAGAGATGAGTAAGCCGCTCAGGCCAATTTATCGCTTGAACAAGGTTTTCAAAGCTAAATTTATTCGCCATGCCCTACTACCTCATCCAACAAGAATTCATCCATAAAGTCGAGATTACTATAGTGCACTTCAAACACCTTAACTTTATCAATCAAGCGCCAAACCGTATCGAAGGCCTGATACCCTAAGACATGATAATTAAAGGCATGCTGGCATAACTCTTCAAATACCTGCGATTTGGCAATGGTGTAGTACTGCTCTTCTGCCAAGTCACCATCGTACTTAGGAAACACTATCCCGGCTATTTCGACAGGCTGTAAGCAGGAATATTCCGTCCAGGTCTGGAACTTAGCATGCGCTACATCACCTTTAGCCGTATCACTGCAAACCTTCGTAATAGTTGCATCCGGCTGCCAACCTCTTACCAATTCAATAGAACGGTTTTTAATACACGCTGGCCGGTAAAGTGGCTCTGCGGTAAGTGAATCGGTATTGATAACTGCCATTTCATCAGAATAGAGCTTCCAACCGTTGATCGCTAACCAGCAGGACAAGGTGCTTTTTCCCGAACCAGGAAGTGCTGGAAATAACACCGCTTTATTGTTTTTTACCAGTACCGCTGAATGTAGTAGCAGATGGTTGAAGTCATGTGTGGCCAGACACCAGTTAAGCCCCCACTCCAGCAGCGCATAGGCCTGGGAAAAGGGTAAGGGTTTAAATGGAATTTGGGTATTACTTTCGAATACTATTTGCGGCCGGAGATATTTACGGACAATGCTTCCAGGGGCCAGGCTTACTGTGAAATCAGACATTTCTTTTGGCTGACAGTCACCGTAAATTTGATTGAGAGCTGGACTGATTGAAGAAGGGTAGTCGTTTAATCTCGCCTGAAACAGGCCCATATTAATAAAAAATGGCTTCACACGCGTACCAATAAACCCCGTGCTTCGAGCTCATTAACTGTGGCTAGCTGCCCATCGTGAAAATGATCAATAAATTCATCGACTGACATTTCATTGGAGGGTTCAGCAAGGTTAATGGCGCGTTTTAAAGACTGGTGAACAAAGAAGGTTTCGCATGTCCGGGCAGAGAAAAAAGCTAACCCGGACATATCGCTAAAAGAGCGGCAACTTATGCCGTCTTTGAGACGGATATACAGCCCCTTACCTCCGGCCGTTGCCATTATTGCCGTTGTTTCCGTTGTTTCCGTTGTTTCCGTTATTCCCAGAACTACTAGTTGAACACGTAGCACTGAATACTTCATCAAATTCAGATTCAAACGTAGATTGAATAATCTGACTATGACCATCAGTATAACCGAGTTGTGCATCACTCATATCTGTATCGCTTGTCTGCTTCAACTGAATTAACGCAGCCATTACAATTTCAGCCGTTTCCATTGCTGCGCTGTGATTTAGCGGCATGGAAACACCGTTATAGAGCCCGAAGTAAACGTTCATGTAAACAGTGGCGGAGTGACGCAAGATACTTTTTCTGCTATTCAGAGGAACAGGTGAACCCGTTCCAGAAATCGCATCGGTCAGCGACACAGAGGTACTGTAAAAGGTATCAGAATCAAAAATATACTTAGCTGCAGACTCAGATAACGTCAGGTGAGTGTTAACAATGAATTGGTTGATAATTGTTCGCATCTCTTCGATTCGAGTATCGAGCAAACAGTTATCACCTGATGGAATTCCCACGTGAAGTTGAGGGAATACAGACGCGGGCGCATCACCACTGTTTCCGGGTGTCCATGTGTTACCCTGAAACCATGACCCTGGCGAGCGTCCGCCATTTGGCATTTGCACGGTTCCGCATGTATCGCCTGTACCGCCACCTGTTTGCGATAAGTTACCCGACATTACACCTGATACTGAACACGCTCCCCAAACTGATTTCATAGGAAGTGACGATACCGCTACACCAGCACCGGCCTTTTTAATAAACTGACGACGTTTTGACACTGATGATTGATTTTGTTCAATACCCATACTGATAACCTTTGTCTTCCATTGAAAAGCTGCCTACTAAACATATGCAGACCAATTTCAAAGCATTATGAATAAATCATGCCATTTTTTTAAGAGCATGATAATAAATGCTTTTTATTATTTCAGGGTACTAATTACTGCCTTTTTGTAAAAATTACCGACAGTAACAATCCAGGCGCCCTCTCACTAAAGCGCTATATTAGACTTTGCAGCAAGCTTTCGCAAATGCATAACGGGAATAGCGTATGAGATTCCAGACGGTTTACTTAGTACTGACTCTTTCGTCTCAGCTACAAATACTTTGTTTATAACGCCAACTACCACTCCGGATTCACTGAGATACATCGGGCTGCCACTGTTTCCTGGGTAGGCAGTCGCATCCAACTGATAGATTAGAAATACCTTTTGTAATCTATCGAGCATATTAATAGATAGCTGATCGGAACGGCGCGCCGGAATAGCGTCGGGGGTTATAGCGGCAATCATACCTCGATGAGTTGCAGGGTACAGCCCCAAAACAGCTCCAATAGGAAACCCGGTGAACGCAATATGAGTGCCTTCTGGAACAAAGTCATCAGAAGCTACTTTCAGTGGAGTCAATTTAGTGTCTATTTTCAGAATGGCCAGATCATGAGCAGGGTCAATATCAACTACCTCAGCACGAAACGTTTTGGTATTTTTCGCGTTACCGGCATAAACAGAGCGGTACTGCACTACATCCGGATTCAGAGGCGTTGATACAACGTGATAGTTGGTGGCAATATAATGGCCATCGCCAATAACGAACCCCGTCCCTTGTAATTGATTCGCCGGCGAGTTCATCGGCGTTGTTATGCCTACCCCGACCACAGAAGGTTTCACTTGTTTTATCACCTCCACCATCGACTGATTCGCCTCAAGAGTGGTTGACAAAAAGATAAATAACAAAAACAGACAGATATTCTTCATTGCAACTCGCTTTTAAATCATTGACTATAACATCCTGTTAATCAGGGAACGATAATTGTGGATGCAGACACATTAAAATTTATTGTTAAACAACTTATCTCGCCAGTCGTTCTCTTTTTCGTTCTGTTGTTAGCCGCCATGGCTTGTCATTTTTCAAAAAAGTTATCCAGATACACTTATCCGATATTTATTAGTGGTTGTACGTGGTTGTTGCTTGCCAGTCAGTATACATTCAGTAACTGGTTACTTGCACCACTGGAATATGCCTACCCCCCAGTAAAGAAATCAGATAAAGCCTGGCATCATGTGGAGTATATTTTCACTCCTGGGTGTTATTATTACGGTAAAGATTTACCTGAAGCCAGCAACTGGCATCAATGTTCATTAACCCGTTTAACTCAAACGGCCATAATGTCGGTTTACAAAAACAAACCGGTTATTGTTACCGGGGGTAACTTTTTAAGGGATAAAAACATTGCGTATGCAGAGAAAGCCAAGGAATTTCTATCTCATTTAGTCACTTCTTCAGTTACTGCCCTGTCTATTGGTCATAATACAGAACAGGAACTGCAAGCACTGTTTAACCTTACCGGCGATATTCCTATTGCGGTAGTGACTTCAGCCACGCATATGCGCAGGTTACTGTACCAAGCGAGACAAATTGGATTTAACCACCTTGTTCCGGTGCCTGTAGAACATCTGAGCCCGCCAACATACGAAGTAACATTGAATATTCCGTCTATCGCCAGTATATACAATACGGAGCGTGCCCTTTATGAATACATTGGTTTACTTTATGAAACCGGAGAATGGCCGATAAGGTGACATAGTAATTAGTCTAAATAGCATTGAGTGTGCATTTTTAGTGCTATTATTAGGGAATATAAGGAATATTAGATGCATTGCATCTATATGCGAAATATGAAGCTTATAACAAGCCCGGACGGAAGAGGTAACGGTGTTTAAAAGTACGAGCGCGAAAATTTCCAAGTTATGGCAGTCTTACCAGCGCTTGCGTGAGGCTACGGCTATCTCAAAGCATTTTTCCACCTTTTTAACGCCGGTGGTTGCGAATGCCGATGAACTTAAAAAAGAGGTCTACAAGATTCGCCATAATGTGTATTGTGAAGAGCTTGGCTTCGAACCTCTAAGACCTGATCAAATGGAAATGGATGAGTTTGATGCCTTTTCGCAGTATTGCCTTATTAAGCACATCGGGTCCGACGCCTTCGCAGGTACTGTCAGGTTAGTCACCCCTCGTGAGGAAGGACAGCTTTTGCCATTGGAAAAGTATTGCCTGCACTCCATATCTCATGACGAATTTACACCAAACCACTTTGAGCGCAATGAAATCTGTGAAATATCGCGGCTTGCAGTTCCAGCCCATTTCAGACGACGGGCCATGGATAAGTTTGCCGGTGCGGCCACTGGTGCAATTAACGAGTCAACATATTCAGAGGCAGAACTGCGTTGTTTTCCATTCATTGCAATCGGGCTCTATCTCTCGGCTGCATCACTAGCGCTTACTCAGGGCATACAACATGCCTTTGTAATGATGGAGCCCCGTTTAGCCAGGAGCATGCGTTTTCTTGGGATTAAGTACATTAAGATTGGTCCGACAATTGAGTATCATGGCCAGCGCGCCCCGTATTATATCAACGCAGAGATCTTGCTCCGTGATCTTGCCCCGAGCTTTAAATATATGCTTCGCGATATTCAGGTTCAGGTGAATAAGCAGATAAAAGAAAGTAGCTAGGTATCTGCTTACGCCGCTCAATTTCATCTTAGTAAAAGCGAACGGCCAATGAGCAAATACCAATGTCAAATAATTTTACACCGAGTATATACCCATCCACCAGAGATAAAATAAATAACTGTAAAATAAAACAAAATAAAAAATGGCACACGCCGTGCATTACTGTTTTCGTGGTAACTTTCTTAGTACAGAGGACAGTAATATGAATAAATTTTCGAAATTCACTAAAGCATTGTCTTTAACTGCAGTAATCGGGTTAGGCTTTGCTGGTGTATCTAACGCAGCAACAATTAATTTTAATAATGGCGTAGTGGCATCTGATGGTTCTGGTTTAACCAGTCAGTACATAGACCCCATCAACGGCGGTCTGCCAGACTACTTCATTGAGACTTTCGACGCAGGTACGGGGGTTCCAGGGTTTCCTGGCTCTACTGCTTATACTGATGCAGGCTTCGAGCAAGACTGTGCGGTAAACAGTGTTAACAACGGCCCATTTGGTATTACAGTGAACGGCAACGCTGGCGAAATCGGTGTTCGTCAAGGCTCAGTACCGAATACTGCAGCGGCGCCAGCAAACGATACTACTTGTTATGGTTACCTGTCTAACAATGATTCAGGCACCGCCACAGTTGAGTTTGATTACACAAATCTGCTTAATTACTTTACAGCGCAAGCTGGTAATGGTGTTCAGTTAGGAATCACTTACTTAGGTTTCTACTGGGGTTCAGTAGATACTTACAACGATTTTGAGTTTTATTCTGGTGGTTCGTTAGTAACCGAGATTTCTGGTGTTGGCCTGCTTAACCAGTTCGGTGGCTCTTCAGGTAACCAAACTTCTCCAAACTCAAATACCTATGTTGAAATCGAGTTTTCTATTGCAGAACAATTTGATACTCTGGTGATCAATACTTCTGGCGTAGCTGGTGAGTTTGATAACATTGTTATCGGTCTGAGCTCTCGTGAAATTCCTGTTCCGGCTCCTACTGGACTTGCGCTGTTCGCTTTTGGCCTGGTTGCTCTTGGTCTGAGATCTCGTTTAAAGAAATAAACGAAAGAGAAAGTTACCGCTAAAAAGTCGGCCATAGTGCCGACTTTTTTTACACTTGTAACCTGCATATAATTGAACACTTTTTAACCTAATGAATTTTTAAGCATTTTTTTATTGGTCTGAAAAATGCATCGTTCCGACTTTTGGTGACATTAATCAAGGAGCGACATTATGAAACGTTTTCCCTTAGTCACTAAATCCCTTTTATTCAGTGTCGTACTGGTTTTTAGTGTCTCTAATCAATCTACAGCAGCATCTATCAGCTTTGGAGGTGCAAGCGCCTCTGATGGTTCCGGGCTAACCAGCACCTTTATGGATCCCATAAACGGCGGGCTGTCAGACTACTTTATCGAAACATTTGATATCGCTACTGGCAACCCTCTCTACCCGGGCTCTACAGACTACACTGTATCCGGATTTGAAAATGAATGTGCTGTAAACAGTCTTAATAATGGTCCTATTGGTATTGACGTCACCGCTAATAGTTCAGAAATTGCCGTCCGCAAGGGTTCGGTAACTAATGTGGCAGCAGCACCGGCGAACGACACCACCTGTTATGGCTATGCAACTAATAATGGCCAGGGCACGGCGACCATCTCGTTTGACTATAACAACCTGCTTGATTACTACAGTTCACTGTATGGCTCCTCAACCCAATTAGGTATTACTTATCTAGGTTTTTACTGGGGCTCGGTGGATGTTTACAATGACTTCTATTTTTACTCCGGAGGGTCATTGGTTTCATCAATCACAGGGGCTGCATTACTCTCCCAGTTAGGCGGCAGTTCGGGAAATCAAACTAGCCCTGACTCTAATGCTTACGTTAATATCGCCTTTTCGATTGCAGAACAGTTTGACACCCTGGTAATTAATACCAGTGACATTGCCGGAGAGTTTGACAATATAGTCATAGGCCTGAGTACACGGGAGATACCAGTAAGTGCTCCCGGGGCAACACTTATTCTGCTATTTGGTACTGTAATAATCGCAGTCCGCAGATCTCGAAAAAGCTAATTGGCCATAGTCAATTCAACAAGAAAGCCGGCTAGATGTCGGCTTTTTTGTTTTTTCGCGCTATAGTTTGCTCATATAAATACACTTCAAAACAATCAGAACTTATATGGATATTCACAACCAATTATCGCTTATCTGCCAAACTGGGATCGCCAGACTGATAGCTTCAGAGGAGGACGTAAGCCAATATGGTATCAACACATTTGGTAAACCACAGCAGTTTGCCGGGGCAATCCAAGTATTGCAAGAGTCAGCCATTCCCCAGTTACTTTCGCTGGCAAACTCAGTGGGGGCTAAACTGCACCCGGTTAGTACTAATAATAACTGGGGATATGGCTCAATTCTGGTAGACAAAGATCCGGTTTACCTACTTGACCTGTCAGCGCTGAACGCTATCACACCCACAAATAAAGAGCTGGGTCTCATCACTATCGGCCCAGGTGTCACCCAGCAACAGCTGCACGATTACCTCGTAGAAAATGATTGGCCCCATATGGTACCTGTTACAGGCGCAGGCCCTTCATGCAGCTTACTCAGTAACGCGTTAGAGAGGGGTTACGGCATTACGCCTTACACAGATCATTTTTATGCTTGCAATGCAGTGAAAGCCTATCTCCCCCATCCGGACTTGTGTGAACAAAAGCTATCTTCTGCGGTCTCGGCTTTGGACCAAAGTGGCAATGACTTCATAGATAAAACCTTCAAATGGGGATTAGGCCCGTATATTGACGGTTTATTTACTCAAAGTAACCTTGGCGTGGTTACAGAAATGACACTAAGACTGGCTAAAAAACCTTCTTCATTTTGCGCCTTTTACATTCAGATTTTTGAGGGAGATAACTTTGCTGAGGCAGTTTCTTTTATCCGGGATTTACTAGAATCCCAGAGTGGCATGGTCGGCTCTATCAATTTGATGGACAAACGACGCCTGGTCTCTATGACCTGTGAAAATCCAAACGTCGAAAACAATCCTATCGAGCCATTATCAGATGAACAGGTAAATAAGCTAGCTGATTCAAAGCGACTCCCTGAATGGATGATCGTTGGCTCGATATACGGTGAGCAACCAGTTGTCAATTTCGTAAAAAAATATATAAAGCAAAAGGGCAAAAAACTGGGACGAATTCTTTTTTCTGACTCTTTATTACTCAAGTTTGCTCATCAGTTCGTCCGATTGCCTTTGAATTTTGTTCCTGCCTTTAAAGATGTAAAAGGCCAGCTAACTTCCCTCAAGGAAGGCATCGATATCATGCTTGGTGAGCCAAACCAGGTGGCGCTGCCCCTTCCCTACTGGCGAAATAAATCCGCTAAAGGCGACAAATCACGCTCGCTGGATCCAGCCAGCGAAAACTGTGGTTTACTTTGGTACGCACCGCTCATCCCAATGGACCCTAATTCCTTAAAACAGTTTGTATCATTTGTACGCTCGACCATGCTGAAATATAAGCTAGACCCGTTAATTACCTTTACTAATTTAAAACACGATTGTATCGATTCGACAGTTCCTCTGGTATTTGATAAAAGTGACAGTAGTGAGGAAACCAGAGCACTCAACTGTTTGCATGAGCTAATTACAGAGGGCTGTAAAAACGGGTTTGTTCCTTACCGGCTACCCATTCACGAACAACAACAAATCGATAAATCATCAGCGTACTGGCAAACCATTAAGGTGTTAAAGAACGCAATGGATCCCAATAACATTTTATCGCCTGGCAAATACGATTCACAGTAATCAGCCTTAAGGGGTATAGTCAGAGCCAAACCAAACTGGTATCTTTGCTTGCAGTATGAGGTATAAGCCATAAGGAATGGATGCAAATGAAACGGGCCACTGCACTACTTTGTGCATTAGTAATAACCGCTTGCTCACAGAAAACTGCAGAACAACAAATCGAAGATGCAAAACGTCTCGTCCTGGAAGGTGAAGAGATTGCAGCCATTGTAGAACTGAAAAATGCAGTTGTCACAGAACCCAATAATGCTGAAGCGCGATTTCAGTTAGGGCTACTGGAATTTCAGCAAGGGCTGTGGGAAGAAGCAGAAAAAGAGCTGCGTCGTTCACTTGAACTGGGATATAGCAAAGTACAGAACTACCCCTTGCTTATTAAGGCCATATTTTATCAGAATGACTTTTTACGGGTTCTTACCGAATTAGAAAATTCGCCTGAAATAAACGACACACGAGTCGTTAGCACTATTGCTTTATTTGAGTACCTATCCAAATTAAAGGCAGGAGAACAAAATCCTGTTATACCAACCAAGCGTCTTCAGCGTGAAGATTTATTGATTGCTCAGGCTTACCAAACCCTTGAATCAGGCAAACCGCAAGTTGCGAAAAATATCACAGAGCAATTTATCAGTCCGGAAATTGAGCCCTTTGAAAAGTTGATTCTTAAAGGCATGATCGAGTCACTGATGGGAAATCATGTTGAGGCCATTATTGCCAATACTAAAGCCCTTGAGATTTACCCGACCTATCATGTTGCCCGTTTTTTACTCGCCGAGCAGCTGATTGAAGATAAACAACTCAATCGTGCAAATGAAGAGATCGATAAACTTCTGGCACTAAATCCAAACAGTGGACATGCCAATTATCTAAAATCATTGGTTTATTTTTATCAAAACGAATACGAACAGGCTTATAATCTGGCCAACCTGGCTTTACAACATAACGCCAAACCGGCGCTGGCCAGTTTTATTTCTGGTACCAGTGCCTATTATACAGGCCGACTCGAAAGCGCTTTAAGGTTATTGTCTACTGCCGCCACAACGCTCCCTCCAGCCCATCCTGTCCACCGAATGCTCGCACAGGTAAAACTGGAACTGGGTTATGTAGACGAAGTTGCCGGAAGTCTGGACGATCTAAATATTGAGCCTGGTCAGGGCGCTGAAATTTATAGCCTGGCAGCACTGCAAAAACTACAGCAGGGTGAAGACGCAGAAACCGAATCCCTGCTAAGCAAAGCAAAAGAACTAGACCCCAATAATCCTGTAGGGCTATTGCGAGAGGGTTACATTTTACTTGATGAAAATAAACCAGGCGCCGCAGACTCTCTGGCGCGAGCTCTTGAGCTTGCACCGGATCTCAGTGAAGCATGGATTCTGTTAGCTCAGGCAAAATATGAAGAAGAAGGGCTGGAATCAGCGCTGGCGGTAGCCGACGACTGGGCGGAGCTGAATGAGCTCAACGGTGAGTTGCTAAGAGGTATTATTTACCTCCGCGACAATAACGAAAAGCAAGCTATAGCCCATTTTACCAACCTGGTTAAAAGGGATCCTGATAACGCAGGAGCCATCCGTTACCTGATGATTGGAGAAGCTCGCTGGGATAACTTTGATAAAGCCATCGAATATGGCGAGAAGTTACTCGACCTGGCGCCCAACAATCTACAAAACCTAATCGACGTTGTGAACATTAAGATTGCGATGGGTCAGGAAGAAGAATTGGAAAGCTTTCTAAAACAACGGATTGCTAAGTTTCCGGAATCAGATGCTGCCAGTTCAGCGTTAGCTCTTATTTACTCTCGTGCCAAACAGCCAGAAAAAGCGATTGATTTACTGAAAAGGATTGCAGAGCCGCAAAGTTTTGGTGTGTATCAAGCGCTAGGCGACGCATACGTTTCTGTAAAAAACTTCGACAAGGCGATTGAAACCTATCGCGACTGGACACAAAAATTTCCCACCGACAGCAATAGTTGGTATCGATTGATTGCGACTTACCAAATGGTAAATAACTTCGACGGCGCGTTAGAAGCGACGCAGAACGCACGCCGATATTTACCCAGAGACGAGCGACTAATTCTCGTTGAGGCCCACCTTGCGGCTTCTACAGGCAGGTTTGCCCAATCCAAGCGTGCTATTGAGTTACTCTCTGAAGACAGCAGTGAATTGGTAAATCTAACTCATACCAAAGGTTTACTGGCATTAAACGAAAAACGTTTCAGCGATGCCGTTTCACTACTTTCTGCTTACTACGAAACCAATCCGGGTTTTGCAGTTGCCCGCTTGCTGGCACTGGCGCATGCGGGTTTGGGACAGGCCGATAAAGGTCTTGAATACCTGCAAACAGAAGCTGCGAAAGAAAATGACACATTAGTGTTTAAACTGATTAGTGCAGATTATGCCTCTTCCTACGGGATGTATGATGCATCAATTGAGCTATACAATCAGGTTTTAGCCCAAAAGCCGGACGACTTCGCATCACTTAACAATCTGGCTTCAGTTTATACTCAGGCTGGCGACTTAACTAAAGCCGCTGAGATTGCCAAACGGGTTATTGAAATTGCTCCCGACTCTCCCTATGCACTGGATACCTATGGATACGTATTACTTAAACAAGGTAAGGTACAGGAAGGTCAGGCATTCGTCGAACGAGCTTTAGGCAAAGATCCCAATAACAAAGAGATACAGTTACATAACGTTGAAGCCCTGATCCTTAATAACGAATTAAGTCAGGCGCGCTCAATGTTGTCACGGATACGCCCTGCTACGCCGTTACAGCTATCCTTACATAAGGAACTGAAAAGCCGTCTAGACGCGCAGAAATAGCCCTGACGTTTTTTACAGTGCTGACTCTTGACGTAAGGGATAACTACACGCTGGATGAGGTGAGCTCAACACTCACCTCACTGGAAAATGCGATCCCATCGGTACCATTATTTCTGAGTCTATTCTGGCTCAGGCCTTGGCTCGAACAGTGCAAAACGCGCCCCTTGTGGTTAACCTGTAGGGATAACGATCGGGTTGTGGGCAGCATCTTTTTATCTACCTCCGGCTACCGCTTACCAAAAGAACCCTTCGGCTCAGGCTGGTTTAATAAAACCGGTGAAGCTAAGCAGGATCAAATCTGGATAGAGTACAACGACATACTGGCACTCCCTGAGTACCGGCAGGAAGCTATCAGATGCTTACTGGATTGGTGCCAAACCCAGTCGCCGCAAAAGTGGATCCTCGAAATAACCGATAAACCGGCAGAGTGGCTGCAGCACCCGGCGTTTAGCGCTGAGGTGATGGATATCCCCGCATTTCGGATTAAACTCACAGACGTATTCTCCGATTACAATGCTTTTCTGTCTCAATGTTCCAGTAACAGCCGTAGCCGAATCCGCAGAGCAATGAAGTATATGCAGCAGCATTACGGTGAGCTCTCCCTGTGTTCACTTGGTTCACAACCAGATGCCGTGACATTGTCTAATATGATGTCACTTCATCGCCGCAAATGGGGAAAGACCAGCGAAGGCAGTGGTTTTGATAACCCCTACTTTGTTAACTTCCATAAAACGCTCATGGCCAATGAACAACAGCATGCTTGTCATTGTGAAGTGCTGGCATTTTATGCTGGCGATCTTTGCCTTGGCTACACCTATAACCTGCTGAATCACGACACAGTCTATTTTTACTTATCTGCTATTGAATATGCCGAAGAAAGCAACCGGTTTCAGCCGGGGCTGATAATGCATACCCTGGCAATCGCCTATTTTGCCGGCGAAGGGTTTAAAACTTATGATTTTATGGGCGGCGACAGTCAGTACAAACGGTCATTATCTAATGAGGAATATTCCTTAACTGCCGTTCACCTGTTCAAAAAAACCTGGCTTACGCGATTGTTAAGTATAATAAAAACCATTGTTCGCCGGTTTCGCTAATAATAGCCGGGCAATACGTGTAATCAGAGATTAATGTTTGCTCTGCGGCGCTATTTAACGGTACAGTTACACTCAGGTTGACTCCCCATTAACGACAATAACTACAAATACCGACACATGCTGGAATCTCACTATTTTTCGCTACAAACGCCTGCTAATGACAACAGTTCAGGGGCATTATTTTCTGTCGGTGTACCACTTCCCCAAGGCCGTTTTTTCGCTCTTCAGCAATTGATCTGCTGTCGTGATGATGGAGAAGAAGTCAGCGCTGCCGTCGTGCCCAAAGCATTCTGGCCGGATAACTCCCTGAAATGGGTTCAGATACATGGCGAAACTAGCAATCAGGGTCTGGACAAAACCGGTTTTACAGTTTGTGAAGCCCCGCAGAACACCAGCCTTTGTAAGCAGCAATCACCTGACATCACTAAAACACAGAACAAAGTCGAAGTTCATTGCGCAGACACCACTTGGCTAATACACACAGACCAACTGTTCTCCGGCACCCTCACTGTTGCCGGAAAGCTATTTCAGTTTGGCGTGGAATCTCAGTTCAGGGCGCCCTATGATAAGCTACAAATCAATTTATCAAACTGGCATGTCACACCGGCATACGATAACAATCGCAGCGGCGAAGCGGCTTTTATAGAGCTAACGCTGCATTATCAGCTTATCGGCCAGTCGCCAGTTACCCTGCCTCTTGAATTTAGTGTAGCGCTAAAATACTTTACCCACTTCGGCTACTGCGAATTACATAGCACGCTGCTGAATCCAAATCCGGCCGAACATGCCGGAGGCACCTGGGACCTCGGTGAACAACAAAGCCTGCTAATAGAAGAACTTGCCTTTTTCATTAAAGCTGAATCAGTTACATCACACCTCAGTGAAGAGAGTGTATCAGTTACCGGTGAAGACCCCATTCATACCCAGAGCATCCTATGGCAGCGTTCCAGCAATGGTAAACACTGGGACAGCCCGGTACATGTTAATCATGAACGTAAGCTCAGCATATCAAACCCATTGAGTGTTATCGACGTTAATGGCGAAAAGTCCGAACAACCGGTTAGACTTGCACCTACCGGCAGCCTGAAACAGGATGAAACCTGCTTACGCATCGAGCCGCAAAAGTTCTGGCAGAATTTTCCTACAGCCTTCACTGCCAACTCAGCTCAATTATGCTGGCACTGGTTTAAAGCCGAAGCCAACCACCCGGTTGAATTACAACCCGGAGAGCAGAAATCCCATTGTTGCGAACTGGCTTTTAGTGACAAGTCAGATAGCTATGTTAAAGCGAATGCCCACCTCAGCCCTGAGTGGATATCACACTGCGATGTCATCCCCTGGTTCTCTGAATCTCTGACTTCGGATCCGCTACAGTCTCTGATAAACCTGGGACAGAATGGCGAACAGAATTTTTTCGCCAAGCGGGAGCGTATCGATGAATATGGCTGGCGAAACTTTGGCGATCTCTATGCAGATCACGAAACCGCAGAACATCAGGGCGATGAACTGTTTCCTTCCCATTACAACAATCAGTACGACCCGTTGTACGGCTTTTTAAAGCAATGGCTGTTGAGTGGTGATGAAAAGTGGAAGGAACTCGCAGACGACCTGGCCAGGCACATTATCGACATTGACATTTACCACTGCGACCAAGACAAGCCGGAATACAACAATGGTTTATTCTGGCATACCGACCATTACCTGCCCGCTGAAACGGCCACACACCGTACTTATTCCAGACATCATAAGAGTGATGCTTATCAGGACCATGCCGGCGGCGGTGGACCAGGGGGCCAGCACTGCTATACCAGCGGCCTGCAGTTGTATTATTTCCTTACTGGTTGCCTGCAGGCTAAAAAAGCTGTGCTCGGGTTAGCCAACTGGATAACTCAGGTTTACGAGAGTGATGGCACGCTTTTCGGCTTACTGTTGCAATTCAAAAATCGACACCGAAAGGATTTAAAGCAGTTTACTACAGGTCATTATCCGCTGGACAGGGGCACTGCCAATTACATGGTTGCCCTGCTCGACAGCTATGAACTTACAGGCAATACCCACTTACTTGAAAAAGTGGCGTATATCATCCGCCACACTGTCTCTCCTGATGATGATATCGATGGCGAAAGAGACCTGACCAACGTCGAAGAATGTTGGTTTTACACGGTATTCTTTCAAGCCCTGTGCCGGTACCTCAGGGTGCAACAATGCGTCGCAAAAAACAGTGATTTTAATTACGTCAAAGCGTGTCTGCTGCACTACGCAGACTGGATGGCCGATAACGAATATCCGTACCTGGAAAAGCCTGACATTCTGGAATATCCCAACCAGACATGGAGTGCACAGGACCTTCGCAAAGTGCATGTTTTAACCGTTGCTGCTACCTATGCAGACCCCGACCAGGCCAACCGCTTTATGCAAAAGAGTAAAGCGCTGAAGGAGTATATCGTCACAGCGCTATCAGACAGTGAAGAACGCGAATATACCCGAATCCTGGCTCTCGTAATGCAAAATTATGGCGTGGATACCGTGCTGGCATCATCCACTTCCAGCCAGGCTAAACAGACTACTGCCAGCACGCCGGTAACCAAAGATCAACAAAGAGCAGGCTGGCAAGCAGAGCTGCTGCGGGTTATAAAACAGTTCTCACCACAATATGAGTGGCAACAATTGCAAAAGCGTATTCCTAAATTACGCAGAAATCGGTGGCATTAAACATGGATAGCGTGTCGTTTATAATTCCCCACAAGGGGCGTGAGAACATGTTGATTGAAACCATTGGTTCAATCGCCGCATTGGAATACCCCCAAGAACAGCTTGAAATCGTGCTGGTGTCGCAGAATCCTGCCGTCTCTGAAGATGTTAAACAGGCTGCAGGCAACATAACACTACAAGTTATTGAAAGTACGCCGGACAACACTATTTCGACCTCACGAAATATTGGTGCCAGGCAGGCTAAAGGCAACTACTTTGCTTTTCTCGATGCCGACATTGCCCTGTCGGCTAACTGGTTGAGTACGTGTTTACAGCTACTGCAAAGCCGCCCGAACACTAAGCTGGTAAGTGCCATGCAATTGCCATCTGCAACGCCCACGCCTCTGGAGCACATTCGGGTTGCGCTGAGCAATGCAGACCTCGATTGTACGGTGAGTTTTTTACCCGGTCGAAATTTGCTGCTAAGCAAAGAAACCTTTTATCAGGCCGGCCAGTTTCCGGACGATTTGGTGACCTGCGAGGACTACTATTTTACCGACAAGGTTAACCAGTTGGGTGAGCTGTATTACACGAGTCAGGCGCAGTATGTGCATATTGGCGAGGACAAACAGCTCGCCGCCATGTTCAGTAAGGAAATCTGGCGCGGTCAGTCAAATCTTGCCTCCACCAGGGATCGCCGCATCCCGCTCAGGGAATGGCCAAGCTTTATCGTACCGGTTGCAATACCAGGATTGCTTATATGCGCCCTGTTACTGACTATCGCAGGCTATAGCGAGTTAAGCCTGATGGCTCTCGGTCTGGCTGTGTTGCCGGTCATCCTTTACAGCCTGCGCTTGTTCAAACTGGTCGCCGGCACAACCTCCTTCTGGCAGGTTTTAAAATTTTACAGTGTTTATTTCCCGGCCCGGGCCATTGGCACCGTCGGCGGTATTATAAAAACCATCGGAACTTCTTCACATGGCAAATAAAAAAATAAAAATTCTGCAATTTATCTGTTCAACGGGTTTTTATGGTGCTGAACGCTGGGTGCTGGCTTTGGCCAGCCATTTACCCAAAGATAAAACCGTCTCGCTACTGGCTACCACATTGGAAGATAACTCCCAGGATCTTGAACTGGTGCGACAGTTTAAAGAACGGTGCGGAGACACTTTCGAGCTACCCATGAAGCATAAATTCGATTTCTCAGTGGTTGATAAGCTGGCCGAACTCATTAAGCGTGAAGACATCGATATTATCCACACCCATGGTTATAAGTCGGATATTCTTGGTGTCTGGGCTGCCCGAAAGGCCGGAATTCCCTGTGTAGTGACGCCACACGGCTTTGAGAATGCCAAGGATATTAAACTCCGCATGTTTATCTGGCTGGGTTGCCAGGCGATGAAATACGGTGATGCGATAGTTCCTTTATCCCGCCAGTTGCTTGCCGACATGCAACGACTGGGAGTGAAAGCAGAAAAAACGCACTATATCCAAAATGGCGTGGATTTGTCTGAAGTTGAGACAGTGCGCACCGACGATAACATCCCTGCCAGCACCGAAAAACTCCGCGTAGGCTTTATTGGTCAAATGATTAGCCGCAAAAATATCGATGACATTCTGACCATATTTGATGACCTGCATCAGGAAGGAATGAATATTGAACTGCTGTTCCTTGGTGATGGTGACGATCGTGCCCGACTGGAGCAAATCGCTGCTACTTTGCCAAGCAAAAGCGATATTCATTTTCTCGGTTTTCGCGACGACCGGCTGACGCTGCTGAAAACCTTCGATTTGTTTGTCATGACTTCCACTCTGGAAGGGGTGCCCCGCTGCCTCATGGAAGCCTGTGCCATGGGTACCCCCGTAGCGGCCTATCAGATTCCTGGGATTGACCAGCTCATCACCCACCAGCAAACCGGTTTACTCGCGCCGCTTGGCGAGCGTGAAACCCTTAAAGGCTACTGGCGGGAGATGTTATCTGATACTATCAGAGCAAACGAATACGGCTTACAGGCAAAAGCCTATGTAGAAGAACACTTCTCGGCGCAACGCATGGCCAATGAGTATATGGTTCTTTTTGAGGACTTACTGAGCTAAGGAAATGGCATGGTAAACCAGCTTTCACCCAATACTACACTGTTTGTACTGACTATCGATACCGAAGAAGAATGGCATTGGGATGGGCCCTTTCCGCAACACAACTGTCAGGTCGAGAATATTCAGCGTATTCCTGAATTTCAGCAGTTTTGTGAAAACCTCTGCGTCAGGCCAACCTACTTTGTTGACTATGCAGTGGCTGATAATCAGCAGGCTGTAGACGCGATACAACAAGCCAGGCAGCACAACCAGTGTGAAATAGGCGCCCACCTGCACCCGTGGTGTAATCCGCCCTACTTTGGTAAAACCGGTGAGGCTGAATCTCACGTTGTAAATTTGCCGCTTGAGCAAATTGAAGCCAAACTAGATGCCCTTATAGAGTTGCTGGTTAAGCGCTTCAACATCCATCCGCGTTCGTTTCGAACCGGCCGTTGGGGGATTGACAGCAAAGTCTTGAAGCTTCTGGCCGACCGGGGATTTCGCGTCGACAGCAGTGTATATCCCTATTACCGAAATGAGTTTTTCACCTGCGAAGGGTCACCACTAACCCCTTACTGGCCAGATTTTAAGGATCCCCTCAAAGCCGGCAACCAGCGTCAGATAATGGAGCTACCAGTCACCGCAGGCTTTAATCGTCAGAATTACGAAACCGTGAATAAAATTCACCGTCTGGGCGAATCTGCGCCGCTAAAAATGCTCCATACCATTGGTTTAATGTGGCATACACGAATATTACGCAAACTTTATTTAAGCCCTGAGTTAAATGACAGCGAGAACCTTTGTTTGCTGGCGGACTCCGCATTAGGTCGGGGACATAACGTCATTCATATGTACTTGCACAGCTCTAGCCTGATAGATGGTGTTACCGGATTATTTGATGAGAAAAACTCTCTTGAGGTAATTTGTCAGCGGATTCGAACCACTGTAGAACACCTTAAAAAGTCGGGCCCTGTGCAGTTTTGTACCATCACAGAAGCCTGTGAAATACTGAATGTGAGAAATCCGGAGGAAGCCGTTCTTTTATGAACATCAGACGGGCAACACCCACCGATGCAGCAGCCTGGGATAACTATGTTGCACAGCATGCTGAAGCAACGCCATACCATAAATTTGGCTGGGGCATAGCCTGTGAACAGGCATATCAACAGTCAATGCACTACCTGCTGGCCGAAGATACTAACGGCAACTTAATCGGTGTACTGCCGGCCATCTATTTTAAACGCCCGCTTAAGGCCGGGCATCTGGTCGCCCTGCCTTTTTGTGATACCGGCTTTGCGCTGGCAGACAGCCAGGATATAAAAACAGCTCTGCTATCGCATCTTAATGAGCAAAGTGATTACCGGGATTTACGTCAGGAACCAGCGGATACCAACACCCTGAGTCCCGGCCAGAAAGTGATTTTACGCTTACCATTGCCAGACAGCAGTGAAGCATTATTGAGCCAGTTTAAGTCCAAGTTACGCAGTCAGATCCGTAAAGCCGAAAAGAACGGCCTGACCATGAAAATGGCAGATAACTTTACTCAACATAAAGCGTTACTAGGCGACTTTTACGACGTGTATAAACAGAATATGCGCCAGCTAGCCTCACCGGTTCACTCCCGCAGGTGGTTTGAACATATTTTAGCCAATTACGATGATGGCGCCCGGGTTTGTGTTGTTTACACCGGAGATTTAGCCATCGGCGCCGGCATTGTGTTAATCAACGGGCAAATGGCTGCCATTCCCTGGGCGTCGACTTTGAGTCAGCATAACCGGCTGGCGCCAAATATGTTACTTTATTGGTCACTACTGGCTAACGTCACCGATAACGGCCAGCGGATGTTTGATTTTGGCCGCTCCTCTTTTGGTGAAGGTACTTATAAATTTAAAACTCAATGGGGCGCTGTGCCCTATGCATTGCACTGGCATGACGGTGCAACACCTGAGCTAGCGGCAGCAGTTGAAACGGGTCCTCCGGGTACAGTAAGGCAGTTAGCGGAAACAATCTGGCCCCGACTTCCGTTGGGATTAACAGTTTCTATGGGGTCGGCTATACGACGCTATATCAGTTTATAAGGCAGGATTTTTATGTGCGGGATTGCTGGCTTCAGCCGCTATCAGTTTGAATCGGGTGATGAGTCCCTTTTGTCAGGCATGGGTCAGGCCATTTATCACCGGGGGCCGGATGCGGGCGGTACTTATCTGGATGCCGGAGTGGGTTTGTGCCATCGCCGCCTGAGTATTCTGGATTTATCCGCAGCGGGCAACCAACCGATGTTCAGCCCGGACCGCCGTTACGTAATTGTGTTTAATGGTGAAATTTACAATTTCCTCGATATTCGCGCATCGTTGGAAGCACAAGGCCATCAGTTTACGACCCATACCGATACCGAAGTTATCCTGACCCTCTATGCACTGGAGGGCCCGGATTGTCTTGATAAGCTCAATGGCATGTTTGCGCTGGCTATCTGGGATACCCTTGAGCAAACCGTCTTTCTTGCCCGCGACAGAATTGGTAAAAAGCCACTTTATTACACTCACCAGCAAGGCAAATTCGCTTTTGCCTCCGAAATAAAAGCGCTACTACCTTTACCTTTTATCAGCAAGTCCATCCGCGACGACGCGGTATACGACTTTTTTGCTTACCAGTACGTCCCGGATCCAAAAACGATTTTCACCGATATTCAAAAATGTCCTCCCGGTCATTATATGCTGTTTAAAGGGGGCGAACTGACTATCAAGCGCTACTGGGACGTTGATTTTAGTCGCACCAGCAACAATTCCGAAGAAGCTCTCACCAATCAGTTGAGAGAGCTTACCGCGCACTGTACTAAACAGCGGATGATAGCAGATGTACCACTCGGCGCTTTTCTTAGTGGTGGTGTCGATTCCAGTGGCGTAGTCGCAATGATGGCGAATCAATCTGAGTCGCCGGTGAAAACCTGCTCTATCGGTTTCGATGAAAAGCGCTTCAATGAAACAGAATTTGCCAAGGCAGTGGCTGACCAGTATCACACCGAACATCACGAATTTATTGTTCATGACAATGTCAGCGACAACCTTGAGCATATTGTCAGCTTTTTTGACGAACCCTTTGCAGACCCGTCGTTAGTGCCAACCTATTTTGTGTCTAAGCTGGCCCGTCAGGAGGTCACGGTTGCTATTGCCGGTGATGGTGGCGACGAAGTGTTTGCCGGCTATGAGAAATACAGTGTCGACGCAGTAGAGAATAATCTGCGCAATAAAGTGCCGGGCTGGATACGCAAGAATGTATTGCCCGGGCTGGCAAACTTGCTCAGTGCAGGCTCATCGATTACGGTGTTGCGCAAGGCTAAATCTCTGTGTGACAGCTTATCCTGCGATCCGGCGATGGGTTTTTACCTGTCCAATGCACAAATCGACCAGCGTCACTGGCAACAGCTGGTAGCCCCGGATTTTGCCAATCGTTTGGGCGATTACCACCCCAGCCAAATAACCCTGGACGCTTATGCCAGAGCCAACGGACCGGATCACCTGGCCAAAATACTCTATACCGACCTTACGACGTTTTTGCCCGGCGGTATTCTGGTCAAGGTCGATCGCATGAGCATGGCCAATTCACTGGAAGTTCGCGCTCCAATTTTAGACCGCGAAGTCATAGAATTTGCAGCCACGGTTCCGTCCGCCTTCAAATTTAAAGACGGCGAGAAAAAACATATCCTCAAAGAAGCTTTTAAACCGCTGTTACCAGACGACATTCTATACCGTAAAAAAATGGGCTTTTCAGTACCGCTGGACAGCTGGCTCAGAAATGAAATTAAAGCCATCGCCGAAAGCTACATCCTGAAAGACAACAACGGCCTGTGCCGGTACTTTAAGCCGGCAGTAATCCGTCAGTTCTGGCAGCAGCATCAAAGTGGCAGTTACCAACATGGTACCCTGCTATGGAGTATGCTGATGTTTGAAATGTGGTATCAGCGCTATATTGCAAGTGAGGCAGAGGCTGCGTGAGCGGAAGTATGAGGGTAATGCATATCACCTATGATATGCGTATTGGCGGTACCGAGATGGTCATTAAAAACCTGATAGAAGGTTTTGCTGCGACCTCAATTGAAATGTCTATATTCTGTATCGAGAATCCTTTAGGCCCCTGGGGGGAAGTGCTTAAACAAAACGGCATTCAAATTACCACGCATCCCCGCCAGCCTGGTTTTGACAAAGCGCTGATTAAAGCCATTCGGGCCCATATCCGCCAACACAAAATCGATATTATACACTGCCATCAGTACACCCCTTGGGTCTACGGTGTAATTGCTGCAGCAGGTCTTAAAACTAAGGTTATATTTACCGAACACGGCCGCTTCTACCCCGATTTTGGCACCTGGAAGCGTAAGTTAGTCAACCCTGTACTCCAGAGCCTGACAGACAGCATGACGGCCATTTCCGCCGCCACCAGGCAAGCGTTGGTCACCCACGAAAACCTAAACGAAAAAAAGGTATCGGTAATCTACAATGGCATTCAGGCGCTGTTGCCGGCTGAGCAGTCATCACTGGACGCCTTGCGCGAGCAGTTAAAGATTCAGCCAGACACAATTGTGTTGGGCACCATTGCTCGTTTTGACCCCATTAAGAATCACCTGATGATGTTAAGCGCTTTCAAGGACTGCCTGGATACCGGATTAAATGCCGTATTGGTGATAGTGGGCGATGGCGAGATGCGCTCAGCTATTGAGCAACGAATCGCCGAGCTGGGTATTGCCGATGCGGTCAGACTTACCGGCTATCAGCCACAGCCATCGCAATATCTCTCTCTTATGGACATTTTTCTTCTGTCTTCCTTCAGCGAGGGAACTTCCATGACGCTGCTGGAAGCAATGTCTATCGGCAAACCCTGCGTCGTCACTGACGCCGGGGGTAATAAAGAAGTAATTGCCCACAATGAAAACGGCCTGGTGGTGGGCAATGACGATCAGACGGCCTTTGCCCTCGCGATTCAACAAATTGTCAGTGATAGAGCGCTGTATGATAAATTTGCCAGCGCGGCAAAAAGCCGGTTTGCCACACGCTTTAGCGTAACGTCTATGTGTGATGCGTTCAACAGCATCTACCAACGGCTAGCCTCGTAAACGACGAACAGTAAAACGGTCATTATTATGCCAAACCAATCTCCCACATCGGCAAACAAGCCAAGTAAGAAGCGCTTCTGGCGCAAAGGGCGGATCATCAAATACAGTGTGATTCTTATCCTGCTGGCGTTAATTTTTTCGTTTTCGCCATTGGTTATCCCCACGAGTAACCTGACGCCAAGCCAGGCTGCACAGGCGCGCTCAGGTGCCGCAAAGATTTTAAAGCCGTTAATGTCATCCCGGGAAGACGTCAGTATTTCGGTAACAGCCGACCACCTTGAAGCCATATCAAATGCGGTCAGTTATACCGTGCCGGCGGTGCAGTTACGTTTAAACAGCAGCAGCTATGGCATTCTTATCGCCTCTTCCCTGACCACTATCCCTGGTGTGCTGTATGTTAACTTCAGTTGCTGGCTGATGCCTGATTTCAATGGCACAATGACATTTTCGCAATGTAAGCTGGGCAGCCTCCCTGTTCCCGGTAAACTTATTGAATACTTCGCGAAAGGCCTCGCCCGACTGCTTTTCGGTGAAGAAGCACTGACCACTCTGAATAATATTTTATCCAATACGCAGTTGGAAAATAACCAGGTCGTGGTACGTTTCAAAAAGCCCGGTAACCTTAAAGCAGCGGTTGAGCAACGACTCACTGACACATTTAAGATGGTTCAGGATTTACGGCAGATCAATGGCGTAGAAACCGAGACCATTCAAACTTATCTGGACTACATCCAATCACATTCAGAGCGCACTGCAACGACAGCAGAGATGATCGGAAAAACCTTCTTGCTGGCAAAAACCCGTTCGGCATCTGAAGATCCCACCGACGAGAACTTCGCGGCCTTGTGGGCACTGGCGATGTCTTTTGGCGCTCCGGACTTTGCGCGAATTGTTGCTATGCCTGTGGATTACTCATTAATGCAGCCGAAAAAATATGTCCTGCGAGGTAGGATGGATCTTCGACTGCACTTTTTTTACTCAGTAGCATTGCGGCTGGCCAGCGAAAAGCAAATGAGTATTAACATAGGCAAACTCAAAGAAGTGATGGACTCTGCCAAAGGCGGCTCGGGCTACAGTTTCCGGGATCTTACTGCGGATAAAGCAGGTGTTGAACTGGCCGATTTCGCCATCTCCAGTGACTCCAACGCTCGCCGTGTGCAGGAAGTTTTAGCCGGTATCGACAGTGAAAGTCAGTTTATCCCGTTACTCCACGACCTGCCAGAGGGACTGAGTGAAGAAACCTTTGCCAGTGTATTTGGCAGTGAGTCAGATCCAAGATATCAGGAAATGGAAGCGCGGATAGATAACCGCATTCAGGCTTTGCCCGTTTACGCCAATGATACGCCGCAACGCCAACAAGCAATTACGACAGCCACCTATGACAGACCTGTTAAAGCCGGTCAGATTACCCAAAGCGGCAACTGGTATCAGGTAGATACGCACACCCATACCAGGTTTTCAGATGGTCGTTTCAGCATTACGCAGTTGGCAGAAAATGCCAGTAAGTTTGGCTGTGACGCTGTTGCTATTACCGACCACGGCGATCATAACCTGAAAGGGGTATTTTCTGCAGAATACTGGCAGGATTTCGCCAATGCTTCGTCTCAGTTCAGTGAATTAACCCTGATTGCCGGTCTGGAGTGGAATATTCCACCGTTTGCCGGCCGCGAGCATATGACCTTACTGTTTCCTGAATCGGTGAACCATGACCGGCTTATCAGCCTGTTCAGAGACCGTTATGATCATTATGGCAAAACTAAATCCACTACTATTGATGAAAGTCAGGCATTGGAATGGTTGAATAGCCAGTTTAAAGATAGCGAGACGCCGCCGGTTGTTATGTATAACCATCCCAGCCGCAAAGATTTAGAACCCGGCGAAAATGCTCATGACATGCAGAAATGGCGATCACAGACTCCTTACGTTATCGGCTTTTCCGGTGCGCCGGGCCATCAGAAAAAGCGTGGTGAAGATAACGGGTCCTATAATAATCGGTTTAAAACCCGCCATGGCTGGGATCCTGCCGTGGCTATTCCAGGCAATGATTGGGACACCCTGCTGCAGGCCGGCTTACAAACCTTTGCCGCTCGCGCACCATCCGATTTCCATAATACCCGTATGGATTACTGGCCATGCGAGTTTTCAACCACGCACGTCTACGCCAGCAGTCGCCGCACCAACGATCTGCTAAACGGATTCGCCAGCGGTATTTACTGGGCCCAGCATGGTAAATTTGTCGCCTCATTGAGTGCGCAGGTACAAAATGACAACGGGCAGACACTCGCTCAGGCTGGAAACGTGATCGACAGTCCTCGTTTACCGCTCACCGCCAAACTTAGCGTGACGCTGAATGAGAAAGACTGGCAGGGCTTTAAAACGTCACTGGACGAGGTTACGGCAGTGATAGTGACTGAGAATGGCGTGCAAACAGAAGTATTTTTCCCTGATTCACAGCGCCGGGAACATAGCTTTGAGATACGCCTGCCTGCCAATGCTAACATTACGGCGGTGCGTTGGTTTGGACGCAGCATTCAACCTGAGCAGCATCACTATCAGTTCTTTACCAACCCGGTGATGATCCACTGGCAGTAAACCTTGGTTAAAACCGGCTCACCGTCGTCCGGTTTTACGCCACATTACCATTGCGATGAGCAGCAGAGTAACAGGGAAGGCCCACTTGACCACATAAGCAACCTTCTCAAAGTAATATTTTTTGGTAATAAAGTGCGACGTGCCGTTCCAGTATTTGAACCCGTCTTTAATCAGATTACCGGCAATCATAAGCTCACCATCATTCACTCGTCCTAATTGCTGTTGGTAAGCGCTAATCAGCGCCTGTGGGTTTTGCTCATAAAACATGATGCCCTGCTCCAGCACAACGCCAAAGTCAGCATCCAGTAGTAGTGGCTCACCATCAAAATAGGCTTCTACCATTACATGGCCAGGCACAGTAATAATCTTGTTGGCAATGCCCTGTTCATCAAGCAAGCCTGACAGCGTCATAGAAGCGTCACCACAAATACCAATACCACGTTCAATACTGCGATAAGGGTTTGCGTAATGGTAGCGCTGATACTCCGGAATGCTGGTCACAACGCCCATCAGATGGAGGATATAGTTTTCCCATACGGGCACGCGCTGGTGAAACAAATCGGGATCAAAAGCTTCCCACTCCACATGGGCTATACCGCCGGCTAGGTCGAGGGTCAGGCGCTTCGCATAGTGTTTATCCGTTTCACCTGGCAAACGAAAGATTGCCTGCTCTAACTCAGGCGGTGTAAGGCTAAGATCCTGTTCACCAAACCTAAGGACTTCAGGTGTCAGCCCATCAGGCCTTAAATCCTGGGTAAAACCATAGAGATTCAGAGCTAGCAAGGCCAGGCCAAACAACCCCAAAACCGCTGCAAGCCATCTCGTTAGTTTATTTGTCGTTGTCATTCTATTCTCTGGACCAGTTTTTTTAAGCCTGAATACTGATATTACCAAACTCGCTCTTTTACGCACTACCCACCATACGCCGGCATTTTTGCCAGGCAGGCATCATTAATTTAACTGTGTAGGCAAAACAATAGACCCTGCTTTGCAGCACTAAAATCAACATAAGCTGCATCATACCGAATAAAGCGGCCGTGATTAATGAATGCCCGGCCAGCGTCCAGAATGAATCAACGGTAGGTATTACCAAAAATGCCAGATGTCCGCTAAGTGATATTGTCAGAACAGACGGCACTAACGGAGCTACCAGCGCAAAGTACGCATGCTTGCCAACAAAAGCCCATATTACGATGGTGAAGAATAACACCACAGAAAAGACATCAAGCGCCACCTTATATTCCGCCAACTGGTTAACGCTGGTGAAATCAACTGTTGCAAACATTATCGCCTGGGCGATTGTGGAATATATGGAATAACCAAACAATAACCTCGTACGATCCTTTAACATCACGATTTGGCTGAGGATATTGTTAAGCGTCATCACAATGGTAAAGAAAGCAAATATTGCCAGCAAGTCCGAATACTCAACCCACTTTTGCCCCAGAATTAATTCCACGACATAAGCGGCATGGGCGTTCATTAGATAAATGATGGGCGCGGTGATCATCGACATGAAAAACAGTACAACCTGTAACTGCTTTTCAAAATAATTGGGATTGTTCTTGAATTGAGAGAACTGAGTCAGCAACGGACCACTGGCCGGATTGATAAACATCGTGGTAGGAATGTTAGCGTAGTAACGCATTGAGTTATATCCACCAACGATGGCCTTGTCAAAGGTGACTGTAACAAACATTGCGTCCAGTTGACTTCTGAAAAAATTAAGTATCGACTGAGGCAACACCCATTTTGAAAACTCCCACTGTGGACGAATATTTTTTAACGAGAATCTTGGCATCTTTGGCGCGATGACATAGCCTGATAAAAGTTGACTGACCGTTACCATGAACTGGCCCAGTACCAGCGCCCAATAGGTTTCATAGATAACCGCAATGCCAATTGTAATCCCAGTTGTTACAAATCGGGATATGATTTGCCATTTAGTGATAGCCCCCAGCTCTTGCTTTTTAATTTTATAAATCAGTCCCGGGCTGCCCAACTGGGCGATAAATGACTGTAAACTAAGCACCAGAATAATCGGCATCAAGCGAGGATCATCATAATATTGGGCAATGGGATAACTGGAGAGTGCAAGTAATACAGCCAGACTACCTTTCAATATGAAGTTAAGTGTCCAATTGGTATAAACCAAATCGTCACTCAATTCTTCCCGGCTTAACAGGTAACTGTCTCCGCCAGTACTTGAAATAACATCTATAAAATTAAGGAACAACAGTGCAATAGCAACAAGACCATAGTCTTCGGGAGTCAGGATCCGAGCCAGAATAATCAGGCTTACAACACCAACCATGCGCCGCGTCACCTGTGTCAGGACAGACAATGCGCTGGCTATAATTCCGGAGCGGGCAGTTAGCATAGGGTAATAACTCGAACTAGGAACTCAATTAAACTAAAAAGAAATTTAGGAATCAGAAGGTTAGGCTGAATTTCGTTTTTTATTCAATAAGCGTGTCAGGCGCTTTCTCACCATCCGCTTTTTAATCGGCCCCAGGTGCTTTGTCAACTGGTCGAAATCAGCTTCAATTTGTTCATTAATAGGGGTCATATCCCGTGGCCATTGTTCACAAGGCAGTTGGTCAAGAAACACTTCCTGAATCTTACCTAGCTCATACCGGGCTATTCGGTTTTTATACAGGCGGATGTCGCTGAGCTTAAAGACCGACAACTTTTCAAAGTCATATCCTACTCCCTCTAACCAAGTCGTTCTGTTAGGTAAGTTTTTCTTACCGAAAGCCAAATTGGTATTCGCAGCTTTTGTCAAAAACGAATCAATCCAATTCAATCCAATCGGCAGGTAAAACGGTTTTTCCCGAATCCGCTTTATGTAAGACCACTTCATGCCATAAAGATTACCAAAGAAACAAGCGCGCTCAATTACCAGGCTGCGGTAAAAGTCCAGATTTCTGCCACTAAGGGGCATTCCCGCGATAATAACGGTTTGCTCCGGCGAGGCATGAAGTTTTTCCGCCATTTTGGGAAAACAGTCTGATGAGAAACGTACATCAGCATCTACGAAGAAATGCACTGCAACTTCATCTGCCAGTTCATGTACGTAGGTATTCCACGCATTACATTTATCGCCGAGCTCAATTTCATGGACTGTTAGCTCATTAAAATTGAGTTTTTGCTTTACCGCGTTAGCCACACTTACAGTGTTGTCAGTGCAACCATTGGCGATAACATAAAAGCGATGCAAATATTCATCGGTACTATTAAAGACACTTGTTATAGAAGTTTCAATATTATCCTGCTCGTTATAAGCGAACATGACTATATTGTATTTAAGTCCATTCATGCCGTGACCTTCTGAGTGTTACTGGCATCATCTTCACTGAGGTCTGCCATACGGATCCCCTCAATACCGGTGTTATTCTCTACCGCATTCTTAACCATGTAATAGTTAGCCGTGATTAGAATTAATAAAAAATAAAACGGTTCAAAGATAATTAAATCAAGGAAAAACGCCCCGACAAAGAAGCCAACTAAGCCTCCCATACAAGATAAATTTATGTAGTCGAACGTAGAGTTATCTTCGGCAAATCGTTTGACAAACTTGTATTGCTTATATGAAACCCAAAAGAAAGAAAGATAAATCAAACCGGCAATTAGTCCCGTATTTGCGGAAAAGTTAATTAGCGTATTGTGCGCTACATGAGGCGATTTACCCGGATAAAGTTGCTGTGATGCATATTGAAATCTCTGTGGCCCCGCTCCGAGCAGAGGATATTCGAAGGCTATACCTATGCCAACAGACCAGGAAACCAGGCGAGGATTCAGCGGCTCATCATCACTACTCGTAGACTGGGCCTGGCTAACGGTACTCGAGGTGCGCTGCACAAGCATACCCCCCTGATAAACCAGCATCGCAACAAAGCCAATTGCCATAACGAGATTAAGTGATTTGGACTTTACTACCAAAGCGAAAAACAGCGTCACAGAGGCAGCGCTTAATAATGCACCACGAGAAGCAAAAAGAATCAAAGCATGCCAGATAAAAGGCAACGTCATGATCAAGGCGTACTTGAGCCACTTTTGTTTGAAATAACGGATCCCAAACATGACAAAAGCCAGACCGCTGGTTAATACGATAGACGTTACGTTGCCATCTTTATAGGGACTGCGCCGAGGCCCTAGTAAGCGCCCTCCCTCAAATTGTGACCAATTGCCACTTAGATAGTGATCGTTTGCCCAATAGGCATAATAAACGGTAATGAAAATAAACATGAAGCCGAAAAACTTGATTGTGTTTTCCTGATTGATCAGCGGCAATACAAAAAAGTACATGATGGCTATGGTTGTAAATATGTCCACCACCAAGTCGCCGCTTACTAATGAAAAGTAACTTTCATAAGGCGTCAACATATTGGAGAGATGAAATATTATCGTGAGTGCAACAACACCTTTAAATTGGCCTGACTGGTAGACATCCCAGCGAATATTCCCGTTTAAAACATGCCATGCCCACGCAATGATAGTTATTCCAGCAGACACCTTAAAAGCAGAAAAATCTTCAAAAGCCCAAAACCATATGTACTGGGGCTGCATCACGGAAACGATGGAATAGACCAGCGCCGCAACCCAAGGGGCATTGAATATCATAAAGAAACTGACAATCAATGCTAAATAAAGCGCAATTTTTACCATACCACAACCTGAAAAACGGTGAGGGCTCTATGTTCACTCTGCAGTAAAGCTTAGTAACTCTCAGTAGTCCATTAAATATATTGCCAAACAGGATACGGCAAGTCCCGTTTAAATCCCATTTACATATTCAACCTCAGACAGAGTCAAGTAGCAACGAATTATTAGGTCAGAACGCGAATTTTAAATATCACGCCCTACCTGTACGTATTATTCCCTATATTTATATGTGAAAATCACAGTCTTTACGTTTAATAATAGAGTGTTACACTACCCGCTCATAATTTGAGTTAATAAAAATGATTACATCTCCCCCTCACTTTATTGGTATTGGTGCGCAACGTTCGGGTACCAGTTGGATGTTCGAGTGCTTTCTCGAACACCCTGAAATATTTATGCCCCAAAAGGAAATGCAGTTTTTTAATAAGCGGCCATTAAGTGAGCTTGACAAATACCTTGTTAAATTCACTGACAAATCAAAGGTTTGCGGTGAAATAACCCCCGATTATTTATCCTCCCGGCAAGCCATCGACGGCATATCCAAAGTTTGTCCGGATGCAAAATTAATAATAATTTTGCGTAACCCTGTTGAGCGCACGAGGAGCTCTTATTCTTTGTATAAAGAACGTGATGTCACCGATATCACCTCGTTTGATGACGTGTTCACCAGTCAATCCGTTATTTTTACCAAGAGTTTGTATGGTGAGCAGGTAGAATACTTATATAGTCAGTTTAACCCTGACAACATCAAAGTCGTTTTCTTCGATCGTATTAAGACCGAACCTTTAAAGCTCATTCAGGAAGTTTTCGATTTCATTGGCGTGGATCCATCATTTGCTCCACAAAGTGCTACTCGAAACTTTAATGCATCTTCAGTTGGCTTTGGCAGCAAAAAAATCGCCAGAAGGCTGACTCTAATTCAAAATTACCTGCATAAACGTGCCTGGGGAAGGTCTATCCTGAACATTAAAAAAACCGCTTGGTTTAAAGCCTACAAGCATCGACTGGTCACTAAAAACCAGCCCTCGGCTAACGAAAATGCCAAATACTACCCGTACTTTGCTGAAGACATAGCCAAACTTGAAAAGCAAATTGGAACCAAAGTCCCTGATAGCTGGAAGTACGGCAACCTGTAACAGCTGTACTTCGCTAACTCGAAAAGCGCCCTATTGAGCCGCCAAAAACCACTAAATCATGGTTTGCTTTTTATCGGTCGCTCGCCAGCCAATATAAGACTGTAAGCTCTCGAGTAAGGCTTTCACCCTCTTAGTTAGCCCTATCGGCTTTTCGCTAGCCTCAATTGAGCTAATGCCAAATTGTGTAAGAAAACTTTTTGATAATGGCAGTCCGTATTTACCCGGATTTTGCGCGGAGTGATTTTCGCCGGTATTCAGAATCCACGCCACGGCAGGAACTAACAGCTCCCGCACCTGCAGACCTTTAGAGCGAAAGGTGTGAAGTTGATGACGATGATTGCCAAGTATCTGCTTTAGAAAGAAGGGGTCGACGGCTTCATAGATTCTCTCCTTATTCAATCCCTGCCTATACTCCAGTTGAGATAAGCCGGAAAGTTTCATGAGCACCGCAAAACTATAGATGTAAACCGAACCGCAATAGCGACAAAGGCCAAACTTTTTCAAAAAAGTCTTCTCTGCCAAATTAACTACATACCCTGAATTTGCATAGAACAAATCACTGGCTGAAGACTTATACACGTGTTCAATAGTATCAATATTAAACCAATCATCACCGTCTATTACATAGACATAATCGGGCGAAAAACGTTTTGCATAAAGCAATCCAATCGAAATTTTACATCCCTTATCATCTTTTACTAAATCTAAAGGTACCTGAGTGCCCTTATTCGTGTCAGGAGGTGGAAAATCGACTGCCACAAACTCAGTATTGTTAAAGCTTTCTGGCACTGGCGGTACCTCATTGCAGACAACAACGATTTTGTAAGGTCGGTTTGTATGTTGAGCATTTAAAGACTCAATAGTGTTATTTAAAAACGTCAGCACGCTGGCATAATCATTCGACGAAGCCGGATGACGAATTGGACAAACAAATACAAACATACTTAAACCTTAATTAAAGACAACGCAAAACGAATCATGAAAATATATGCTGAACTTTTTAAGTTGCATCATTTTAACCATCGGCTATTTCCCTCTTAATTTGCGAAGCATTTTTAAAGAAAACAGCGGGTGACCAAACAATTGCGATTTGAATAAGCGTATTTGCTCAGGTAAATTAAAGTTACGCTGCAAGTTGGAGTCCGCCGCCTTCCCGCCATGATGAATACAGGTTGCGGAACTTAAATGCTCGCAGGCTATCGCGGTTACTTTGAGCTCCAGTAATCTTGGCGCAAATTGATCATATGGTTTGGAGCCATACCACCCCCCGGAAAATAGCCATCGACCAACATGATACGCACCGGATTCATTAAAAAAATGCTTTAACATTTCAAAACTATTGGTTTCACAAAAAGCACGTTCTGCCTGATGAAACACTCTGTGACATCCGGCAATAAATAAACTACTGGCAGACTCATTTAAATAAAATAAGGCAGATCTGACAAAATGTTTATGAGAGATCCCCATCACCACAGACTGGTACGGAAGTTTAACAGTTTCACCTAATTGAACAGGCTTTTCCAGCTTAGAGTAACGCTCAATCTGACTCAGGAAATTGATGATTTTCCAATAAAACAACTTAAAATGACTAAAAACTGTGTCATTAAACAATACGAATGACTTAGCACCGTGCTCAGCAACAATGTACTCCATTCCTTCCACCCACGCAGAAAACTCTCCGTATTTATTAGAGCCACGTAGTTGCTGTACTTTCGAAGATAAACTAGTGAACTGATTGATTTCTGCTTTAAGCATCCCCGATGAGTTATCAACTAAAACAATGCCCTCTACACCATTTCTCAGTAGTATTTCCAGTAGAGCTTCCAGCTTATGGTAGTTTCGCGTCACTCTTTCCTGTGAGTAAAGACAAAAAACCACCCAGGTATTACGAAAATTTGCGGGATTCAAATCGATTTCCTGCAGAACGGGATAAGATAGTTAAACATCTTTTATATCACTAACATATTACAGAGCCAATGAAATCAATCTCAAAAGCAGGTAAAACAACTGGACTGCCTGATAAATCGAATGATATGCAACTTTATTGCAACAACGTTGAAAGATTTACGCTAAAAAACCGATGCTTAATTTTTTATTGTCTGCAACAATAGGTCGATGATGGTATCAAGCCAGAACTAGTAAACTAAAGGGATATTCTCAATGCGGGTCGGCATTTTCGTTGAAGTAGTCAAAGCACAATTCCATACCGGAATATCCAGATATGTAAAAAAATTAGTCGAAACGCTGGTCAGTCAGCACCATTCTGATGTCACCTTTTACCTTTATTACCAACGTCAGCCCGGAGAGCAAAAGCTTGACTGGCTAACCGATAATAAACAGGTCAAACACCGCCCGCTCTGGACACCGGTAAATCTACTTAGCGAACACCCCAGTGTTTGGTGGAAATATTATCTGCCGCTGGTAATGAAACTAGACAGATTAGATATATTCCACGGCCCCAATCATACTGTTCCGGTTAAAAGTAAAATACCATCGGTTTTAACCATTCATGATATTGCCTACTTTTACATGAAGGTGCATGGCGATGGTCTCGACAGAATGCTCAAACGAACTACTCTTGAGAATATGGCAAGCGCTACGCATATAGTCGCGGTCTCTCAATCTACTGCTAATGACATTATCAGGGAAGGCGCAGCAGCAGAAAAAACTTCGGTAATCTATCAGGGATATGAACCGAATCCAGGAGAGGCGACTGAATCCACCAATATCATAAACCAACCCATCGCTTCCATGTCCCCCTATTTACTGTTTATCGGGACCGTGCAACCACGCAAAAACGTTGAATATCTGGTTGATGAATTTGCCAAAATCAGTTCGAAGATACCGCACACACTTATTATCGCCGGCGCTCCTGGCGAATCGCAACGTACCGTTGAGCAAAAAATTGCTGAATATGGGTTGGGCGAAAAAGTCTTACTGACTGGCTTTATCTCTGATGAAGAGCGTCACACTTTATACAAACATGCCGACGCCTTCCTGTACCCGAGCCTTTATGAAGGCTTTGGCCTGGTTATCCTTGAAGCAATGTCCTATGGTGTGCCGGTTATCACTGGCAACAACAGCTCGTTGCCCGAGGCGGCAGGTGACGCTGGAATAAAAGTGGATATAACAATTCAAGGCGCATTTAGTGAGGCGATTCTCAAACTGATAAATGACCCACAGTTAAAAGAAGAGCTAATAGAAAAGGGACTCACTCACTGTCATTCATTTGGCTGGGAAGAGTCTGCCAGGCAGATGATGACACTGTATCGTCAACTCGCCCGGTCTTAGTCTTTAGCAAACACCGAACGGGCGTTTATTGCCGCATTGTCCCAGTCAAAGGCCTCAACCGAATGTTTTCGACCTGCTTTCCCATAGGCTTCACAGCGAACCGGGTCTTCTATAAATGAAGTGATAACGTCGACCAGGGCACTTACATTGGTGGCATCCACAATTTCACCGGTTTGACCGGCAAGCAATGTTTCTTTAGTGCCACCGGAGTCTCCGGCAATAACCGGCTTTGCACAGGCCTGCGCTTCCACAAGTACCATGCCAAAACCTTCGATGTCCTGTCCTTCTGTTCGGTTGGGCAGAATAAACACATCGCATTGCTGATAGCATTTGATCATGGTTTCATCGTCACAATCTGTTAGCATTTGAACGTGATCCTGTAACGCCAGCGACTCAATCAAGTGTTCCAGATGAGTACGGCTCTCGCCATGTCCAATGATCACATAGTGAGCCTGTGGACAGCGCTTTAAAATCTCAGGCATGGCTTCAATCATTTTGTCCTGGCCTTTACGAGCCTGCAATCGACCAACCGTCAGAATGACACTTTTTCCATCCCACCCCATGGCGGAGAGAAAATCTTCGTCTTTATTTTCTACCGGATAAAACTTGTTGGTGTCAGCACCCGGATGCATTACTGTCACTTTATGATTCACACTGTCATCCACGCGACTAACGATATTGGCGCTATTGTGACTGTTGCAGATTATCTTATCGGCACTGCGCATCACCAGTTTGGTCAGACTATTTAATTCGCGGGACAAAGCACTGGCTTCCAGATCTTCACCGTGCACGTAGCACAGGTAAGGTATGCCCAGTGTTTTCTTCAGCATCCATGCCATCAGTCCCTCAGGCAGCACTCGGCCACAATGGATGTAGCTGATGTCCTGCTCTTTCACTAACCGCCTGAGCGCTTTGAACGACTGCCAGTAATATTTTAATCCCTGCAGATTAGCTACGCCCCATTGGGGACTGTAAAGCGGCAGACGGTGAATAGCCATTGGTGCGTTGGAATCAAATACTACAGAATTGGCCATTTCGTCGGCGGCAACAATGTAATCGCTGCCTAAACGTGAATAGAGTTCCCAGAACCAGCGACCACTGCCTCCGGATGCAGGCGGGAAGTTCTGAGTTAGTACCAGCGTCTTCAATGGTTACTCCGAAAAATGATTGAAATACCAACTCTTTGCAGAATAGCGTTGGCTCGGGAAAGTGTAAATAAGCATTTGCTTTGCAAAGGCATTTATAAACCGCTTGGGACGTAATCAGCAATCGTTCAGATACAGTCTGTGGCAGAAATCTGATTCACATGCCCTTATGGCTTTTTATTCATCAGAAAGCATAATACACTAATCAAAACATATGCCTATAACAACTAAACGAGATCGCTCTTGCACTGTTTGTACCTTGCTCAGCGGATACCTTTTCCGCCAAATAAAGGAGAGAAACTACGCTCTTTCCATCAGATAAACTTTTTGCGCAAAAATGGCATAGAAGTGACGGTAGCTGCTCCTTTCGAACAGTCAGATGAACTCGAATATTTCAAAAGACTGGAGCAGGAATATGGCTGCCACACACTTAGTCAGCCACTTAGTCACAAACTGCTACGTTATTTGTCTGGTATCGCCGGCAACACCTCTTTGAGCGAAGCGCATTTTTATAGCAGCGGATTACAGAATCAAATAGATGATTTACTAAAGCGGCAAAACATTGATGCCATTGTTTGTACTGCTTCCAGCATGGCAAATTATGTTTTCCGCTCTACGGCATTAGCCCAAATAGCCAGGCGCCCCCGCCTTATCATGGATTTCATGGACATGGATTCTCACAAATGGCTTCAGTATTCATGCAACACCAAACCGCCAATGCGTTGGGTTTATCAGCGGGAAGCCAGTTTGGTCAAACGCCTTGAAAATCGGGTAGGAAACAAGTTCGATGCTTGCTTTTTTGTTGCCGAACCAGAGACTAATTTGTACAAACAGCAAACGGGAAATCCTGCAGCCGAGGTGTTATCTATTGGCAATGGCATTGACCCTGCTGAATTTTACCCGACGACTCATCCCACAGAAGTAACAACGCCACATTTGTTGTTTGCCGGTGTGATGGATTATACGCCTAACGTAGATGCTATGCTGTGGTTTTATAATGAAGTCTGGCCGAGCGTGTTAACCCGCTGGCCCGATGCTACGCTTACTATTGCTGGCATGAACCCAACCCCGGCTATCGCCAGGTTGCAAGGCGTAGACAATGTGAGAGTCACTGGATTTGTAGAAGACATATTACCCTACTTCCATGAGAGCAACATATTTGTTGCGCCATTTCGCATAGCCCGCGGCATTCAGAACAAAATCCTGCAGGCCTTTGCGTGCGGGTTACCTGTGGTCAGCACATCAATGGGAGCTGAAGGTATAAAGTGCACGCCGGGGCAAAATATTGAGGTCGGTGACGAGCCAAATGATATGTTTGATGCCATCAAACGATTAATGACAGCCCCTCACCACTACCAGTCTGTTCGCAATAGTGCCCTGGCAACTATCGACGAACACTATTCCTGGGATGGGATTCTGACCCCTTTGTTACAACTGCTCGACAACGATAAGGCGACTGCTCAATGAAAGCCTTTGTCAAAATGCTCTTAAGGCTATTGTTCGTGATCCTTTCCCTGCCCTTTTATCTGTTGTTTAAGCTACAAAGTGCATTAATGGGTGCCGATCAGGCAACTACAAGTTGGTCACAGTTAATGAGTCTGTGGCCGGGAATGCTGGGCGTCTATTTAAGAGCTGCATTTTACTCACTCATCTTTAAGCACACCAGTCAGGAATTGGTTATCGGTTTCGGTACCTTATTCTCCCAACACGACACACAAATCGGCGCAGGTACCTATATCGGACCGCAGTGCAATATAGGCAAATGCGCCATAGGGAAAAACTGCTTATTAGGCAGCGCCGTGCATATTATGAGCGGCAAAGGTCAGCATAACTTCTCAGACCCGGATACTCCACTACGTGAACAAGGAGGCGTTTTTACTCAGGTAACTATTGGCGAGGATAGCTGGCTGGGTAACGGGGCGTTAGTGATGGCCGACGTCGGTAAAAAATGTGTGATTGGTGCAGGGAGTGTGGTTATCAACCCCGTACCTGACTACGCCATTGTAGGTGGTAATCCGGCTAAAGTTCTCGGCAGCCGCAAGCCTGCCGGTGAGTCATAACATGCAACGCTTAGTCCGCCTGGCTTTTCTAACGCTATTTGCTTCTTTATGCCAGGCTGATGATTTACCTATCTCTCAGAAATATCAATATACCGTCAAAGTTGATAGTGAGCAGGGGCTTTACAAAGCCGTCAAACAAGCCAACCAGCGAGGCAATACACTTATCCTTATTGCCGATGGTATCTATCAGCTTAGTTCGACCCTCAATATCACAGGCAATCATGTTGCATTGAAGTCAGCTTCAGGTGATCCCGATACCACTATTCTGCGTGGCGCGGGAATGGTCCCATCCAAACGGGTTAAAAACCTTATCAGGGTAACCGGGCACCACTTTACATTTTCAGGCTTAACCGCGGAATCAGCTCCCCATCATATTATCCAGATCGTGGGTGAAGCTAATGCCGACTATGCCGTCATTGAACACTGTGTGTTACAGAATGCTTATGAACAGCTACTTAAAGTCAGTCACCGGGCTAATAGCCCAACGGCGGCAGACCACGGTATTATCCGTCACTGCACCTTCGGCTATACTGAGGGTATTGGGCCTCAGTATTATATTGGTGGTGTGGATTTACACCTTGGTCAGCACTGGTTAATTGATTCCAACCAGTTTTTTGGTATAGCCAGCCCCGCAGACAGAGTAGCTGAGCATGCGATTCACTTGTGGAATAATAGTGGTCACAATCAGGTAGTCGACAATATTGTTATCAACAGCGACCGCGGCATAGGTTTTGGTATGGGAGGCAGAGGTAATAAGGGCGGGTTGATTAGCGGCAACATAATTTATCACGCCGATAATAATCATCCTTATGCCGACGCCGGCATCATACTTGAATCTTCACCTGACACCACGGTTAAGCAAAACTGGGTGCTCCAACATCATGGCTATCCAAACGCCATTGAATACCGCTTTGAAGCAACCCAAGGCGTTTTAATTGCAGAAAACGGCACGAATAAAAAGATCCGCAAGCGTAATAGCGGAAGTGCAGAGTTAAAAGATAATTATCGCTTAACCGAACTGCCATCGGCCCTGAAAAGAACCATCATCGAACGCTTCCCCGCGCACTATCAACAACAGGTGTTTGACACGCTTTACCCGGTTCGTAATTAAAGCAAATGCTGCAGGGATGGAGTTAGTGCTATCACGTCGTATTGCTGCGCTGGAAACTGATTGAAAAAAGCTTGCTGTCTGTCAACCTTCCGCTGATCAAACATAGGCACAAACCAACTCACATCGAGTATCGTTTCAATTTCGCCAAACATATCTTCAGGCGTTTGACCTTGGGAAGCCAGTACATCAGGGTGTATCTCAAGCAGGAACACTACGCCAGAAGCACGCTGAATACTCGCCAAAGCCCCTTTTACAGCAGGAATTTCCTGGCCTTCCACATCAATTTTGAGCACCAGAATATCCGCCAGGTTTATAACATTGTCAGCCAGAAAGCTATCAATAGAGGTTACTCTGGTATCTCCGGTAGAGCCCCGCACAATATGGCCCTCATGATCACCGGTTTGACTATTTTCAGTGGTAAAACTCACCATGCCGTTAAAGTCAGAAACCGCCTGATTCACCGCCAGAGCAGGAACCTCGAGCCCGGCAAGGTTGTAACTAAGCATGGCGTAAGAGCCAGGATTGGGTTCAAAAGCCACGATATTCTGCAGCCGGGTGCAGTTTCTCGATACCAGAGCACTCACAGTGCCTATGTCAGCCCCCAAATCAAAAAAAGAAAAGGGACCCAGCTTATTGAGCAAATCGCAAAATGGGCCAAATTCATCCGGATAATAATTGTCCGGCCCACCCTCGAGCCAAAAGCACCACTCATCGACCGGCAGAACAAAACTGGCCTGGTCGAACTGATAACGCACATAGCAATCTGAGTAATGCTTACACATCCACCGATAAAAAGCATATTTGCCTTTAACGTTATGCAACTGGCTCCACACCACTAGCCGGTTTAACCAGCCAGGCAGGGCTCGCAGACTGCCAACGAGTTTGGACACAGTTAATTACCGGCCAGACGCGATTGCTGCGTGAGTTCAGGGTATGACTGAGACACCTTATCCATGAACCACTGTTGCTGTGCTTGCAGAAAGCGGCGTTCCACTTCCATAGACATAATTACGACTGCGCCATGGGCAGGCTCCCCACCCAATGTGGTAACGATTTGTTGAAGTTTGGTTTGTTGTTTACCGGCAAAGGTATCTTCAGCTAAAACATACCAACTGGCTATCAGCCGCAAGTTACCGGCTGGTGAGGAAAGCAATTCCACAGCAAACGGATACTCCGCAGAAGTCGATACGTCAATCAACTCTACCCGGGTCCAACTGTCCTGATCATAAAGACGATTTAATGAGCTTACCAGTTCACCGTCTCCAGCAGCATAAAAAGCCTGGTAGACAGTGATGGGGGAATCATAAGGCGTAGTGAGTAGCAGATACTGCTCAACTGTGGGCGAGCGGAATTTCGCCTTCCATACTAACCAGTAAACTTCGTCCTCGCTGAGCGGTTTGGTTTGAGGGGTATTTGCGAACTCAAACTGCTGAACTTGCTTATCAGGAATAGCGCTGGCGATAAACTGATACCACCCAGCCGCAGCCATTAATAAGACAGCGACAGAAATCAAGCCACCTCTTGCAGCAGTTACGGGCGATCCAGGCTGAATAGTAAGCTCTGTATCATTGCGTTGCGGTGGCACTTTTTCACGTAACAACTCACCGAGTCCAATTAAACATACAATCACAAAAGCAAAGAAAAACCAGCCATAGATAAGGTGATCCGCACCTACCGCATATTGCATGTCGGATAAGTGTGCGATCAGAATGATGCCATAAACCCGGATAATATTGGCAGCTACAGGAAATATCACCGACAGTAAAACAAAAACACAACGTCGCTTGGTGCTATATATATTGAGATAAGCATAAAGACAACCGATCACCAGCGATGCAATAAAAAAGCTGATCCCGGAGCAGGCTTCTGCCACCAGAAAGCGCCCTTTAGGTATCTCAATATAAAGCCCACTACGAAATACAGGGATCCCGGATAGCTCAAGCAAATCTACCGAGAATCTCGCAGCGATTTGTTGCAAGTAGGGAACCAACTCTTCCCCTACAGGAATACAGAAGAGGATAAACACCAATGGAAATAAAATTTGCCACGCCGCTTTATTACCAAGCACCATCCATATGAGTACCGGTAGCACACCAAACATAGCCGCATGCATAAACAGTTGCACTTCTCCAGCCAACCCTATGGCATAAAGTGCAATAGCAGGAAGGACTAGAATCGCCAGCCAATAATTTGGTTTAATTGGCTGAGCAAGTAACGCCTTACGTTTGAGGTAAATAAGGAAAAAAGTGCCGGGGATGACAAATAAACAATGATTAAATATATCAGAGTTGTACCAGATAGTAATGGCGGTAACCAATCCCTGATGAAATACCGCAGCCCAACCCAATAAGACCAGAATCACAGGTACCATTACGGCAGTAAAGGCCTTATTTATTTCCTTATCGCTGTTACCTGCGACTGCTTGCTCCTGCATGATTTACCACCGCGATATTATTTAAGTTCGTAAGCGTCTTGCATTGTACCCCAGCGATAATCAGCCAGAAGTTGTTTGAGTTTACCTTCCATTTTGCTCAGGTTAATGTAATGGCGAACCCTGGACTTCAGTGGCGCCTCATTTATTCGAGGCTGATCGGGGTCAATTTCCCATGGATGGAAATAAAAACTGTAAGGCGCAGACTCGGTCTGCATAAATCGTTCAATTCGTTTTCTGGATAACCAATAGGGGTACAAACGAAAATAACCACCTCCGCCGATCCCGACATTTTTACCTTTCTTGATAATCGTCGGCACCGGAATTTCAGTGATGCCTTCAGGTCTCTCATGCTTAAATCGTGGCCAGTCTGGAACGCCATACAGGTCATGTACAACCGGGTAGGTGCTTGAGGAATAGGTAAAGCCGAGTTCCACCAGGACTTCGTAAATCCATTGGTTCGTATCATTTACAGAGAAGCTGGGGGCCCGATAGCCTTTTATCGCTACGCCGCCGGCATCTTCTAAAATAGCTTTACTGGTTTGAACGTCATCAACAAAAGCCTGACGGTCCATGGTCGTCGCACGTCGATGGTTTAAACCATGGCTAGCTAGCTCATGTCCTTCATCTACAATCCGTTTAATCAGGTTCGGGCAGCGCTTTCCCACCCAACCGAGGGTAAAGAAAGTCGACTTAACATTATTTTCGGCGAAAATATCCAGTAGTCTGTTGGTATTATCCTCGACTCTCAGTGGAATCTCCGGCCAGTCATCAGGCGTAAAAACCGACTCAAAGGCAGACACCTGGAAGTAGTCTTCCACATCTACTGTCATTGCATTTAAGCGTGAGTCTGCAACACTCACAACTAACGCCCTTTTCCGAACAAAACAATCTCAACAGTTCTTATCAAAATTAGTATATCCAACAGCAGACTTTGATGTTTTACGTAGTATAAATCGAATTTCAGCTTTTCCATGGAGTCTTCAACGCTTGCCCCATAGGGGTAGTTCAGCTGTGCCCAGCCGGCTAACCCAGGCTTAACATTGTGGCGTTGATTGTAATATGGCACTTCTTTGACCAGTTGTTCAACGAACTCCGGGCGCTCAGGACGTGGCCCGATAAAAGACATTTCGCCTTTGAATACGTTAATCAATTGAGGTAATTCGTCGATTCGGTATTTACGTATAAAAGCACCAATGCGCGTAACCCGATTGTCGTTCTTGGTTGCCCACTTTGCCCCGTCTTTTTCAGCATCGGGCCGCATACTGCGAAACTTGATAATTTTAAATAACCGCCCATTTTGCCCAACACGTTCCTGTTTATAGAACACTGAGGTTTTCGTTCTGCGTCCATCATCAAGGTAGATGATCATCGCTGTAATAAGCATAAAGGGCCAGGTAAAGAACAACACAAACAACGCAAGCACTGCGTTCATCGAGTAGTCAAGCGCATCACGCAGATAGTTTTGCGAATGGAAACCGTTGGAATAGATGACCCAGCTCGGGTACATCAGGTTCACCGCAATCTGGCCGGTTTCCCGTTCCATAAAATCCAGCAAATCCGTGACTTCAATACCGCGTAAACGACAATCGAACAGGATTTCTATAGGTAAAGTGCCCCGCCGCTGGTCGCAGGCGATCACAATTTCTTCAATGTCATTTTCAACCACAAAATTACGCAGACTTTCATCTACTTTAACGTGGATGATCTTTTCATTTTTTATCCCGTCTTCCCGGTTATCTCCCGGCACTGGCACAAAACCAAGTAGTTCGAAACCCAAACGGTCGACATCACGTCGCATCCGCTTTTCTATAATCGATGCTCGTTCTCCGGCTCCGAGTACAACCAAACGAACGCGGCCTAGCCCCAACAAACCAAGACGATTAGTAAAATATCGGAAAAAAACCAGCGCGATAATATTCAGACATATTGCGGTGGGCAGATAGTAAGAGTGCATGTCCAGCGAGGCAAAGAGAGTGCCGGTGAGAATTTCGACAATAAAATAGCTAAGGCCCAAACTCACAAAGATACGCCGGATAATCCCCCTGAAGGTCTCTCGGAGCTTTGCTTCATAAAGACCCACAGACAATGAGCAAAGCAGCACTGAAAGCGTGATCAGAAAGATATTAATAGTCAGATTTTCGATATCGGGTTCAGCAATCAGATTTAGCTGAACCAAAATAAAGCTGGTAATGTAACCCACATACGAAACAAGCAAAGCTTCTGTGATAACCAACGCGTTAGAACGCTTATTTTGTCTGTTTTTTGCAACTGCCATATTGTCTTTTACCAGCCTGTTATTGACGTAATTTCCGCTGTCGGGATTTATGATATGACATTTTTTTTGAATGAGATAGACTAATTGCACACTATCGCATTATATTAGTGGCTAAATTTTAACAACTGACTTAAAAAGTCTGCTAAGTTGAGACGTCACCCGTCAATTAATTTGTTAAGTACAGGATAGAAAAGCATGGAAAAGGTAAATACCAGGTTATTACTCGTTGCGGCTGCACTGGGAACTTTACTGACCGGATGTAGTGGAACCAGCAGTCTACCCCAGGCTACCACGCGTCCCTCACTCACCACGGATGTTAATGACTACAAATATCTGATTGGCCCGGGTGATAATGTGTCAATTTTTGTTTGGCGTAACCCTGAAATCTCAGGAAGCTTCGTGGTTCGTCCCGATGGTAAGGTTACTACTGCGCTGGTTGAAGATCTGGATGTTTCAGGTCGTACCCCAACAATGCTGGCAAGAGAAATCGAAGAAAAATTATCGACTTACATCAACAACCCTCGAGTTACCGTGAGCGTAAACGGTTTTTCAGGTCCGTTAAGCGAACAGGTTCGCGTAATCGGTGAAGCGACCAACCCAACAGCAATTAACTACACAGAGCATATGACGCTGCTGGATTTAATGATCGCTGTGGGTGGTTTGACCGAATTCGCTGACGGCAACGATGCAAAGCTTATTCGAGTTGTGGATGGGCGCCAAAGTACATACAAAATCGCCATTGACGACTTAATTCGCGATGGTGATATTTCTAAAAATGTGGATATGTTACCTGGTGATATCGTTATTATTCCAGAAGCATGGTTCTAGAAATCAGAATCGTAATCACTGTGTCTAATTAGCGGTAAACGGACGAAATCATGCAGGAACTGCAACAAACTATTGAGATGGTCCTCGATTATATTCGTGGGATTTGGTTAAAAAAGCGCTACATTATGCTTTGCTCGTGGCTAATCTGCCCTATCGGATTTGGCTATGTGGCAATGATGCCCGATGTTTATAAGTCTCAAGCTGTTGTCTTTGTTGACACCCGCTCGATGCTTCAACCTTTGTTGAGTGGTTTAGCAATACAAACCAACCCTCAGCAAGAAATTGCGATGATGGCACAGACGCTGTTAAGTCGCTCCAACATCGAGATCATAGCCAGGGAGTCTGACCTCGACATTACAGTAAATACTGCTGAGGGCTACACCAATCTGATTAATACACTTAGCAAAAATATCAGGCTGGACAGAACTGGCAGAAATAATATTTATAATATTTCCTACTCTAACCGCAATCCAGAACTTGCTAAGCGTGTTGTTCAGGAAACACTGGATTTGTTCGTTGAGGGAAGCTTAGGTAACAACCGTAGGGATACTGATACTGCCAGTCGCTTTCTGGATGAGCAGATTTCAGAATATGAAACCCGCCTAATCGAAGCTGAACAACGCCTTGCTGATTTCCAGCGTCGCTACAATGATATATTACCGGTTTCGGGCTCATTCTACTCGACACTCCAGGGAGCAAACAGCGATCTGGAAAGCACTCAATTGCAAATCAGAGAATTACAGCAACAAGTTTCATCGCTTAAAAGCCAAATGACTTCAGGCCGGGCCACTGATGGATTTGATGTTCGTCAGGGCGATAACACGCCGGTGATTACAACCCGCTACGATAACAGAATTAAATCTCTGGAAGAGAAGATCGATCAGTTGAAGTTGCGATTTACCGATAAGCATCCCGATGTGATTGAAGCGAAGAGCTTGTTAGCTTCGCTCGAACAATCGCGCCAGGATGAACTAAAAGCTTACTTTAGCGAAACAGCAGAAGACGGAGACGATACAAACTTAAGTCCGCTTGCCACAGAATTAAAGCTTGAGATTAGCCGTCTCGAAGGTCAAATCGCGTCGCTGCGAGTCAGGGAGAGCGATTTTGAAGCTAAAATTCAAGAACTAAGAAACAAAATTGATTTGGTTCCGCAAATTGAAGCGGAGTCTACTGCTCTGAATCGTGATTACGGTATTACTAAGCAGAAATATGAAGAATTGTTACGTAGAAAAGAAGCGGCAGAGCTTTCACGTCGCGCCGATGTATCATCCGAAGAGTTGCAGTTCAGAATCATCGAACCACCGTTGGTGCCAGATACACCTACGGGGCCTAAACGACTCGTGTATTATACAGGTATTCTTGTTCTTGGTTTCGGTATGGGTGTTGCACTAGCATTCGCTATCAGTCAAATCAGGCCAGTGCTGGTCCGTGGCAGACAATTAACAGCCCTTACATCGTTCCCGGTTTTAGGTGCGGTGACGCATTTAAACCTGAAGCAGATCCAACGTAGAAACCGTATACGAGTGTTCCTGTTTATCTTATCCTCCGGGGCAATTGTAACCATGTATGCTATCCTGCTGGCAGCAGAAGTAGCTCATGTTAACCTGGTAGAGAGGTTCCTATAATGGCTAATAACACAATAGAAAAAGCCTTGCAGCGACAAAAAGAAGCTGCAGCCAAGCAGGCCGCTCAGCAAGCAGAGAGTGCTCAGGAAGACAAGAAATCATCTACCATTGAGCGTACCCTGAAAAAGCAGCAGGCGGCAAAAACTGATCTGCCTGTTGAAACACCAGTAACTGAGGGGCAGGTCAAAACCAAGCCAACGCCAACAAAGTCAAAGCCAGGGGCTGCAGTTAATGCGGATAATGAGGCGTTGCGCCTGACCATAGACCTCGAAGAACTTGATGAAAGAGGCTTTGTTTCTGTCAGCAATGCTCGAAAATTAATTAACGAAGAATACCGGGAAATTAAGCGTAAGTTGCTAAGAAATGCTTTTGGCGCACTGTCCAAGACACTCAAAAACAGCAACATCATTATGGTGAGCAGCGCGCGCCCGTCGGAAGGTAAAACCTTTACCGCAATTAACTTAGCATTAAGCTTTGCAGCAGAACAGGATAAAACCGTTCTATTAGTAGATGCTGATGTTCTTAAGCCAAATGTTACCAGAACCTTGAGGGTAAACCCCGGCGAAGGCCTTATGGAGTATCTGCTGGATGAAAACAAGGATATCTCTGATGTACTCTATCGTACTAACGTAGATAAATTGAGAATTATCCCTGCCGGTCAAACGCATCATTTGTCTACTGAGTTATTAGCCAGCGAACGAATGAACGAAACGATTGATGAGTTTTCCAATCGTTATCCTGATCGTATTGTCATTATCGATACCCCACCATTAATTGGTATTAATGAATCAGCAGTACTGGCGAGTTTTGCCGGTCAGGCGGTTATAGTTACCGAGGAGGGCCGAACCAAGTTAAACGATATTAATAATATCGTCGACAGGCTCAACCCTGATATGGCGGTGGGTTTCGTGGTTAACAAAGCTGTTAACGAAAGCGCCGATAATGGTAATTACTATGGCTACTACTACGGTAGTGGTCCCTCTGAATAGACAGCGATAAAGGACAGCTTGTGGAAAGGATTAATACATTTCGCCCGGCATTTATCGCGACAGTTGTGGCGGTAGCGTTTAGTGCTAACGTATATGCTGACATCCAATTTCGGGGTGCCGTAGATGCATCTCTGGTAAATCAATCTTTTGACACAGAGAGTGAAAATAGCCGCTACGAAGATAGAAACGCGTTACAGATTTCTCCTACTCTGACCGGGATTTATACCAGCAAAAAGGCTAGTGCTACCGTGTCCGCAACGCACCTTTATCAACGTTTCGAACTTGATGAAGGCAGTAGTTCGACTAATTTCACGGAATTCAACTATGCTGGCAATCTCAGTGTTATTGATAACGTATTTCAGATTTTCGGCAGCGGCTCTCAAGGGTATCAGTCTTATCGTCCGGAAACTTACATTTCCTCCGATTATCTCCTAAATTCAGATGACTTGACCAAAATAACCACGCATAGTGCTGGAGCCAGGTTGAACGTACCTCGCGGTGACATTTGGGGTTTAAACGTAACCGGCCAGTATATGGAAACGAAGTCTGATAACACACTTGAAGAAGTAGAAGGCGACAGTACTTCCCCCTTTAATCAGTTTATTGACTCTACGGGCGTTTCGGCAAATGCTTCACTGGTGAATGGCGATTGGTTCAGAAACGCTTACTGGCGTGCTAATGCAACCTATCGTAAAACCGATCGGCAGGACCGAGGAGAATTTGAATCGTTATTCGTAAATGCTGAAATTGGTTATAACCTTTACTATGATTTTGGGATATTGCTCACAGCTACCCACGAAGAAAATGACATTGCTGGTGAATTGCAGAACTTTTTTGATCGTTTCAACAATCAGTTTTCAAAGTTTAATACTTACGGGGTCGGTTTAAACTATCGTCCCGCTGAAGGCCGCTTTTTCAATGTTACGCTCAATAAGATATCCACTGAAGGTGAAGACGATGGAAAAACCTTTGTAGGAGTATCTACTAGTTGGCAATTTTCGCCGCGCACCAGTGTTCAGGCTCAGTATAATCGCCGCTATTATGGCGAAGCTGCGACATTTAGCCTCAACCACGGCACCAAACGAGTACGTACATCAATCTCCTACCAGGAGCGAACCACAACATTTTCAACTATGATGTTCGATGTTGCCGATGCCGGAACTTTTGTTTGTCCCGCGGGTTCCGTCGATATTCTCGATTGTTTCCAGCCTGATACCCTGAATTACGAATTACAGCCAGGGGAACAGGTAGTTCAATTTAGCCAGTTAATCACGGAATTAACCGACCAGGTTATTTTACGTCGCCAGCTTGGTAGTAGTATTGGTTATCAACGGCGAAACTTAAAGCTATCATTAGATGGCAGATATATCGATACGGAATACAGTATTGACAACCGTCAGCAAATCCAAAAATTAATCGGATTGAACGCAAACCTTGAGGTTGGCTCAAGAACTTCCATTTATAGTCGTGTTCAGTTTTCACAGATTAACAATACAATCGACGACGCTGGGCGCGATACTGATGCAAGCATGTACTCCATCGGCATTCGCAACAGATTGTCGAGAAGCTTATCTGTGGGTGCTGATGTACGTTATCTGGATAATGAAAATACCAGCGGGATAGGCAGAGATGTGTTTGATTTCAATGAAACCCGCATATCACTTACCATGACCTACAACTTCCAAAGTAACAGACAATAAAAAAGCCCTTACGGGCTTTTTTATTAATTAATCATCGGACTTAAGCCGAACATAAGTGCGATACTTTTTCTTCAGCAATTTATCGATATATTGCGTCAGCTTAATCTTGTGGCTGATGGCATCATCAAGGGCATCGACCAACTCCCCTAACATCGCTTTGTAATATTCAGCGTCCTTCACCTCATTTCCGTTAGGCGTAATGAGACGCTGCCGAGGCACACTATCCGAAGCCTCCTGGCTACTATCCTGAGCGTCTTGCGACACTTCCTCGCTAACCTCTTCATCCTCTTTGACTTCCGGAGAGTCGGGTACAAACATTTCTTCACGCACTTCATCGATGACCGAATCGACAGCTTGCTCATCGAGAACTTCCAGTTCTTCTAGGAAGCCGAACAACAGGATACGGTCCATCAGCGTATTGATCTTACGTGGTACGCCGCGGGTAAACTTGTAGATATGCTCATAAGCATCACTGGAGAACAACTGAGAGCCGTTCCAGCCAGCATGCTGCAGACGATATTCAATGTATGACTGCACTTCTTCCAGTGTCAGCGGTGCCAAATGGCAGGAGGCCACAATTCGCTGACGAAACTGTTCCATATTGGGTGCCCGCAGAATAGGTTGAAGTTCTTCCTGACCAAGCAGGAAGCTCTGCAACAAAGGTTTACCTGCTTGCTGAAAGTTCGACAACATGCGTAATTCTTCAATGGTTTCCAGCGGCAGGTTTTGGGCTTCGTCCACCAGCAGTAGCGCGCGGCGCCCCTGGGCACTCAACGCAAACAGATAACCTTCCAAGTCTTTGAGAATATCAGCTTTGGTTTTACCGGCCACATCAATTTCAAACTTGGCAGCCACCATTTTTACCAGTTCATCCGGCGACAACTTGGGCGTAACAATTTGCGCTGCAACAATATCGTCTTCGATATCAGCCAGCAAACTGTTGGCAATCGTGGTTTTTCCGGTACCAATATCACCGGTAATCACAATAAAGCCTTCAGCCTGAGATAATCCATACTGTAAATAGGACATCGCACGCTTATGCCATTTACTGGCAAAGAAAAATGCGGGATCCGGGGTCAACTGAAAAGGCTTGGAGTTAAGTCCGTAATAACTTTCGTACATGTAATGCTTCTACCGCTGTTATTGCGCCCGCGCCTTATGCGCCCAACGCGTTTTCCCTAGCTTATCCTAAAGCGCCAAAGTGTGCATTAAATCAACACCGAAAATCGTCAGGATTTGCCATAACTTTGTTGCTTTACAATTGTCTCAATAATGCCCGTGGTGGAGACCCCTTCTTCGAAGTGCAATACCTTCACCACACCGCCATTTTCCAGCACTTCCCTGCCGCCAGCGATCTCCTCAACTTTATAATCGCCCCCTTTAACCAGCACATCCGGTAAGATCCCGGCGATAAGACGTTGCGGGGTTTCCTCACTGAAAGGCACAACCCAGTCAACCGCGCTCAATCCGGCAAGCACAGCCATGCGGCGTTGTACCGGGTTCACGGGGCGACCCGGACCTTTTAATGCCTGTACCGATGCATCGGTATTCACCGCGACAATCAACCGATCACCCAGTTTGGCTGCGGCATCAAGATAAGACACATGACCGGCATGTAAAATATCAAAGCAACCGTTGGTCATGACGACTTTTTCGCCCCGCTGTTTGGCAGCCGATACGGCAAGAGCCAGCTGTTCCTCCGTCATCACACCGCCATCCGGGTGATTGTGCTGACCAGCAGCCACAGCCAGCTCGGTGGTAGTAACCGTTGAAGTGCCTAATTTACCCACCACTATACTGGCGGCAAGGTTTGCCATTACGCAAGACTGTTGCAGGCTTTCTCCCGCAGCGATGCAAGCTGCCAGTGTCGAGATAACCGTATCACCGGCACCGGTTACATCAAACACTTCCTTGGCTTTGGCAGGTAAATGAAACTCGGTTTCATCTGGTGTAAACAGCGTCATCCCCTGTTCTGAACGAGTAACCAGTAACGCGTCCAGTGCCAGTTCTGAACAAAGCATGTTAGCCAGTTCAACCAGGTGCTGCTCGCTATTCACATCGCCCATAACGGCAGTAAATTCAGCCATGTTAGGTGTGATAAGCGTGGCGCCGCGATACTTTTTGAAATCGGTACCCTTCGGATCAACCACGACCGGCTTATTTTCCGCTTTGGCAAGCTCAATGAGGCGTGCAGGGTTACTTAGCGCTCCCTTGGCATAATCTGACAGGATCACCAAATCATGTTCAGCAAGGGCTGCAGCAAACTGGCTTTCCAGCAATGTTTTATCCACACCGGCAAAAGAGCGCTCGAAGTCCATTCTCAGCAACTGCTGATTACGGCTCATGACTCTGAGTTTGGTGATAGTATCGAAACCGTCACAGCGGCTGAAATGACAATCAATGCCATAGCCCAGCAGCCGTTTTTCCAGCGCATCCGCATTGGCGTCGTTGCCGGTCATCCCCAACAAGGTAACTTTAGCCCCCAGTGAAGATAAGTTAATCGCCACGTTGGCTGCGCCACCAGGGCGGTCTTCCGCGTCGTTAATGTTAACTACCGGTACCGGCGCCTCAGGTGATACCCTTGCCGTTGCACCACTCCAGTAGCGATCCAACATTACATCACCAACAACTAATACTTTGATTTGACTAAAATTCGGGAGTGCCATTTCTGTCTTTTTCGATACACTAATGGCGGGATTATAACAGTGATCAGACACGAAGAGCCAACTCATGACCCCGTGGTACGTATATTTACTTAAAAC
>Ga0213831_1000214_pt1 | contig 60663 bp, 50 predicted proteins | sample SWATP12_FD_163421 | JGI IMG/M metagenome (GOLD analysis project Ga0213831, IMG submission 163421) | Coastal seawater microbial communities from Marineland, Florida, United States - SWA TP1 #2 | ecosystem: Environmental > Aquatic > Marine > Coastal | place: USA: Florida | collected 2016-08-06 | reverse complement strand
CCTGTGCTGTCAAGATGTACAAAGGTTAACCACAGAATAAACCGGTATTTAGCCTGTACAGATGACAAAATGGGGCACTACCTTGCGGTAGTGCCCCAATCTCTTGCTTAAGCGCTTATTCGTCTGACGATGACTCGTCTGATGATACTTCAGCGTTTAACGCTTCGGTCAGTGCCTGTTCTGCTTCAGCAGCAGACACCGACATTTCAGCGATTTCTTCATGGCGACGCTGAGCACGTTTTTCGTGATAAGCGAAACCGGTACCAGCTGGGATCAGACGGCCAACGATAACGTTTTCTTTCAGACCACGTAAATCGTCTTCTTTGCCCTGAACCGCTGCTTCGGTCAGTACGCGGGTTGTTTCCTGGAACGATGCTGCAGAGATGAAAGACTCTGTAGACAGCGACGCTTTGGTGATACCCAGTAACTGGATTTCGTAAAGCGCAGGCAGTTTGCCTTGTTTTTCCATTTCACGGTTCGCGATCTTAACCGCAGCCACTTCAACCTGCTCGCCTTCCAGGAATTGTGTATCGCCCGGAGCGGTGATTAAACACTTACGCAGCATCTGGCGGATAACCACCTCGATGTGCTTATCGTTAATTTTTACACCCTGCAGACGGTAAACTTCCTGAACTTCGTTCACGATGTAGTTAGATACCGCGCTCACGCCACGCAGACGTAAGATGTCATGTGGTGACTCTGGACCGTCAGCGATAACTTCGCCTTTTTCAACGTTTTCACCTTCGAACACGTTAAGCTGACGCCACTTCGGAATCATCTCCTCGTATGGGTCGCCATCTTTCGGCGTGATAACCAGACGTTTCTTACCTTTGGTCTCTTTACCGAAACCAATGGAACCTGATACTTCCGCCAGGATAGCTGGTTCTTTCGGCTTACGCGCTTCGAACAAGTCAGCAACCCGTGGCAGACCACCGGTGATGTCACGTGTTTTCGAGCTTTCCTGAGGAATACGTGCCAGCACGTCACCTTCGTTAGCCATTTTACCGTCAGCCGCTTCGATAGTGGTGAAGCTTGGCAGGCGGATTTCCTGCAGACCGAACTCGTCGCTCTCCAGAATCAGCTTAGGCTCTTTAGCATTAACCTTAGACAGATCTTTAACAACCACACGGGTCAGACCGGTCAGCTCATCCTGCTGCATTTCGGTGTTTGAATCGTCGATATCAGCAAATGAGATCTTCGATGCACGCTCAACGATGATTGGGTGACTATGCGGATCCCAGTTAGCCACTACGTCGCCAGCCTGAACTGCCGCACCGTCATCAACGGTTAAGGTAGCACCGTAAGGTACTTTATAACGTTCTTTTTCACGGCCTTGCTCGTCGGTCATGGTCAGTTCGGTTGAACGTGAAACAATAACCACTTTACCGTCGGTATTACGTACATACTTCGCATTATGCAGTTTCAGGTTACCGGCTGTTTTAACCTGTACGCTGTTCTCTGCTGACGCCCGTGATGCCGCACCACCGATGTGGAAGGTACGCATGGTAAGCTGTGTACCCGGCTCACCGATCGACTGAGCAGCGATAACACCAACAGATTCGCCTTTACCCACCATATGACCGCGAGCAAGATCACGACCATAACAGTTAGCACATACACCAAAGTCGTTATCACAGGTGATTACTGAGCGAACCATAACCTGATCAACAGAATTAGCTTCAAGCAGATCTACCAGGGCTTCGTCAAGCAGCGTGTTACGCTCAAGCAGGACTTCTTCAGTACCCGGAATGTAAACATCCTCAGCTACTACACGACCCAGTACACGCTCACGCAGCGGCTCAACAACGTCACCACCTTCAATCAGTGGCGTCATCAGCACGCCTTCGTAAGTACCACAGTCTGAGTTAGTGATAACCAGATCCTGTGCTACGTCTACCAGACGGCGTGTCAGATAACCCGAGTTCGCAGTCTTAAGTGCAGTATCGGCAAGACCTTTACGCGCACCGTGGGTTGAGATGAAGTACTGTAGTACGTTCAGACCTTCACGGAAGTTAGCCGTGATTGGCGTTTCGATGATTGAGCCGTCCGGCTTAGCCATCAGACCACGCATACCTGCCAACTGACGAATCTGTGCCGCACTACCACGAGCACCGGAGTCGGCCATCATGTAAACAGAGTTGAATGAGGCCTGCTCTTCTTCTTCGCCTTTGGCGTTGATAACCACGTCAGTTTTCAGGTTATCCATCATGGCCTTAGCCACTTTTTCGTTGGCATTTGACCAGATATCGATAACTTTGTTGTAGCGCTCACCAGCTGTTACAAGACCGCTTTGGAATTGTTCCTGGATCTCGATAACTTCCGCTTCAGCAGCGTCGATAATTTCTTTCTTGGCATCCGGGATAACCATATCGTCGATACCAACAGACGCACCCGCGATCATCGCGTAGTGGAAACCGGTATACATGATTTGGTCAGCCGCAATAACAGTGTCTTTCAGACCCAGACGACGGTAACAGGCGTTAAGCAGACCAGAGATTTGCTTCTTACCCATTGCCTGGTTGATCAGTTCAAAAGGCAGACCTTTTGGCAGGATCAGTGAGAAAATCGCACGACCAACCGTAGTATCGGTTAGGGTAACTTTCTCAGTTTTGGCGCCGTCTTCCGCTACGTCGTATTCAGTGATACGAACTTTAACGCGCGAGTGCAGTTCCGCATTACCGGTACGGTAGGCTTTTTCTGCTTCGTGCGGGCTGGTAAATACCATGCCTTCGCCCTGACCGTTAACTTTGTCACGTGTCAGATAATACAGGCCTAATACAACGTCCTGTGAAGGTACGATGATTGGCTCACCGTTGGCTGGCGACAGAATGTTATTTGTCGACATCATCAGTGAACGGGCTTCTAACTGGGCTTCAATGGTCAGTGGTACGTGTACCGCCATTTGGTCACCGTCGAAGTCAGCGTTGTAAGCCGCACACACCAGAGGGTGCAATTGGATAGCTTTACCTTCGATAAGGGTCGGTTCAAACGCCTGGATACCCAGACGGTGAAGCGTTGGTGCACGGTTAAGCAGTACCGGGTGTTCGCGGATGACTTCGTCCAGAACGTCCCATACTTCCGGCGCTTCGCGCTCTACCAGCTTCTTAGCCGCTTTAATGGTAGTAGCTAAACCACGACCTTCTAACTTGCCGTAGATAAATGGCTTGAACAGCTCAAGCGCCATCTTCTTCGGCAGACCACACTGGTGCAAACGCAGTGTAGGACCAACGGTAATTACGGAACGGCCTGAGTAGTCAACACGCTTACCCAGCAGGTTCTGACGGAAACGGCCCTGCTTACCTTTGATCATATCGGCAAGTGATTTCAGAGGACGCTTGTTAGAACCGGTGATAGCGCGGCCACGACGACCGTTATCCAGCAGTGCATCAACCGCTTCCTGCAGCATACGCTTTTCGTTACGTACGATGATGTCAGGTGCCGCCAGGTCTAACAGACGCTTCAGACGGTTATTACGGTTGATAACACGACGATATAAATCGTTCAGATCAGACGTTGCAAAACGGCCACCGTCCAGTGGTACCAGAGGACGTAAATCCGGTGGCAGTACTGGCAATACGGTCATGATCATCCACTCTGGCTTGTTACCAGACTGTTGGAATGACTCAAGCAGTTTTAACCGCTTAGTGATCTTCTTACGCTTGGTTTCTGAGTTGATTGACGGTAGCTCTTCACGCATTGCAGCAACATCAGCATCAACATCAAGGTGCTTAAGCAGATCGAATACGGCTTCGGCGCCCATCTTGGCTTCAAACTCATCACCGTGCTCTTCTAACGCATCCAGGTACTCTTCTTCGCTCAGCAATTGGCTGCGCTCAAGCGTCGTCATGCCCGGCTCTGTTACAACGAATGATTCGAAGTACAGTACACGCTCGATATCACGCAATGTCATATCCAGCATCAGACCGATACGAGACGGCAGAGATTTAAGGAACCAGATGTGGGCAACTGGGCTGGCCAGTTCGATGTGACCCATACGCTCACGACGCACTTTAGTCAGGGTAACTTCTACGCCACATTTTTCACAGATAACACCACGGTGCTTCAGGCGCTTGTACTTACCGCACAAACACTCGTAGTCTTTTACAGGACCAAAGATACGCGCACAGAACAGACCATCACGCTCTGGCTTGAACGTACGATAGTTGATGGTTTCTGGTTTCTTAACTTCACCAAAAGACCATGAACGGATCATGTCTGGTGAGGCAAGACCAATGCGAATATTATCGAATTCTTCAGTCTTGTTTTGTTGTTTTAGAAACTTTAATAAGTCTTTCACAATACTCTCCCGGCGGAGTCAGTCTCTATGGCCCGGTTACCCGGGCCAACTCAATCAATTATGGCTACCAGCGCCTGCTTAGTTTTCTTCCAGCTCGATATTAATACCGAGTGAACGGATTTCTTTAAGCAGTACGTTGAAGGACTCAGGCATACCTGGTTCCATTCTGTGATCGCCATCAACGATGTTCTTGTACATTTTGGTACGGCCGTTAACGTCATCCGACTTAACCGTCAGCATTTCCTGCAGGGTGTAAGCGGCACCGTATGCTTCCAGTGCCCACACTTCCATCTCACCGAAGCGCTGACCACCGAATTGTGCTTTACCACCCAGCGGCTGCTGAGTAACCAGGCTGTAAGAACCTGTTGAACGCGCGTGCATCTTGTCGTCAACCAGGTGGTTCAGTTTCAGCATGTACATATAACCAACGGTAACCGGACGTTCGAATTCACGACCCGTACGACCATCAAACAGGGTAATTTGCCCGCTCTCTGGAATATCCGCCAGTTTTAACATCTCTTTGATTTCAGCTTCACGTGCGCCGTCGAATACTGGTGTTGCTACCGGTACACCCTTACGCAGGTTATCGGCTAAACGCAGTACTTCGTGATCGGTAAAGGTGCTGATATCAACCTGTTTCGGGTTGTCACCCAAATCGTACACTTCTTGCAGGAAGCCACGCAGTTTCTGCATTTCTTCTTGCTCTTTGAGCATACGGTCGATTTTAACGCCCAGACCGTGCGCAGCCATACCTAAGTGCGTTTCAAGGATCTGACCGATGTTCATCCGCGACGGTACACCCAGAGGGTTAAGTACGATGTCTACCGGCGTACCGTTTTCATCGTATGGCATATCTTCTACCGGGATTACGGTAGAGATAACACCTTTGTTACCGTGACGACCAGCCATCTTGTCACCAGGCTGGATATGACGCTTAACAGCCAGGTAGACCTTAACGATCTTGAGTACGCCTGGAGCCAGGTCATCGCCTTGAGTGATCTTGCGACGCTTAACTTCAAATTTCTTGTCGAAATCAGCTTTGATTTCGTCGTGCTGGGCACCGATTTGGTCTAAATCGCTCTGCAGATCAGCATCTGACAGTGGGATATCGAACCATTTCTCGCGCGGCATGCTGTCCAGTTTACTCTGGTCTACGCCTGCTTTAAGCAGCAGGTTGGCAGCACGTGCGAAGATGCCGTCGGCCAGGATATTGAACTCGTCAGACAGGTCTTTCTTAACCTGACGTAACTGCATGTCTTCAATTTCCAGGGCACGCTTGTCTTTTTCTACGCCATCACGGGTGAATACCTGAACGTCGATAACGGTTCCGTGCACAGAGTTAGGTACACGTAATGAGGTATCTTTAACGTCAGAGGCTTTTTCACCAAAGATAGCACGTAACAGTTTTTCTTCTGGTGTCAGTTGGGTTTCGCCTTTAGGCGTTACCTTACCTACCAGAATGTCACCGCCCTTCACTTCTGCACCGATATATACAACGCCGGATTCATCCAGCTTGCTCAGCGCAGACTCACCTACGTTTGGAATATCAGAAGAAATTTCTTCTGGCCCCAACTTGGTGTCACGAGCGATACAGCTCAGTTCCTGAATGTGGATCGTTGTAAAACGGTCTTCCTGAGCAACACGCTCAGAGATCAGGATCGAGTCTTCGAAGTTGTAACCGTTCCAAGGCATGAACGCGATACGCATGTTCTGACCAAGGGCCAGATCACCTAAGTCTGTAGACGGACCGTCAGCCAGTACATCGCCTGCTACAATCGGGTCACCGACGCTACAGGTTGGACGCTGGTTAATACAGGTGTTCTGGTTAGAACGGGTGTATTTGTTCAGGTTGTAGATGTCGATACCGGCTTCACCAGCAAACATTTCATCTTCATCAACCTTCACCACGATACGGCTGGCATCAACATAGTCGATAACACCACCACGCTTGGCAACTACGGTTACACCGGAGTCAACAGCGATGGTTTTTTCCATACCGGTACCTACCAGCGGCTTATCAGCACGCAGAGTAGGTACTGCCTGACGTTGCATGTTTGCACCCATCAAGGCACGGTTAGCATCATCGTGTTCGAGGAACGGGATAATGCTCGCAGCGATAGATACGATCTGCTGTGGTGAAACGTCCATATACTTGATGTCTTCTTTCGGCATCAAAGTGGTTTCACCGCGGTGACGACAAGGGATCAGGTCATCCAGCAGTTCCATATTTTCAGTCAGCGCTACGTTTGCCTGAGCAATGGCGAACTGACCTTCTTCAATCGCAGATAAGTAATCGATTTCATCGGTTACCACACCGTCTACGATGCGACGGAAAGGTGTTTCAAGGAAACCAAAGTCATTGGTACGGGCAAAGCTCGCCAATGAGTTGATCAGACCGATGTTCGGGCCTTCAGGGGTTTCGATTGGACACAGACGACCATAGTGCGTCGGGTGTACGTCTCGAACCTCAAAACCTGCACGTTCGCGAGTCAGACCACCCGGGCCTAAGGCAGAAATACGACGTTTGTGCGTAACTTCTGACAGCGGGTTGTTCTGATCCATAAACTGAGATAGCTGCGAGGAACCGAAGAATTCTTTAACCGCTGCAGAAATAGGCTTAGCATTAATCAGGTCCTGTGGCATCACGTTGTCGAGGTCACCCAGCGACAGACGTTCTTTTACAGCACGTTCAACACGCACCAGACCGACACGGAACTGGTTTTCGGCCATTTCGCCAACAGAACGAATACGACGGTTACCTAAGTGGTCGATATCGTCCACTTCGTCTTTACCGTCACGGATCAGGATAAGCTGCTTCATTACATCGATGATGTCTTGCTTATCCAGCGTACCTGACCCTACCAGCTCTTCACGACCTAAACGACGGTTAAACTTCATGCGTCCAACTGATGACAGATCGTAACGTTCTTCAGAGAAGAACAGATTATCAAACAGCGTTTCAGCAGCATCTTTTGTAGGTGGTTCACCAGGACGCATCATGCGATAGATTTCTACCAGTGCTTCCAGGCGATTTGTTGAGCTGTCAATACGCAGTGTATCAGAGATGTATGAACCGTGATCCAGTTCGTTAATGTACAGCGTGGTGAACTCTTTAATACCGGCCTGACTTAACGCTGCCAGTGTTTCGAGTGTAACTTCATCATTAGCGTTAACCAGCACTTCGCCGGTTTCTTCGTTAATGTAAGTCTCGCCATACACGCGGCCAGCCAGGTATTCAACCGGCACTTCCAGCTCAGTAACACCGGCTTTTTCTAAAGCACGGGTGTGACGAGCAGAGATACGACGGCCGGTTTCAACCAGCACATTGCCTTCGCCATCAAGAATGTCGAATTGAGCCGTTTCACCGCGCAGGCGATCAGGAACGACTTCCATCAGCATCTTGTTGTCGGCAATACGCACCTGGATTTTCTCGAAGAAGGTATCAAGGATCTCTTCAGTGGTCATTTCCAGTGCGCGTAAGATAATCGTTGCAGGCAGCTTACGGCGACGGTCGATACGTACAAACAGGTTATCTTTCGGGTCAAACTCGAAGTCTAACCACGAACCACGGTAAGGGATTACACGTGCGTTGTAGAGAACTTTACCTGAAGAGTGCGTTTTACCTTTGTCGTGGTCATAGAACACGCCAGGTGAACGGTGCAGCTGAGAAACGATAACACGCTCGGTACCATTAATGACGAACGTACCGTTCTCTGTCATTAACGGGATCTCACCCATGTACACTTCTTGTTCTTTAATGTCTTTTACAGTACCAGGTGCTGCTTCTTTATCGAATAATACCAGGCGCAGTTTCACTCTTAACGGCGCGGAGAAGGTTACGCCTCGGATTTGACATTCTTTAACATCAAATACCGGCTCGCCAAGGCGATAACTTACATATTGTAATTCTGAATTGCCAGAGTAACTTTTAATTGGAAACACAGAGCGGAATGCTGCTTCCAAACCATATTGACCATCTACATCGATATCAATAAATTTCTTGAAAGAATCTAGCTGGATTGAAAGAAGGTATGGAATTTCCAATACCTGTGGGCGTTTGCCAAAATCCTTACGGATACGTTTCTTTTCGCTATAAGAGTAAACCATGGGTTCCTCAGCCTGCTGATTTTAGACCCAACCTGTTGCCGTAATACACGTCGACAACAAACTTCCAGTACCCTTTCACAGGGAACAATCAGATAGCATACACCAAAAATTAGCCAATTTTTAGTTAACTCGTTGGTTTATTGCTAAATAAATTATTCTCGGTGGTGGCGCTTGATGTGTACAGACAAGGGTAATAAACCGTACACCCTACAGCGCAAAAAGGCTGGTGGTCAAAAAAACCACCAGCCTGTGCCATTTCTGGCAAGCAATCTGCTAGTGCAGATTACTTGATTTCAACTTCTGCACCAGCTTCTTCAAGCTCTTTCTTCAGTGCTTCAGCTTCGTCTTTGCTTACGCCTTCTTTGATAGCTTTAGGAGCAGATTCAACTACTTCTTTCGCTTCTTTCAGACCTAAGCCAGTCGCGCCGCGAACTGCTTTGATTACTGCAACTTTGTTGCCACCGAATGAAGTCATAACAACGTCAAATTCAGTTTTCTCTTCTGCAGCAGCAGCTTCACCCGCTACAGCAGGACCAGCAACTGCAACAGCAGCAGCAGATACGTTGAATTTTTCTTCAGCTGCTTCGATCAGTTCAACCAGTTCCATTACTGGCATTTCAGCGATCGCGTTTAAGATATCTTCTTTAGTTAGAGCCATTTTCTCTAAACTCCTGGGATTAAAATGTTAAAAAAATCAATATGCCAAAAACACCAATTACTTGGTGTCTTTGACCGCCGCCAATACGCGCACAAACTTGCCAGGAACTTCGTTGATAGTACGAACGAATTTCTCGGCTGGTGCTTTGAAGGTTGCAAGAAGTTTTGCAAGCGCTTCGTCGCGGGTAGGCAGAGACGCCACTGCATCCAGTTTTTCTGGACCAAGCAGACCACTACCAATTGAAAGTGCAGTAACTTTCAGCTTGTCGTTGGTTTTACCGAAGTCTTTGAAAAGACGTGCTGCACCGCCAGGTGCATCGATAGAAAAACCATAGATAAGCGGGCCAGTTAAGGCGCTTTCTAAATCTGAAAATTTGCTTTCTGCTAACGCACGTTTTGCCAGAGTATTACGTACAACCTTCAGGTATACGCCTTGCTCACGGGCTTTAACGCGCAGGTCAGTCAGATCTGCAACTTCCATCCCACGGTATTCAGCAACGGCTACGGATAGAGCGCGAGATGCAACTTCGGAAACCTCTGCTACGATCTCTTTTTTTGCTGCTAAACCTAGTGCCACTGAGTTCACCTCTTAAAATCTGATTAAGCACAACAACTACCTAATCAGGGTTCACAGATTGATGACTTCACCAATTGAAGCCACCGCTCTACGGTGTTTCTTACCCCAGAGAGTCTGAGTTCAAACCACCGTCTGCGCAGGCTGGTCGATTAAGTAACGCATTAACGTAAAAGTTCTCTTACCTCTTTTACTGCGTTACGCCTGCGGTCTAGGACGGGAGCCAATATTCGCTTAGCGATATAATGGCTCCAACCCAAAACCGAAGAGAATGCCGGTTACGTAAACCGACAAGGGGCATTACTGACCTACGGTCGCCTTATCAACAGAAACGCCGGCGCCCATTGTGGTGCTCAGACTAACTTTCTTGATGTAAGTACCTTTAGCAGAAGAAGGCTTGGCTTTCTTCAGTGCTTCCAGTAATGCTTCTAAGTTTTCCTGGATTTGATTTGCTTCAAAAGCAATCTTACCAATGCTGGCGTGGATGATACCGTTCTTATCGTTACGGTAGCGAACCTGACCCGCTTTAGCATTTTTAACTGCAGTAGCAACGTCTGGCGTTACAGTACCAGTTTTAGGGTTAGGCATCAGGCCACGTGGACCTAAGATTTGACCTAACTGACCAACAACACGCATTGCGTCCGGGCTGGCAACTACTACGTCAAAGTTCATTTCGCCTTTCTTAACCTGTTCAGCCAGGTCATCCATGCCAACGATGTCAGCACCGGCTTCTTTAGCCGCTTCAGCGTTTGCGCCCTGGGTAAATACTGCTACGCGAACTTCTTTACCAGTTCCGTTAGGCAGTACAGTTGCACCACGTACGTTTTGGTCAGATTTCTTAGCATCGATACCCAGATTGATAGCAACGTCTACGCTTTCTGCAAAGTTGGCCGTAGCCAGTTCTTTCAGCAGTGCTACCGCTTCTGCGATATCGTATTCTTTAGTTGCATCAACCTTGTCACGGATTAAACGTGCGCGTTTAGTTAATTTAGCCATTCGATTAACCCTCTACCTTCAAGCCCATTGAGCGAGCAGAACCCGCAATTGTACGTACTGCAGCGTCCAGGTCAGCAGCTGTCAGATCCGGCTCTTTAGTTTTGGCAATTTCTTCCAGTTGAGCACGGGTAACAGTACCCACTTTTTCAGTGTTAGGACGGCCAGAACCGCTCTTGATACCAGCCGCTTTTTTCAGCAGGTAAGAAGCAGGAGGCGTTTTGGTTTCGAATGTGAAAGAACGGTCTTCGTATACAGTAATTTCTACTGGTACTGGAGCGCCTTTCTCAAGACTTTCAGTTTTTGCGTTGAAAGCCTTACAGAATTCCATGATGTTTACACCATGTTGACCAAGTGCTGGACCAACTGGTGGTGACGGGTTAGCAGCACCGGCTGCAACCTGAAGCTTAATTAAGCCTGTTACTTTTTTAGCCATTTTAAATGCTCTCGTTGTTGGGTATAACGCCTCGCAAATATCGAGATTATTTGCTCAATCGGCTTCCCGGTTCCAATAAAAGGGGCGCGAATTATAGGCTAACAAATAGCCTGATGCAACCTCTTATACAAAATACTTTCAGACTTGCTCACACAAAGCAAAAAGCCTTATCGCCAAATGGCAATAAGGCTTTAAATGGGTATTGCGGGTAATTAGCCTTTTTCGACCTGGCTGAATTCCAGATCGACAGGAGTGGAACGACCAAAGATAAGAACCGATACTTTTACGCGGCTCTTTTCGTAGTCGACTTCTTCTACCACACCGTTGAAATCGGCAAATGGGCCATCGATAACACGTACCACTTCGCCTGGCTCGAACAGCGTTTTCGGCTTCGGCTTATCCACAGACTCTTCCAGACGGTTAAGGATCGCATCTGCTTCACGTTGAGAAATCGGCATAGGACGGTCTGATGTGCCGCCAATGAAACCTAATACACGTGGCACACTTTTAACTAAGTGCCATGAGTCTTCGTTCATTTCCATCTCAACCAGCACGTAACCCGGGTAAAATTTACGCTCAGACTTACGCTTCTGGCCGGCACGCATCTCTACTACTTCTTCGGTTGGGACTAACACCTGACCAAAATAATCTTCCATGCCGTGCATCTTGATGTATTCAAGCAGGGTTTTCTTAACACGCGACTCGTACTGAGAATAAGCTTGTACAACGTACCAACGTTTCTTTGGTTTGTTTTCTGCTTCAGTCATGACTTATGCTCCAATACCAGTAATAAATCCAACGACCCAAACCAGAATCCCATCAAGGCCCCACAGGATAAGTGCGGCAATTACTGTCGCGGCTAGCACGATGAGGGTTGTTTGGTTCAATTCCTGACGCGATGGCCATACCACTTTGCGTACTTCCATGCGTGAATCTTTAGCAAATGTCAGAAATGCGCTGCCTTTTGCAGTGCTTGCAGCAATAAAGCCTGCAATCGCCACACCGGCCACGGCGCCAATGGCGCGATATAATACTGACAACTCACCATACACATAGTTAGCTGTAATCACACCTGCCAGCAAGGCAAACACGATCAGCCACTTTAGTAAGTCCATTGGATTGGATGCATTTTCCGTTTTTTCGCTCATTTCACGACCCTAGCAATACGGCATATTTAAACCACACACTTTTACGCGCACAGTCAATCTAATTTGGCAGGGGTGGAGGGACTCGAACCCCCAACCATCGGTTTTGGAGACCGCTGTTCTACCAATTCGAACTACACCCCTATACTCTTCTTATTCGAAGAATAACAATCAGCTTAAGAGCTGATTTTACTTACACTCACCTTGTGAAGTTATGACGTCTTTTAGAGAAAAAGTGCGGCTTCGCAAGGGAGGGACGCGTATTATACTCAACACACTCGCAGATACAAGCGCTTTGTTTGCCCTACAGGGCATCCGCTCAGGCAGTAAAAATATGATGCTGCGTAGCGGTGAAATAATCACGGAACACCCGGTTGAGCGCGGTATTCTGGCTGGCGCCTTTAATCCCGGTGTAAGGATAAATTGCCGTGATGGCCTGAGAAATGTGCGCAACCGACATGCTTGCCTCACGATGTACTTTACTAACTAGCAGCTCAGTAAAATCAGCTTTTTCGCTAACAACTTGTAAGCATTCTGTGGCCAGAGTTTCCACCATTTGATTAGCATGGGTAAGACTATCCTTAAGTGTTTGCAAGTGGCTGGGCGACACGAAGTTATTGCTCAATGCCAGAAAATGCTCTGCCATACCAATGTAATTTACCCATAAGGTAAGGTCGGCAAACACGCTAAAATTCAGTTGGTAAATGGCCTGGGGCAAAAAGACTGTTTCATAGTGAAAAGCTTGTTGCTCGATTACGTCTACGTCCTGAACCTTAAAACTATGGGTAGCGGTTGCCACCAGCCCCATGGTTTGCCAGTCGTCTGTAACCGCCACCTGCTCTGCCGGCACCACAAATGAGGAATACTGCTCGTTACCCTGGCCATTTTTAAGCACCTTACCATCAACCAGCAAGCGGGCATTTAACGTGAAATGGGTTAAGTAGGGAGCTCCCGTGGCATAACGCCACTGCCCATTCAGACGATAGCCTGATGCCGTTTTACTGGCATCACCAAATAATCCGCCGCTGCCACCAAGTATAACGCGATGACCGATAAACAGTTCTGCAGCAAACTCTGGTTTTAGATTCCCAATAAAGTAATTAGCCCCTGCGCACAAAGTGACTGTCCAGCCCAGACTTCCGTCTGTTCTGGCTAAGGATTGTAAAGTTCTGAGACCGTCGAGCAGTTCTGCCTCTAGCCCGCCGAAATCCCGTGGCACCCATAAATTCCACAAATTGTGTCGGGCTATCCAATCAAGCGTAGCTGCAGACAACTGGTGGTTTTCTTCGATTTCCGGTGGCGCTGATAAAGGCATAAAAATGTAATTGTTCCGGCGATTTATTTGCTGCCAGTATAAAGGCTCAGGGGTAGATAAAGAAACATCCCTGCACTACAAAACATCTGTCATTCATGCTTTTTAACTCGTGAACAGACTTGCGATTCCATAAGGTTGACTCAGTACTGAACGTGTTTATCTTTTTGTATTTATCGAAGAATTGAACTTACCTTGCACGCGAGTATCATACAAATCATGCTGCAAGGCTCACGCTTACACCCTTCAGGAACTAGTAAAGTAAAAGGACCTTTATGTTTCGATACAGCAAAGTGATATCTGCTATTTTCATTTCAGCCACCCTAACTGGCTGTAACAACGACTCCGAAAGTACCCTTGAAGAGCTGAATAAACATCGGCAAATTTGGGAAAGCCACAACATCTCAGACTATGAAATGCAGTTTACCCATAACTGTAATTGCCTGGATGAAGTGACGGCACCTCGCATAGCGCTGGTTGAAAATAATGCAGTGGTTTCGCAGGTAGCGACCCGTTTTGGGCCATCCCTATCCATTGGCACAGAAGGATTAGGTGTTGATAGCAACAACAATAAAGCGCTAAGGCCAGAGCTGGTAACGGTCTGGACAGTAGATGAATTATTCGACCTGATCGCATTAGAAGAAAGTCGCGCTGATTTTTTGGAAGTTGAATACACCGAGGGGCTCGGTTATCCCACTCTCATAAGGGTCGACCGTAATGAACAAATTGCTGATGACGAATATACGATCACAGTGGACGTTGTCATCCCGGCAGACCAGTTAAGCTGTGCTGCGTGGGTAGTAGACAACTCGCTGAAGTTAACCATTGTCGATGAGGGCACGTACGACCCAATAGGCTGTGGAACAACGGTAACCGTATCAGATGAAGCAGGCTTCACTGAGACGTTTGTTAATGACGCCCCATCATGTGAAGACGATGAAAAAATTGCCATGCTCGGCGACCGCACCGGCTTTTATCAACTGACCATTGAAAAAGCAGGTTACGACACGTTAGTTATCGAAGACTTTGGCATCGGTAGAGGAGTGTGTGGCACCAGAACACGAGATCAATATTTTACATTGAGCCCGCAATAGGTCTGTAAGACTCCGTGACTTAGCATAAAGGGGATTTTATTTGAGCCAGGCTGTTCAGGAGATCCCGGATAAGTGCAAAGCACTTTCCGGGACGACGGTGTTGATTACAGATATCCGTCCCCCCCGCACTAAAAAACCTCCGTCATCCCCGCATGCTTTTTAGCGGGTATCTCCTTGCATGTTCATGTGGAAGTGAAACAACATCTGTGCAGAAACCAATACATCCTTCACGTCATCCCCGAATTTGCGCAGCAAATATCGGGGACCCCCTTGCATGATATCGTAGTGTTTAATCGACCTTTGCAGAAAGGTAGTTGTGGGTGAGCCAACCCTTTCAGGAGATCCCGGATAAGTGCCCTGCACTTTCCGGGAGGACGATATTGATTAAAAATACCACGTCATCCCCGAATTTGCGCAGCAAATATCGGGGACCCCCTTGCATGATATCGTAGTGTTTAATCGACCTTTGCAGAAAGGTAGTTGTGGGTGAGCCAGCCTTTTCAGGAGATCCCGGATAAGTACTTCGCACTTTCCGGGACGACGATGTTGATTTTACGGGACGGGAGGCTTCCTGGGTCTCATTCGATTATCCAACCTTCTAAGGAGATCCCGGATATGCGCAGCGCGCATTCCGGGACAGGGGATTTCTAAGGTCTGAATAAGCACGCATGCGTGCTTATTCGAGACCGAGAAATCCACCTGTCTGGTGAGCCCATAGCTTGGCGTAGATGCCACCTTTTTCGAGCAGTTCGTGATGTGTGCCCTGCTCTACTATTTCGCCATTGTCGAGCACCAGTAAGCGGTCCATTTGTGCAATGGTGGATAAACGGTGGGCGATGGCCAGCACGGTTTTATTTTCCATTACTTTGTTCAGGCATTCCTGAATGGCCGATTCTACTTCTGAGTCTAGCGCTGAGGTAGCTTCATCGAGGATAAGCACCGGCGCATCTTTAAGTAGCACACGGGCAATCGCAATGCGCTGACGCTGGCCACCAGACAACTTTACACCACGTTCGCCAACCTGCGCATCAAACCCTGTGCGACCATCTTTGTCAGACAGCTGCTGAATAAATTCAAAGGCTTCGGCTTGCTCCGCCGCTTTAATCATTGCGGCGTCATCGGCATCGTTACGGCCGTAGATAATGTTATCCCGCACTGAGCGGTGCATAAGTGAGGTATCCTGGGTCACCATGCTGATTTGCGCCCGTAACGACTCCTGATCGACCCGGCTGATATCCTGCCCGTCAATCAGTATTTGCCCATCAGTGGTATCGTAAAAGCGCAGTAGTAAATTCACCAAAGTTGACTTACCCGCGCCAGAGCGCCCTACCAAACCAACTTTCTCACCCGGTTTAATATTTAAGTCGAGGTTTTTAAATACCGGCACCGGCTGGTCATTGGCTCCGGGATAGCTGAAACTCATATTCTTAAATTGAATTTGCCCGCCACTCACGTTTAGCGCCGGGGCTTTGTCTACATTTTTCACTGCAATGGGCTGGGCCAGTGTATTAATCCCGTCCTGTACGGTACCCAGGTTTTCAAATAATGACGCCACTTCCCACATCACCCAGTGCGACATGCCGTTTAAGCGCAAACATAAACTCACCGCCAGCGCGATTTCACCAGGCGTGACGAGTTGCTGTAACCATAAATAAACCGACAACGCGCCCACACTGAAGATCAGTAATGCATTACTCAGCTCCACACAGAACTCAAGAATGGTCACCAGGCGCATTTGCGGATACACGGTATGCAGGAATTTATCCATGCTCTCCTGAGCATAACTGGCTTCGCGCTGGCTGTGAGAGAACAGTTTTACCGTGGAAATATTAGTGTAACTGTCTACAATTCTGCCGGTCATCAGCGAGCGGGCATCGGCCTGATACTGTGACACCTGCTTTAACTTAGGTACCAGTACACGCAAAATACCGATGTACACGCCTAGCCACACCACCAGCGGTAACGCCAGACGCCAGTCTGCGGTAAAAATCAGTACCACCATGGAAATAAAGTAAACGCCGATATACACCATTAAATCGAGCAGTTTCATTACCGTTTCGCGCACCGACAGGGCGGTTTGCATTACCTTGGTGGCTACCCGGCCGGCAAATTCGTTGTGGAAAAACGATAAGCTCTGACCAAGCAGATAACGGTGGGCCTGCCAGCGAATTCGCATGGGATAGTTCCCCAAAAGCGACTGGCGAGAAAACAATGAGCGTAGCAATATAAAGCCCGGTATGAGCACTACTACCACGATGCCCATCAGGATAAGCGTGCTGCTCTCCTGCTCAACAAAGGTGGCGCGATCTCTTTCGGCAAACCAGTCCACCAGCTTGCCCATAAAACCAAATAATGTCACTTCGAGTATCGCTACAATAGCGCTGAGCAATGAAACCGTAAGCAATACCGCCCACATTCCCTTGGTATAATGCTTACAAAAAGCCACCATACCGGTTGGTGGCTGGGTTGGAGTTTCGGCTGGAAATGGGTTGGTTAATCGCTCAAAAAAAGAAAACATCAGGCCTTTTGCTTATTATCAGGTGTCGCTGAACCCCAGTTTGCTGAGGATAGCTTCCACATTGTCGTGGTGTTTGGCTTGCCATTCATCCAGAGTCATACTGCTGTCTTTGTCGGCGCGTTTTTTAGCTATATCAAAGGCTTCGGCAGCAGAGGCTTGCGGGACGACGGCAATACCCTCTTCGTCGGCGACAATGATATCACCGGGATGCACTGTCACACCACCACAGTTAACCGGTTGGTTGAGTGGGTCGACGCATTTCTTCGCACCGGGCTTGGGGACCACGCCACGGGCAAACACCGGAAAGCCCATCTCCCGAACTTCCGCTAAATCCCTGATCACACCATCAACCACAAACCCAGCTATTCCCCGTCGTTGGGCAATCGCACAGACGTTACCACCGGATACCGCAAACTGATCGTCAGCTTCCACCACAATAATGTCGCCCGGGTTAGCCCGGTAAATGGCCGCGTGTAACATCAGGTGATCGCCCGGCTGGCATTTTACGGTAAACGCAGGCCCCGAAATTTTAGGCACCGGTTGCCACAGCGAATGAATGGCATAATCCATAAATTGCTCGCGCGGCAGTGCATCGGCATATTCGCAAGTTGAAACAGATGAAAAATCGATGGTCATTACGTTCTCCCTGATGACAAAACAGATTAAAGAATCACCACTATAACAACCCTGCTCCGATTGAGGAGTAGATAGCATGTATTTTCATTATCACTGCCTGTGTTATCTTGGCCTAAAAGGATGATTAACCAACCAGCTCATGACCCTGCCCGATTATCACCTGTTGGCCGCGCTGCTTTATTCAGCCTTGTTGCTACTCTGTACCGGCTCAGCAAAACCTGCTATGCGCTACGGCATACCAATAGCGGCAGTGTGGTTATCGTTAAGTTTTGCCGGCAGCCTGCATTTTGCCCTACAGGCGACGGCTTATATCGGCCTTACTTATTTGCTTCACCAACAACGCCTTTCAGTGCGGTGGCCGAAGATACTAGCCTGGGTGCTGTGGAGCGGGTTAAGCGTTGGATTACTCACTCACCAGCTGCCGGGTTACCAGGGATTGCTATTAACCGATAACACTCAGGTAAAAGCCAATAGCCTGGCGGCCAGCGTTTATCTGAACACCGACAAGGTACTTATCGCCTGGGCATTATTACAATGGCTACCAGTATGGCAAAAAAACGCCCGCACAGCCCCGCATGTGGCAGCATGGGTCAAGCTAACATTACCCTTGCTGACAATACCGTTAATCATGCTGATGGCTGTTCAGCTTGGCTTACTGCAATGGCAACCGGATTTTTCCTTATTGCTGGTGATAATCGTCTTATCTAACCTGCTCAATACCTGTTTTACTGAAGAATTACTGTTTCGCGCGGGGCTGCAAAATTACCTGCACAAAAAAATAGGGATGTTTGGCGGGCTGGCCATTGCCAGTGGCCTGTTTGGCCTCGCTCACTTTGCCGGTGGCGGTTGGTATATGCTGTTGGCCGCTTTAGCCGGCTTGCTTTACGGCCTGGTTTATCTGCTAACCGGCCGTTTACTGTGGGCGGTACTTTGTCACTGGGGACTCAATACCACCCACCTGTTGCTGTTTACCTGGCCTGTGGTGCAGGCCTGATAGTCATCTCTGCTTATTAAGGGCGAACAGCGGTAACTTCAATTTCTACCAGGTAGTTAGGGTTGGCCAGGCCTGCCACCTGAAACGCCGAACGGGAAGGCAGATTAGGCTGCTCTTCGGTACCGAAAAATTGCTTATAGCCACGCATAAAACCAGCGAAGTCCATTTTACCTTCCATGGCCGGATCGCCGACCAAAAACACCTGCATTTTCATTACATCACCCATGGTCAGATCCAGGCTTTTCAGGTTTTCCTCAATACGGTTGAGCACACTGACGGTTTGCATTTCGGTATCACCATAGGCTTCCATACTGCCCTTTGGTGCATCAGGATTACTGACCCCGGGTACTGAACCACTTAAAAACACAATGGTGCTGGTAGCCGGTACTTCTGATGCACGCAGGATGGGGAAGTCTGAACCAATCAAACCATGGCGAATAACCGTTTCTTTGGCCGGCGAAGTGGCCTCTGCGTCGTTGCATCCGGTAGTGGCAAATACTGCGCTTAGCAGCAGTGGAGCAAGGAATAATTTTTTCATGTTGTGTTCCTGTGTTCTGGTTAAAATTTATCGTTTTGCAATGGTTTTAACGTCGTCAGCACTGACAACATCGGTAAAGTGATTGCCAAAATGGCTGCGGGTGTAATTCACTACTTCGGCAATTTGTTCATCAGACAGATATTGTTTGAGCGGCGGCATACCGCCCATGCCGTTGCTGACCATATAAATCACATAAGCACCGGCAGCCAGCTTGGGGTTTTTGGCTAATGCCGGATACATCCCGGCACCTTGTGCGCCTTCGGCGTTGGTCATATGACAGCCCTGACATATGGCATGATAAAGGGCTTCGCCAGTGACTTCCTCAAAGTTAGCGCCTTCAGAGAATCCAGCATCATCGGTGGCATACAAGCAAGTGCTTACCAACAGCATAGAGCTTGTAATTAATAAATTCAGAGTCTTTTTCATGAGTGCGTCCTCAAATTATTAAGCCACCGTACTCAGGGCTTTCTGGTGGAGTCGTTTAATTGCGTCGTGGGCCGAAGAGATAGCGCCCTCCTGCCAGGCTGGTAAGTTAGAAGCGTGCTCTCCTGCCAGCACCAGGCGGCCGTCAATCTGACAAAGATTCTCGTAATGCTCTGCGCGCTTTTCTTCCGTCCACAGGCCATAGCAGCCCTGGGTCCAGGGCACGCGGTGCCAACCCACCGAGATACCGTTATCAAATTCCTCGGCATACTGCGGATGAATTTGCTTGCCGTATTCCACCGCTTTCTTAACTCGCTCCTGTGGTGACAGGGAGGTAAATTCAAAAGCATTAGCGCCCCACACATAGGCACCCAGCAGTACGCCTTTGCCCTTGTCGCAGAATTTGGTGCTGGGGTAACTGATATTGGTGATCGGCAGGTTGGTGTAGCTCACGCCACCGTAAATGGCTTCGTCCTGTTCCCAGAAACGGCGCTTAAACTCCAGGCCCACTTTTACTGAAGCGGCATAGGGTAAAGAACGAATAGCAGCCTGCATACCGCTACTGGTCTGCACTGGAATCTGGCTGAGTATGGATAAAGGAATGGTACACACACACCAGTCTGCCTGGGCGGTTTTAGCAACGCCCTGCTGTTCGTAATTTACCGTTACACCGGTGTCGCTCTGAGCAATTTTGGTAACTTTGGCATTGTATTCAATCAGGTCGCCCACGCGCTTCTCAAACGCTTTGGCGATATTGTCCATGCCGCCCACGGGCTGAAAAATACTGCTTTGAAACTCAATATCCTGACCGTTAACGATGTATTTCCATAACTCAGATTGTATTAGTGTACTTTGATCAAAAGGTTCACTGGGCTCTGGCTTGGGTGATAACCCGCCGCCCGGGGGAATGGCAAAGCCTCGACGCAAACTGACCTCATAGGATTTCTTATAGTCCCCTTTAGCATCCAGGGCCCCCCAGTGGCGCAACGATTCAAAAAGCTTTTCCCGATCCTCATGGGTTAACGCCTCATCCAGCGCATTTTGATTTAATGCTTTCCCAAGCAGTTCAGCGGCATAGCCCTGATAGTCAGCCTGTACTTCACGATACCGCTGTGGTTTACCCCCAAACGCCTTAGTAGAATGCACCAGGGCGTTGTAATTAACCTGAACAAAAGGCTCTATGGCGATATTGAACTCATTGATGTATGACATCACATGATGATGGTGATAGGGCACTCGCCATGGCCCCGGGTTAATATAATTACCCTCGGCAAACTGGCATTGTTGGGTCTCGCCGCCGAGTTCTGTGTAGGTATCGCCGCCACGCAGCGTCCAGCAGCGCCCGCCGGCACGGCCATTAAATTCGAGTACTTTTACCTTGTAGCCTGCTTTTCTTAGCTCGTAAGCAGATGTCATTCCGGCCAGGCCCGCGCCCAGTACCAATACCGTAGCGCCCTTTTTAGCATTGCCCAATTTGAGCTTATCCGGATGAGAAGATTCTGCAGCAAAACCCAAGGACGTCATGGCCTGATACATGGCACTGGCGCCAGCCGTTTTGCCTATCCAGCCCAGTAATGCCCGGCGGCTCATAGTGTGGTTATTCAACGAAATCGCCCCTTGTGTTGAAGTAAAAACTGATGGATGCGCATTCGGATGCACCGCCGGTGCCAGCTTGTTAACAGACAGGGTTAAACTTATAAAATATACGATTAACTACTAATAATAGACGAATGTTTGAACTTTACGCACAAATCGGGCAAATATAATCCAATGGTTAACCTTTGATGGCCCAATACGATGCAATGTAATGCACCTATTAAGAGCAAGGTTATTCATCTGCCCGGAACGAGTGGCTACATACTCTTTTACACTTAGTCACAAATGACGGGTAGAACTCCTGCGGTCATTGGTTAAGCTATGGCGCTTAAACCTAACGCTTCACATTAAAAGGACATAACGTGATGTTATCCAGATTATTATTACTTTATTGTTGCCTTATCAGTAGCTGCGCTCAGGCCACCATTAAAGGATCGCCAATTGGATCGCCAAACGGCTCCCCGATGAAGAATTGTTTCCGCGGCTCTTTCAGCAGCTACGAATCCTGGAAAAATGCCCTCGCCAGTAAAAAGCCAAATTTTAATGAAAAGGCCTTCAATTGGGCGTTCCCTGAAGAAAAATACAACCACATCAAAAAATCCCTGGATTGCTTCGATTTTACCTATGAAGTAGATGGGTTAACCGTGGAAGGCTATTACCTGGCTCCTAAACAGCGGGATGAGAAGACCCCGGTAGTCATCTATAATCGCGGCGGCAATGCTCAGTTTGGTTATGTGATCTTTGCCAAAAAATTATTGCTTCAGGCAGAGCTTGCCCAGGCTGGGTATGTAGTGATTGGCAGTCAGTATCGCGGCGCTAGCGCCCGCTTTATCAAAAATAACGGGGCCGATGAATTCGGTGGCGCTGATGTACAGGATGTGGTGGCACTCGTTGATATCGCGAAGGATATTCCCATGGCAGACACCAGTAATATTGCACTGGTAGGCTGGAGTCGCGGCGCGATGCAATCTTACCTTGTGGCCAGAGAGTTGGATAATGTGCAGGCGATTGTAGGCATTGCCGGCGTTGCCGATCTGGAAAAAGAGCTTAACTGGCGTCCGATGATGGAAAAGGTATACCGCGGCCGCATCCCCAACTACGACAACAATAAATCAGCCGCCCTAGCTGAGCGCTCTGTAATAAACTGGCTGGACAAACTGCCCGATGCACCGGTGTTGCTACTCCATGGCAGCGAAGATAAGCGGGTCAACCCTGAGCAATCCCGTTCGCTGGCTGCCGCCCTGGACAAAGCTGAGCACACAAACAAACTGGTAATTTATGAAGGCGACAATCATGGCCTGGTTAAAAACCGTCAGACCATGCAGCAGGAAGTGATTGCCTGGCTCGATGAATATATGAAATAAAACTAGTTATGTTCGGCGGTCAGTGCTTTGAGGGCTGCGATCGCCCGCTCAGCATCGGCCTGCGGGACAAAAATATGATCATGATAAAAAGCGGCTATCACGTTAGAGCTAATCCCCTGCTCGGTAAGTGCCTTAGACATTGCCGCGGTTAACCCTACCGCCTCCAGGCTGGAGTGGATTTCGCAGGTAATACAATTAAACACCGTCTCATAGGCAAAGCCTTCGGCGTCGGCCACCGACTGTAACAATACCAGGGTCACGCCCTCTTTTTCGCGGAACATCACCTTGGGATCGAGTCTTACAAACACTTCCGGGTCCAGCACCAGAATGCTGACAAATACCCAGGATTCTGGCTGTAGTACCGGATTAAGCCCACCAAGCAGCGTATTTAAATCTGTTTCCCCTGTCATAACTTCCCCTTACAGTTTAAACGCTCTAACCCGTTTACCTTTGATTTTACCTTCCCGAAATAACTTTAATGCGCGTTTTACGCTGCGCCGCTTAACTGCCACAAAACTCTCGTTGGCCTGTACTTTAATTTTACCAATGTCCTCACCCGGTACATCGGCATCTTTGGTGAGCGCGCCCAGAATATCTCCGGGCCGCAATTTCGCTTTCTTACCTTCATTCAGGTTCAGGCAGACAAACTCCGGCTCAATAATCCGATTGGCATGAAAACGCAGACTCTGCGCGCCTTTCTTTTTTAAATCCTGTTTAGTGTGAATTTCAATTGCCGCAAGGGCCGCGCTTTCACTCTCACTCATCAGGGTAAAAGCCATACCCGGTTGCTGAGCCCGGCCAGCGCGACCGATACGGTGAATATGCGCATCCGGGTTTTCGCTGACTTCGTAATTCACCACACAGTCCACACCCGCGATATCCAAACCACGTGCAGCCACATCAGTAGCCACCAGCACATTTAAGCAATCACTGGCAAAGCGCATAAGCACCCGGTTGCGGTCGTATTGTTCCATATCGCCCTGAATGGCTGCGACTACAAACCCTTCCTGCGCCAGCATGTCGGCCACATCCTGGGTGGTTCGTTTGGTTCGGCAGAACACCATGGCACTGTTTGGCTGCTCTGTGGTGAGTAAAGCTTTTAAGGCATTAAACCGTTGGTCTTCTTCCACGGTATATACCAGCTCACTCACATTAGCACGCTGTTCAGAATCCACTTTAATGGACTCCGGGTCTCTTAAATAAGCCTGCGCCAACGCCGTGGTGGCCTCGGTAAACGTGGCTGAAAAGAATAAGGTTTGCACCGGCCCGCGTAAACCGGCAAAAATCACCGCCAGGTCGTCGGTAAAGCCCATATCCAGCATGCGGTCGGCCTCGTCGAACACGCGCACTTTTAAATGTTTTAGCGTGATGCGTTTTTTCTGGACGTGATCCATTACCCGCCCTGGTGTGCCTACAATAATGTGGCAGCCGTGCCGTAGCGAATTAATTTGCGGCCCCATGGGCTGACCGCCACACAGGGTCAGTACCTTTGCATTGGGCATATCTTTGGCGAGCACCCGACATTGTTCTGCCACCTGCTCAGCTAACTCCCGGGTTGGGCACAGTACAATTGCCTGCATGGCGTTTTTGTTGAAGTTGAGTTGCTGTAAGCAACCTACTGCAAAGGCCAGGGTTTTACCCGATCCGGTTTGCGCCTGGGCCAGCACATCCCGCCCTGCCAGGATAGCTGGCATACTCGCCTGCTGTACAGGACGGGGCGCAGTATAGCCTGCACGAGCAATTGCCGAGAGAAGCTCAGGGCGCAGATTGTAGTCGCTAAACAGTTCACTCATAAATAACTAAGCCAGTTTCCAGTTAAGGGTTTGTCCGGCAAAAAACGGCACCATTTCAGTGCCATCGGCCAGAGTGACCAGTTCAGGGACCTGCCAGCTTTCTTTCACCAGAGTAATGGTGCCTTTGTTGCGCGGTAGCCCGTAAAAATCCGGACCATTATTGCTGGCAAAGTCTTCAAACTTGTTCATGGCGCCCAGTTGCTCAAACACTTCGGCATAGAGTTCAATGGCACTCCACGCGCTGTAGCACCCCGCACAGCCACAGGCATTTTCTTTGCGATGCTTAGCATGCGGCGCAGAGTCGGTGCCTAAGAAGAATTTTTTCGAACCTTCGGCAACCACCTCACGAAGACGCGCCTGGTGAGTATTACGTTTTAATACCGGTAAACAGTAATTGTGCGGGCGAACCCCGCCCACCAGCAAATCATTGCGGTTAAGTAATAAGTGCTGCGGGGTAATAGTAGCGCCAACGTTATCACCGTGGGCCAGTACAAAATCGGCCGCATCCGCCGTGGTGATATGCTCAAAAACCACTTTCAGGGCCGGAAAATCGTTAACGATTTTCACCATGTACTCGTCGATAAACACCTTTTCGCGATCGAAGATATCCACATGGGATTCGGTGACTTCACCATGCACCAGCAGCAACATGCCTTCTTTCTGCATTTGCTCAAACACCGGATACAACGCGTTAATACCCTTTACCGCCGCATCAGAGTTGGTGGTTGCACCTGCAGGATAGAGCTTACACGCCGTAACCCCGGCCGCTTTGGCTTCGGTAATATCCGCAGGCGTGGTCTGGTTAGTCAGATACAGCGTCATTAACGGCTCAAACTGACTACCCTTCGGCCGTGCCGCCAGGATCCGCTCTTTATAAGCGATGGCCAGTGATGCATTGGTTACCGGCGGCACTAGGTTGGGCATCACAATGGCGCGAGCAAAGCAGCGGGCTGTTGCCGGAACCGTTTCAGCTAACATTTCGTTATCGCGAAAATGGAGGTGCCAGTCGTCTGGCTGGCGGATAGTAATTGACTGCATGGAAGGCCCCGAATAATAAACGCATGGTTAAGATCAGTCGCGCATTATAGCAACTTTAACGGGCAATAGTGTAATTGAAGCGAAATCTGTTAGTTTCGCCCGCGTTAAGCAGCGGTTACCGTCAACTTAACCGACAATCGGGCGTTCAGGCCGCATCGAAAGCAGCTCAGGTCGCCTGTTAGTTACCTGTTCATCTCTGACGGTGAAGATTGCGCCACCTGACTTCCAGAATAGCGATGGCAACGATATAAAGCACAATAATTACCAGGGAAACAGCCAGAAAACGCTGCTCCGGAAAAACATACCACGCCCCTACCACAAGTACCGTTCTTAATACACCGTGCACTACACCTATCCAGTGCTGAATGATCCAGCTGATCGGCAGCCACATCAACCCCGTAAGCACGCCGATGGTTAACGGCAGTGAGGTGTAATCAGTCATAAAAAATGGGATAGCAATGGCATAAACCAATACAGCCATGCCAACCGAGTACATAAACAGCGCATCAAAGGTATTTTTGGGCCGCGATTTATCCATAAAGTCTTCGCCGGTAAGTTTTGAGATAAACAACCCAAGGTACACAATCGACCCGGTGGCGGCGAATGTCAGTAAACTGATAGCAACCGGCCCCAAAAATAATGAGCCAATGGCAACAATCAGCCAGGCAACTAATCCGGCAATGGGGGTAGCGATAAGACGTCGGCTGGCAAACTCAGCGCGCTGCTCCTCCAGGCTACGATGTGGTGACATAGTGTTCTCCTTAGTTTCTGCCAGCATAAAGTTTATTGATAGTAAGTGTCTGACTAATATGTAAGAAAGTGTAAAACAACTGCGTTTTTTTTGATTACCTTATCGTCCTGACCATTTAACCGTCTATCTGCGATTTTCCACATTCGGGTTTCATATATTAAACTTTTAAGCGGCATCACGGTGCTGGTATTGCAACACTGACGCTGGCCGCCTACTTTTAGCAGCCTGAGCTAAATACCGGAATGCTTATGCGGTACTTGTTTTTGATTTACCTGATGGTGTGGTTTTCACTAACACCGGGTTCTAGTTGGTCTGAAGAAGCTGCGCTGCCCATCCTACACATGCAACCGGGTCTGCTCCCGCTGGATAGTGACCAACTGGCCACACTCCCCCAAACGGAAAAGGCCAGCCACTATCGTGTTTTTACGGCCATCGAAAACGAAGCACAATATAACCACGGCGCAGTACTTTTTCACTTTAACGGTCAGCTTTTTTGCCAGTGGCAAACTTCCAGGCGCGATGAAGACGGCCCGGACACGCATGTCCTTTACAGTGTCAGCGATGATGGCCGGCAATGGCAGCCTCCCCGCACCCTGGCGGCAATCCGCGATGATGCCATTGTGACCAGTGGCGGTTGGTGGTCTGATGGCACTCAGCTTGTGGCTTTTGTTAACGTATGGCCTAAACAGCTGTCGCCCAAAGCCGGGCACACAGAATATGCCCTAAGCCGCGACGGCCTGAACTGGTCTTCATTTAAACCGGTGCTGGATGCAACCGGAAAACCGCTGCGCGGCATCATCGAACAAGACCTTAAAGCCCTGTCGTCGGGCCGCATTCTAACCACTTTTCACCGCCAGCCCGGACTCATTGCCACGCCTTACTATACCGACGACCCACTGGCCATTTCGGGCTGGACCGCAGGTAAATTTAGTAACCTGCCTCATAAAGGCAGTATTAGCCGCGAGCTGGAACCCTCCTGGTATCAAAAACCTGGCGGCGAAATTGTGATGACTTTTCGCGATCAGGCTGGCAGTTTTAAAATACTTGCTGCAGAAAGCAAAGATGAGGGTGCCAGCTGGACATCAGCTCAACTCACCAATGTGCCCGACTCCAGAGCAAAACAAAGTGCCGGCAATCTGCCCGACGGTAGCGCTTTTATTGTAAATAATCCCACCGGTAATAAAACCCGGCTGCCGCTGGTTATTCTGCTAAGTCGTAATGGTGAGGAGTTTGATCAGGCAATGGTACTGCGGGGCCAGGACCAACTGCCGACTATGCGCTTTGCTGGCAAATACAAACGAGTGGGTTACAGCTATCCGAAAAGTTATGTGTGGAACAATGCGCTCTGGGTGAGTTACGCCGTTAACAAGGAAGACATTGCCGTCACCCGGCTGGCGCTGGAGGCAGCACCTTAGCTCAGGAGGCCAGTGCTATGCCAGTACCCGGCTTAAACAGCCGTAAAGCAATGGCAGATCGATAGGTTTACCAATATGCGACGTAAACCCCGTGTTTAAATACGCACTGACATCGCGGGGCGATACGTTCGCAGTAAGGGCAACTATAGGTAAATTTTTGTGTTTTTTATTGATCAACTTAAATGCTTCGATGCCATCCATTTCTGGCATCTGAATATCCATTAATACCAGGTCAAAACTGGCACTGCCAACAGCGGCAAGTGCTTCACGCCCGTTTGTCACAAATTCAACTTCCGCCTCGGTTGGCTCCAACATCGAGGCCAGTACCATTTGGTTGATGTCATTGTCTTCAGCAACCAGGATCCGACACCCTCGCAACTGTGGCGGTTCGGCGGCTTGCTGAGCAGCAGGCGCAATGCTCAGCGATGCAGGTTCAAGCGGTAACTGCACCGATATATGGGTACCTAATCCGGGCTGACTATTCACCTTTAAGTCTCCGCCCATCAGATTGACCAGACTGATAGTAATTGACATGCCTAAACCGGTACCACCATATTTACGCGTGGTAGATGAATCAGCCTGCGCAAATCGTTCGAAAATAAGTTGCTGAACATCCTCACTCATGCCAATTCCGGTGTCCGACACGTTAAGCTGTAACCACGGTTTTTCTGTTGGAGGGCTGGAGAGCAGCTCGACTCTGACCCCGCCTTCGTGAGTAAACTTAACGGCATTCGACACCAGATTCAGCAGTATCTGGCGGATCCTTACGGCATCCCCCGCCCAACCATCGTTAAAATTATCCGCGCTCTCCAGAGAAAGGGAGATTTGCCTTGCCTCAGCCTCTGGCAATAAATCGCTTATCACCGACTCACTGATTTGAAGCGCTGAGAAAGGCGCATTTTCCAGCGTCAGCTGATTGGCTTCTATTTTTGAATAGTCGAGCACATCATTAACAATGGTTAACAGGGTTTTAGCGGAATACCCGGCTTTGCTGACCAGGTTTTGCATGGTTGGCTCCAGGCTGGCCTGGGATAACAGCTGTAAGGTACCCAGAATACTGTTCATGGGCGTGCGGATCTCATGACTCATATTGGCCAGAAATACACTTTTGGCTTTAGTAGCCTGTTCGGCTTTTTCTTTTGCAAGCTGCAATTCTCTGGCCCGCTCAACGTTGAGGGTAACGTCCTGAAAAGTGCCGAATAGTTTAATGCATTGCCCGTTCTGCATTTCTACTTCGCCCCTCGATACCACCCAGCGCGCTTTACCTTGAGCGGTGATCATTTGTGCCCTGATATTCCATGGCCTGCCTTTTTCAATAGCATTGGTCACCGCCTGCAGGACTTTTTCGCGCTGCTCGCCTTCGGGATAAAAAGCCAGCGCAGCTTCGATAGAGGGTACATAGTCATCTTCAACACCGTGGATTAGCTTGGTCTGGTCGCTCCAATCAATATGCCCGCTAAGCAGATCCACAGACCAGGTGCCAATTTTGCCTACCTTCTCCAGTTTATCCAGCGTAGCTGCCTGCGCGGTTAACCTTGCCATCGCTTCGTTACGGGCAATCTCTGCGCCCAGCCACTGGGCAATAAGTTCTACGTAATCATAAGCCTCAGGCGGAAACGGCGCGACAGGGTTAGGAGACGAAAAATTAACCGTGCCATACACTTCATCATTCAGATGTATCGGAGCGCCCAGATACGCCTCAAGCCCCTGCGTGTGATAGCAAGGGTGACTGGCTATTTCTGATTTCCCGGCATGATGAAAGCCTGTCGCCTGCTGTGCTTTGAGGGTATGGGTGCAATAGGTTTCTTCCAGGGTAAAGGTCATGCCGGGCGTAAGCTCGGGTATTGGACTTTCAACATAAAGAATAAGGTAAGTCTGGTTAACGACTTTACTGACAATACCAATCTCCAGCCCGAATAACTCGCGGCCGAAGCCGAGCAGTTGTCCGACTTTAGCGTCAAAAGATATTGCCTGATTGGCAACAATATTATGAAACGCCCGTAACGGATTGACTGAATTTGCCATATTTACCTGATTAGCCCCTGTATTAACCCGATACTCTACAAGAAAAACCAAAAAGGTGCTGAACGTTTTATGGGCAATCAGGGTTTTAATAGGGTCGGAATTCACATATCAGGAGACCCCGGATATCACCTCACGGTGATTCCGGGGTAAAAACAGGCTACGCTCAACTTACAAGGATGCCCTGGGAGACCCCGGATATCACCTCATGGTGATTCCGGGGTAAAAACAGGCTACGCCTGTTTTTACTTCTTCGTATAAGCCGCTATGATTACTATGGTCTGGCCGTTTACTTTGCCTTCGATGTGCAATGGGTTGTTAGTCAGGCGGATATTACGAACCGGGGTGCCACGCTTGGCTGTAAAATTGGCGCCTTTAACGGTGAGATCTTTGATCAGGTGTACTGAATCCCCCGCTTTGAGCACATCGCCGTTGCTGTCCAGCGTGGGTTCTCTGTCGTCAATCCCCGCTTTGGCCCATTCCAGTGTGTCGTCGTCGAGGTACAACATATCGAGTAAATCCTGAGCCCAGGTTTCGCTTTCCAGCTGTTTTAACATCCGCCATGAAACCACCTGAACTGCCGGCACCTGAGACCACATAGCCTCATTTAAACAGCGCCAGTGATTCACATCCACCTCACTTTCGTCGTTTAACTGCGGTAAACAGGTCGAACAAACTGCTATTGCGCAATTATCTGAGTCGTTAGGTGATTCTGGCACCATATAAAGGCTAAGGCCTTCACTGTTGCCACATAACTCACATGCGTCATTTGCACGTTTAAATACTGCTTGTTCGTTTGCCATTGTCTATGCCCGAAAGTAAAAAACGCGAGTATAGCACAGGCCAGAAATTTTATAATAAGCAATACATTTATTTAGCTTGAGCTATCCTTGTGCTCAACCCAGATAAGTTTGGATGTATCAAACCCCAGTGCTTTTGCTTTACCGAGTAAACTGTCCAGTACATCTTGTGGCAGTTCCGGCGTTCGCGCCAGTATCCACAGGTATGTCTTATCCGGGCCGGTCACCAGCGAATAGCGATAATTTTCCTTGTCGAGTTCTGCCACTACATAACTGGCATAAAACGGACCGAAAAAAGACACCTTTAAATGCCCCGTTTGCTCATCCTCCACAAAATAAGCCTTACCCTCAGCCTCATTCCACTCACCTTCCCCGGCGTTGTAGCCGCGGTTAAGCACCCGAATACCACCGTCATCGCGCATGGAGTAGTTGGCCGTAATTTGCGAAAGGCCACGCTCGAAACTATGGTCAAAACGGGCAATTTCGTACCAGGTTCCCAGGTACCGATCGGCCTCAAAGCCCTGCACCGGTTTAACGCCTTCTGGCACCGACGTACACCCGACCACTAACCACACCGTGGAAAGGACCATTAAAAAACGAAACATAATAATTCCTTGTAACGAAAACTGATGTCAGCCCTCAATACGAGCGTCAACTATGTTTGTATCACTTAAAGGTTTAAGATAGGGTGTGAACAACGCAAAAAATCGAAAATCATTATGCTAAAAACACAATTTCCACATGCTTCTAGAGTTATCTTCGGTTGTATGGGGCTGGGCGGGAACTGGTCTCATCAACCCTATACCAAAGCTGATTTGAACCTGGCAACCAAAGCCGTCGAACAAGCGTTATCGTCTGGTATTACAGTGTTTGATCACGCTGATATTTATACTCATGGCAACGCTGAAAAGGTCTTTGCCGACGTGCTGAACAATCAGCCGGACTGGCGCGATAATATGATCATCCAGTCTAAATGCGGGATCCGCTTTGAAGACAATCAGGGGCCAAAGCGCTACGACTTTTCTCCAGAGTGGATTTCAGCTTCGCTTGAGGGGATTCTGAGCAGACTCAATATAGAGCATCTGGATGTATTATTGCTGCACCGCCCTGATCCACTGGCCGATTTACCCGCTGTGGCCGAATGCCTCACACGATTACACCAGGAAGGTAAATTTGGCTATCTGGGCGTGTCTAATATGCACTGGTATCAGATTGATGCCCTTAATAGGCTACTGCCGTTTCCGGTAATTGCTAATCAGTTGGAAATGAGCCTCGGTTACCGAGATTGGGTAGAAGAAGGGATCTGCACCAACAGCCCGCACAATAATCAGAATGGATATACACCGGGGACACTGGAATATTGTCAGCAGCATGAAATTCAGTTGCAGGCGTGGGCGCCACTGGCACAGGGCAAATATTCTGGCAATGGCGATGCGAGTTGCGCCACCAGCAAACTGGTAAGCGAATTAGCCGCCAGTTATGGCGTGAGCAGAGAAGCGATTGTATTGGGCTGGCTGATGCGCCATCCGGCTGGCATTCAACCGGTTATTGGTACCACTAACCCACAGCGTATAGCCGCCTGCGCAGAAGCACAAACGCTAACCTTATCCCGTGAACACTGGTATCAGCTGTTCGAATCCGCCCGCGGTCAGGAAGTGCCCTGATATGTTTAACGCTATTCACCACGTTGCCATCATTTGTAGTGATTACCCTGCATCCAAAGCGTTTTATCAACAGGTGCTGGGGTTTCAGGTAATAGCGGAGAATTACCGGGCTGAGCGCGACTCCTATAAATGTGACCTGGCGTTAGCCGATGGCACACAAATTGAACTGTTCTCTTTTCCCGGCGCGCCAGCCAGGCCCAGTCGGCCAGAAGCTCAGGGGCTTAGACACCTGGCGTTTAAGGTCACGGATATCGATGCAGCTATTCAACACCTGGCCGACCATCAGATTGAATGTGAACCGGTAAGGGTAGATCCTTACACCCAACGCCGCTTCACATTCTTTAACGATCCTGATGGCTTACCACTTGAACTATACGAAATTTAGCTGTCCAGTAACGCCAATGCACCAAACAGCCCGGAGCGGGTGTCCAGACCTGGTAAACAAATGATGTCTTCCAGGTTTATCCCTTCGGGCATAACAATATAGTCATTAAGTTTGCCACGGGCAGACGCAATCACTTTTTCAACCAGGCCATGTTTTTGCATTACACCGCCGCCCAGGATGATTTTTTCAGCACTTAACGTCACCATCAGGTTATGGCACATATCACCCAATACTTCACTAAGACCATCCCAGGCCGGGTGGTCATCGGCAAAAGTGTCAGAAGGCTGCGACCAGATTTTCCCTAGCGCGGTACCTGAAGCTAATCCTTCTACACAGTTTTGGTGAAAGGGGCACACGCCCTGAATGCCAGACGGAGGCTGTACCAGCATATGGCCAATTTCCGGATGTACCAGTCCGTGCAAAGGTTTGCCGTTGATTACCACGCCGCCGCCCACACCGGTGCCTACCGTTACATATACCGCCACGTTGGTATTCTGAGCAGCACCCCAGCGATATTCGCCCAGTGCCGCACCGTTAACATCGGTATCAATGGTCACTTCACATCCTAGTTGCGCAGCCAGGTGACCAGCTAAATTAGTATGGCTCCAGTCTGGCTTGGGTGTTTTTGTAATGTAACCATAGGTAGCCGAGGCAGGATTCAGATCCAGGGGGCCAAAACTGGCAATCCCCATCCGGGAGAAAGCATAGCCGGCTTCACGCTGTTGCTGAAAAAACGCCACCGTTTTAGCTAAGGTCTCCTCGGGGGTTGTGGTTGGAATACGAATTTCCGCCACGATATCCCGCCCGGGAGTCACTACTGCACAGTTAAATTTGGTACCACCGGCTTCAATCACCGCGTAATAAGGTTCAGTTAACGCCATCTGCTATTGCCTCAAAGTTCTGCAAGCGTTGTTCAATTAACCCACAATTATGCTACGGATTATCATGACATCGTTGCGGTTGAATTTATATCCGCTGTTTTTGCTGTAATGTTAAGTATCAGGGCAGAGATTTCGCCTGCACAACCAGAAGCCGACAATTAACAAAAATAACACAAACGCAAAAACTTAATCTTTTAACTTAAATTAAGAAATTAGTAATCAAATAAAGTCTTTACCAGTAAACCATGACTTTCGATAAACATTTACTTGTAAATTTCTTGATAAATTAACTTAATCGTTTAAGATTAAAACTAGCAAAGCTTAGTTTTGCTGTAAATAAATTTGTGAAACTTTTGTAAAACCACCTGAAGCAAGTCAGTTGGCTGGAGAATACTGATGAATTACGCGGCGTCGAGTGAACAATGCCTGAACAGAATACTGGCAGGGTTAGACTTATCGTTTTTATCACAACGCGATCTCAAGCTCTTCACTAATCGTCTTACCAGCCATTTTCACGAATTGTTCACCCGCTATGTAGATGTCTACGGACATCAATATGACTGTTATTATCATTTGTCACAGTTGGTTCTGTCGCTGGCCATGGGGCTTAAAAACCGTAAGGCCGATCTAAAACGTCTGGATAAAGCCAGAAGCAGCGATGACAAGCTGTGGCACCAGCAGGAAAATCAGGTTGGTATGGCATGCTATGTTGATCTGATGGGCCCTACCCTTACCGAACTGCAGGCCAAAATTCCTTATTTTAAGTCACTCGGGCTGACTTACCTGCACCTTATGCCACTTTATGCCTCGCCGGAAGGTGACAGCGACGGTGGTTATGCTGTGTCTGACTATCGCAAGGTCAACCCGGTGCTGGGCAACATGAAAGAGCTCGAGGCGCTGTCCAAAGCGTTACGCGAAGCCGGGATTAATCTGGTCCTGGATTTTGTGTTCAACCACACCTCCGACGAACACCGCTGGGCCAAAGCCGCCCTGGCCGGCGATGAAAACTATCAAAACTACTATTATCTGTTTGATGACCGCACCATCCCCGACCAGTACGAACAAAGCCTGCGAGAAATCTTTCCGCAGGTTCGCCGTGGCAGCTTTACCTGGAACGAGACCATGCACAAATGGGTATGGACGACGTTTAACAGCTTTCAATGGGATCTGAACTACAGTAACCCGGCAGTGTTTAACGCCATTACTGAAGAAATGCTGTTCCTGGCAAACATTGGCTGCGCGGCCTTACGCCTGGATGCGCTGGCTTTCATCTGGAAGCAGATGGGCACCAACTGTGAAAACCAGCCTAATGCACACAAACTTATCCAGGCGTTTAACTGCTGTCTGCAAATCACAGCGCCGGCGGTGGTGTTTAAGTCGGAAGCCATAGTTCACCCCGACGAAGTCCTTAAGTATATTCGCCAGGACGAGTGTCAGCTTTCCTATAACCCACTGTTGATGGCTCTTATCTGGAACAGTCTGGCAACGCGCAAGACGCGCTTGCTCACCAGCTCAATGCAAAAGAGCTTTGCCATTGATCACGATTGCAGTTGGGTAAACTATGTGCGTTGCCATGATGATATTGGCTGGACTTTTGATGATGCCGTGGCCCATCAACTGGGCATTAACCCCTACGATCATCGCTATTTCCTGAATCAGTTCTTTACCGGTCGCTTCGAGGGCTCCTATGCTGACGGTGTGCCGTTTGCAGAAAATCCATCAAACGGTGATTGTCGTGTATGCGGCTCGCTGGCCTCGTTATGCGGTCTGGAAGGTGCATTACAAGCCAATGATCAACAGGCCATCGACACAGCCATGCGCCGCATTATGCTGGTGCACGGGGTAATTATGAGTATCGGTGGCATTCCATTGCTTTACTCCGGTGATGAGATGGGATTACTTAATGACTACAGTTACCGGGACGATCCCGCCAAAGCCCATGATGATCGGTGGGTAAACAGAATTGCCGTTACTTCAGCACTAATCAACGACATTGAAGCGCCGCCGGCAACCACTGATTCGCTCGAAAGAAAAACCCAAAAAGCGATTTTTGCCGGTCTGAAACAACTTATTAATTTGCGTAAAGAACACGCCGTTTTTGGTCGGGCCCGCACCCATATTTTACAAACCTCCAATCAACATTGCTTTGTATACTGCCGGGTGGCGGACAAGGGACAGAAATTGCTGGTTCTGTGCAACTTTAGTGAGCACCCACAAACTCTTCAAAGCAACGTTATGGAAGTATTTGATGGTAAACCCGCAACGGATTTGCTTAGCAACAACAGTATCGATAGATCCTCAGATATTCACCTGGCGCCTTACCAACAGTACTGGTTACTTGGCTAAAAAGAGCAGAAAAAGGGAGGCACCGCGCCTCCTCTTCAGCTATTTTCTGCCTCGTACTGATCGATCCCGCCCATTACACAGTAATTATCACCAGTTAAATTGCCGATTCGCCGGTGACTTTTCACATAACTGCTATACTTAGGTTATGTGATGTTGCGGCTCACATTAATGAGCTCATTACTGAGATAATGAGGCGTCGGGTATCACCTATATACCCAGGTACAGTAAGAAACAGAGCAATCAGCTATTGGTTGTTTAAGAAGGAATCGCTGTTTCGCTAAAACAAGGAGCAAACGGAAAATGCTAAGCCAGGCTTATTTAGAATACCGCTGTCCTCGCTGTGGATATATTAATGCCATAGCCAGAGAAACTGTTATAGACATGTATAAGGAACAATCTGATGCGTGTCAGCATTGTCAGCAAAAGCTCGAGATCATTGCTGCCAATGGTATTAACGATCAAATCAATCTTATCGTTTCAGAGCAGGAAGACAGCGCGAAGTAAGTATCAAAAATCAAAAAAAGGGGATGCTGTAACAGCGTCCCCTTTTTGTTTTTAATTCAGTCTTATGTGACTAGCCGCCGAAGAACTCCCGACGCAACTGCATATCAGTCAGAAATTGACCGCCCAATGCCGATGTTTTAGTGTAAGAAAGGCTATCGCGTATGCCTCTCGCCTTTACACAGTAATGCGTGGCGTTAATTACTACCGCCACATCTTCAGTGCCGGTTAGTGCCTGCAAGGCCACCAGTACTTGCTGAGTCAGGCGTTCCTGCACCTGGGGCCGTTGGGCAAAAAAACCTACCAGACGATTAATTTTGGACAAACCAATCACGGTATCCTTTGGAATGTAGGCGACCGTGGCAGTCCCATCGATAGTGACAAAATGGTGTTCACAGGTGCTGGTAAGGCTGATATCACTTACCTGAACCGGCTGACCCACCTGCATCTTGTTTTCGATCTGGGTGATCTTAGGGAACTTACGATAATCCAGGCCGGAAAATATTTCATCAACATACATTTTAGCGATGCGCTCTGGCGTCTCCGACAGGCTGTCATCAGACAAATCCAGGCCGAGCGTTTCCATCACGTCCCGCATGGCGTGCTCTATCCGCTGGCGCTTCGCTTCGTCGCTCAGACCATTTTCTAACATAGGTGTTTCCAGGCCTTTTGCTACCAGTGCTTCATGCACCAGCAATGCCTCTTTGGATATACCCAGTTTTACCGCATCGCGCACAACTACCGCTTCTTTTGCTAACATTCACTCATTCCGTAACAACGACTAACCCTGCTTATACTAACCAGACTGCAGATTAGGATTAAAATAACCTGTTAATTTGTTATTAAAACGATCTGCAATCCGTGTAAAGTCGTAATTAGTACCAAAATTATCGGAGGTATTTTTTGTCTTTACCTATACTCATCACCGGCGGAAGTCAGCGTCTCGGACTAGCGATTGCGCAGGATCTGCTGGCCAACGATCAACCGGTTATCATCACATACCGACGACACAAGCCGTCCGTTGACGAACTGAAAAATGCCGGTGCAATTGTGTTGGAGGCGGATTTTAGCACTCAGGCGGGTATTTCGCGAGCAATAGAAGAAATAAAACGCACTACACCAAAGTTACGCGGCATTATCCACAATGCGTCTGACTGGGTGCCGGAAAACCCGGAAACCGCGCCTGGCGATTTGATGCATGACATGATGATGGTTCATGCCAATGCACCATACCAACTGAACCTTGCACTGAAAGACGCTTTGCAGTCTGAAGACGGTACGCTGGCAGACATTATCCATATGACAGACTATGTACAGGACACCGGCAGCGAAAACCATATCGCTTATGCAGCGAGCAAAGCTGCGCTGCACAACCTCACCCTGTCGTTTGCCCGGGTTTATGCGCCCTATGTAAAAGTAAATAGCATTGCGCCGTCACTGGTAATGTTTAACGATGACGACACCCAGGAATATCGCGAAAAGGCACTCAACAAAAACCTGTTGGGTCTCGTTCCCGGCGCTCAGGAAGCGGTCAAAGCAGTAAACTATCTGCTCACTGCTGAATATGTCACCGGTCAGACCTTACATTTAAATGGCGGCAGAAATTTAAAGTAGTCAACATCCTGCGCCTAAGTTGTTGGCCCATAAGGGTCGACAGCGTATAATTGCCTCGTAAAATACTTAATCAGGAAACACTGTGACCACCTCACTTATTCCAGAATGGAAAGCCAGCGAAGCGGTGATTCTTGCCTGGCCTCATCAGGAGACTGACTGGGCGCCTTGGCTTGAAGATGCTCGTCAGACTTATCTGTCTATTATTCGCATTATCAACGCTAATCAGGCCTGCGTACTATTGTTGTGCCGTGAAGAAGATATGGACGATATCGAAAGCCGACTGGCAGCCGATGCACGGGTCATGCTAATCAAAGCAGATTACAACGATACCTGGGCTCGGGATTTTGCTTTTTTAAGCTGCGGCAACCCTGAAAGCCCCTACCCGGTAGAATTTACCTTTAATGGTTGGGGTAATAAGTTTGACGCCAGCAAGGACAATCTGATTAATCAGCACTATCTGGCACCTTTGTGCCGCGAAAAGCTGCGTACGTCGGCGATTGTAGCTGAAGGTGGCGCGTTAGAAATAGACGATAACGGTCATCTGTTATCCACCGCCTCCTGCCTTTATAACCCAGCCCGTAACGGTAACATGGGCGGCGACGCTTACCGTGAGGAATTTACCGCTTATCTGGGTTGTACACAGCTGTCGATATTCGCCCACGGGCACTTGGAAGGCGACGATACTGATGGTCACATCGACACTCTGGTGCGTTTCACGCCCACCAGCGGCCTGGTGATCCAGGCGGCCGACAATCGCCCCGAAGACAGCCATTATCAGGGCTTATCTGCGCTGGTACAGGAATGCGCGGAAGCCTTGCCTGATCATACCCGCTATTTATTGCCCTTACCTGCCATGTTTAACGACGAAGGCGACAGGTTACCGGCATCTTATGCTAATTATCTAATTTGTAATCATACCGTTTTATTACCGGTTTACGGTCAGCCTGAAGACAGTGAGGCAGTAGCGGTGATGCAGCAGGCTTTCCCGCATCACGAAATTGTGCCGGTTAATTGTGCCACTCTGGTTCAACAGTTTGGCAGCCTGCACTGCATTTCCATGCAGGTACCCTGTAACACCTTAAAAACCGATGTCATTCACCAATTAAACTCAGGAGTGACCCGTTATGTCTGAGCGCACTTTAAAGGTTGGACTGGTACAACAGTCTGTCGCCGACAACGATAAAGCCACCAACTGGAATAAAAGCGCGGCCCGAATTGCCGAGCTGGCTGCACAAGGCGCCGAGCTGATTTTACTGCAAGAGCTGCACAGCACCTTGTACTTCTGCCAGAACGAAGATACCGATGCCTTTGACCTGGCCGAACCTATTCCCGGCCCGGCAACCGACTTTTTTGGCAAAATCGCCGAGCAGCACAATATCGTGCTGGTAACCTCCTTGTTTGAAAAACGCGGTTCAGGGCTTTATCACAACACCGCCGTGGTGTTCGACCGCAGCAGTGAGATCGCCGGAAAATATCGCAAGATGCACATCCCGGATGACCCGGGCTTTTACGAAAAGTTTTATTTTACGCCAGGCGATATGGGGTTTGAGCCGATTAAAACCAGTGTGGGTAAGCTGGGCGTATTGGTGTGCTGGGACCAATGGTATCCGGAAGCCGCTCGCCTGATGGCCATGGCCGGCGCTGAAATTCTGTTTTATCCCACTGCAATTGGATGGGATATGACCGACACCGATGATGAACGCAAGCGTCAGCATGATGCCTGGCACACCATTCAGCGGGCCCATGCAGTAGCCAATTCGGTACCGGTAATCGTGGCTAACCGCACAGGCTTTGAAACATCGCCTACCGAGGGCGATCCTGGTATTCAGTTCTGGGGGCAGAGCTTTGTTGCCGGTCCACAGGGTGAGATCCTTGCCCAGGCCAGCAGCGATAAGGAAGAAACCTTACTGGTTGATCTGGATATGACCCGCACCGAACAGGTCAAGCGGATCTGGCCTTACTTCCGTGACCGCCGCATCGACGCCTACGACGATCTGGTTAAGCGCTGGCGCGATTAGCCTAGTTTCCCCCAGGCAGCGCAATAACACGCTGCTCACACAATACATAGCACTGGCGCTGCGATTTAGGTGCCATTGCCGTCAATACCTCATCCTCTATGTTTAACCCACCGGTATACTGACCGAGTGCTGGCATCAGCATCAGTTTGTCAGTAACCACCAGGCTTTTTCCGCGAAAACGCCGCTTGCCTGAAGCAAACCGGGCTTTGGGATGGAAGTGACCAACAATCTGTAAACCACTGTAATCCTGTGGAATATGCCGGCAATGGATCACGCTGCCCTGCTGAGTGTGTAGTGGATAACTCTCAGCACGCAAACCGTCAAGCGCTTCAGGTACCTGAGGATCATGGTTCCCTTCCAGCCAGATCCATTCCTTCACACTCAGCACTAACGCATTAAGTTGCGCTACATCTTCGGCTAAAAAGCGGTCAAATGCATGGATATCATGGAAACTATCGCCCAGGCAGAGCACCCGGTTTGGTTGATAGCAAGCCAGCAGAGCCGCAATGCTTCTCAGCGTTGCCCGGGAATCATAGCGCGGCACCGGCGAGGCATACTGGGAAAGGTAACTGCCTTTTTCGAAATGCAGGTCGGCCAGTAACAAACAATCCTGTTCTGGCCAGTACAGCGCCGCGCGGCTATCGAGTAGCCATAGGCTGCCACCGAATCGGATGGGGAATACCTGTTTCGTATCGATTAACTGTTGTAACCGGGTGGTCGAAAGCATGTTCAGCCGTCACCCGAAAGTAGTGCCCTGACCTCATCAAGCATGGATTCGGCTTCAGCATAGAGAGCCGCCTGATCAAGCAGCGCCTGCTCGCCAGCGCCTTTAACCTGTTCACTGCGTACATCCAGCACAATGGGGATTGCCATGGGAGAAACCTTAGGTAAATTTACAAATTGCGTTTTCCCGACAAATCGAATCAAAGTATCCGCCAGTCGCCGGAGATCAAGCAACTCACGCTCGGCATCGTCGCGTGCCACCTTAAGCAGAATATGGTCGGGCTCGTATTCACGCAGCGTATCGTAAATTAAATCGGTGGAAAAGGTCACCTGCTTCATGGTTTTGCGTGTACTGTGATAGCGCTGTTCGGTAAGCCCGCTGACGATAGCCACCTGGCGGAATGAGCGTTTAAGCATAGGCGCGTTAAGCATCCAGTCCTCCAGCTCATCGCCAAGAATATCCGGCTGGAATAACGTAGCGATATGACTTTCATCGAGCGGCTTTAGCGCACATACCGACAACCCATAGTCTGTTACGCTGAAACTTAGCGGCTTCAGGCCAAGCTTTTCCATCCGCCGGGTTAGCAGCATACCTAACGTTTGATTAACCTTACGCCCTTCAAAAGTGTAATACAGGGAATAGAAGGCCCGCCGGTAAGGAAACTGTTCAATTAACACCTTACTGGTTGTCGGTATACTAGAAAATTCTTTTTGTAACCCCAACCACTCCTGAACCTGTTCCGGCAACTGCCGCCATTGAGCGGGGTTATTCAATAAAGCGCGAACCCCATCGGCCAGGTAAGTAGACAGAGGTAACTGACCGCCTACATAGCTGGGAATTTTCGGCTCCTTGCCTTTGTCTGGCCTGGCGTGTAACTGCATATCCCGAATGGCCTCAAAACGCAGCATTTCACCGGCAAATAAAAACGTATCGCCTGGCGTAAGTTGCTGCGCGAAATACTCTTCCACTTCACCGATAATTTTGCCCTGATTGCCGCGCCGGATCCGCTTCACTTTAAGCTTACCCGCCTCAACAATGGTGCCGATATTCTGCCGGTGACGCTGGACAACCCGCTGACTAGCCGGTTTAAAGGTGCCGTCTGGTTGTTGTGTCAGGCGCTGATAACGCTCATAACCTTTAAGCGCATAACCACCGTCCACACTAAACTGCCACAATTGATTAAACTCAGCCGCTGCCAGCCCCTGATAGGGGGCAGCATTAAGAATTTGCTGATACAGAACTTCAGGCGTCACCGCTCCGGAGCAGGCGCAGTTAATAATAAACTGCGGGATAATATCCATGGCACCAGGCTGTATCAACGCGCCATCACGCGCGCCCTGGCTAATCGCCTCAATGGCGGCCTGACACTCCAGTGCCTCAAAGCGGTTGGCGGGTACCAGCAAGGCTTCACTGGCTTCCTCAAACCGGTGATTAGCCCGTCCGATGCGTTGTAGCAGGCGACTAACCCCTTTCGGGGCGCCAACCTGAATCACTAAATCCACATCACCCCAGTCAATGCCCAGTTCCAGAGCGGAGGTGGTGACGATGGCACGGAGCTTACCGGAGGCCATCATTTCTTCGGTTTTGCGCCGCTGCTCTTTACTCAGTGAACCATGGTAAAGGGCGATAGGCAGAACCTGAGAATTCTCTGACCACAACAACTGAAACAATAACTCAGCCTGTGCCCGCGTGTTAACAAACACCAGGGTAGTCCCGGCATTAACGATGGCCTGATAAATATCCCCAATAGCGTATTTGGCCATGAAGCCGCCAAAAGGCATGCGCTGCTCTGAACGTAAAATGCTGATGGCGGGTTTGGCCGTATCTTCAACCTCGAGCAACGCGGCGGGTTCTCCGGTAGGCCCCAGCCAGTCGGCCACCAACATGGGATTAGCCACCGTCGCCGATAAACCGATGCGTTTGAAACCGGGTGCCAGTGATTCCAGCCGGGCCAGGGCAAGAGTAGCAAAATCGCCACGTTTGTTGCCAATCAGGCTGTGAACTTCGTCGATAATAACATTTTTTAGCCTGCCGAAGATTTTTGGCGCGTCGGTGTAAGACAGCATCAGCATTAACGATTCAGGAGTCGTAAGCAGGATATGCGGAGGCCGTTTACGCTGGCGCTGACGTTTGTGCGACGGCGTATCGCCGGTGCGCGTCTCCACCGTAACAGGTAGCTCCATTTCTTCTATGGGGCGCAACAGGTTACGATGAATATCCTGGGTTAATGCTTTTAAAGGTGAAATGTACAGGGTATGCAGATATTCAGCGGTTTCATGCTGCAGGTCTACCAGTGACGGCAGGAAACCCGACAACGTTTTACCGGCACCGGTAGGCGCTATCAGCAGCGTCGACTGTTCCGTTTCGGTACGGTTGAGCATCTCCTGTTGATAGGTTCGCAGTGACCAGCCCTGTTGGCTGAACCATGCGTGAAATTCGGCGGGTAAAGGGAAACTCAAAAGCAGTAACAAATCCGGTTGGTTAACTGGTTAGAGTATACGTGCCCACGCACAAAGCGGTTTAATACCGCTCTCAACATTCGCTATACTGCCAGTTCATTTTGTTAATGTGTTCATCTGCATGAATTTATTTGCCGCACGATTTTGTATACTTACCGGATTTACCGTACTCACCACTGCCTGCAGTGATGGGCCTTTACCAACTATCGGCCGTACCCATGGCGATGTGCCCATGAGTCGGTTGATTGCGTTTGACAGCCAGCAAAAATGCTATCGATTTTTAGAAAATGTGTCCTTTGAGGCCCCGTTTGCCGACGGAATGGCCTATCAGCAAACCACCTGCCTGACGGCAGGGAAAAAAGTGGGCCGCAAAACTATCGACGAAGTAGCTGAATTGCATGTCTCATTGACCTCTGACGGCGAATATTACATTGTTAAAGGCGGCTATTGAGCTTTTCTGACTAACACCGCGTAAAAGATGCCAAATGGTTAATTTAACGGAGTGTTTTTGCAAGCTGATAAGTGGCTACAGCCACGGGATAACGGCCTTTATTGCGTCGCCGCTGATTGTTACATCGACCCTACCGCACCGGTAAACCGCGCCCTCATCACCCATGGACACGCCGACCATGCCATTGGCGGGCATCACAGTGTGATAGCGACTGCCCCCACTATTGCCATTATGCGCACCCGTTATGGTGAGGACATGGCGCAAACCGTTGAGGCGCTCGAGTATGGCCACACCATTGAGCTTGGTGACCCTGATGATCCGGTCAGCTGCACATTTCACCCCGCCGGCCACATTCTCGGCTCCGCCCAGATTCTGCTTTGCTATCGCGGCACCCGGGTGGTGATTTCCGGCGATTATAAACGTCAGCCGGATCCAACCTGTCCGCCCTTTACCGCCATTAACTGCGATGTTTTTATTACTGAGGCAACTTTTGCCCTGCCGGTGTTTAAGCACCCGCCTATTGAGCAGGAGTGCGCAAAGTTGTTGCAATCGCTAACCTTGTTTCCGGACCGCTGTCATCTGGTAGGTGTGTACGCTCTGGGTAAATGTCAGCGCATGATATTTGGTTTGCGGGCTCTGGGTTATCACCAGCCTATTTATCTGCACGGCGCCCAACGACGACTTTGTGATTTGTATGAAGAACACGGCATCAACCTGGGCCAGCTAATTGATGTGGCGGATGTGGCCGATAAATCGGAACTTGCCGGTGAGATTGTGCTGGCGCCGCCGTCAGCCCTCAGCGACCGCTGGTCACGCTCACTACCCGAGGTACGCAAAGCCATGGCATCCGGCTGGATGCAAATTCGTGCCCGGGCTCACCAGCGCCAGGTGGAACTCCCACTGATAGTGTCTGATCACAGCGACTGGCAGGCCTTGCTGGATACCATCGACGAAGTCAATCCGGGGGAAGTGTGGATCACCCATGGCCGGGAGGACGCATTGTTACACCAGCTAACCACTCAGGGCGTTAGAGCCCGGGCGTTATCGCTGATTGGCTATGACGAGGATGCCACAGACTAATGGAAGCTTTTTCCCAACTCCTTCAACAACTGTATTTCACCAGCAGTAACAATGAAAAGAGTCGGCTGCTGCGGCATTATCTGGCGCAGACAGCAGACCCTGACCGCGGCTGGGCAATCGCCGCCTTAGCCGGCACCCTGAAGTTCGAGTTTTTTAAACGCAATGCAGTAAAGAATCTGATGCTGGAGCGGGTAGATCCAGACCTTTTTGCCATGAGTTATGACTATGTAGGTGAAATGAGCGAAACGGTAGCTCACTTGTGGCCCGACGCTACCACCAACATCGAGCTCCCCGGTCTGGCAGAGCTTATTGGCCAGTTCCGTCAGGCCAATCGCGAGCAGGTGAAAGCGCTGCTGGTACATTACTTATCCGGCATGACAGCCGAGCAGCGCTGGTCATTACTTAAGCTCGGTACCCGAGGCCTCAGGGTGGGTCTGTCGGCTCGCAGTGTGAAACGTATTCTCGCTGAATACGGCGATGTACCGATCAGCGAAATTGAAACCCTGTGGCACGCACTCAGGCCCCCTTATCGCGAGTTATTTGACTGGCTGGAAGGGCGTGCAGAGAAACCCGATATTGCCGGTGCAGTCACCTACCATCCGGTGATGTTGTCGCACCCGCTGCCTGAAGATAAAGCCCGGCAATTAGCCGTTGAAGACTGGCAGGTTGAGTACAAGTACGATGGTATCCGTGTCCAACTGGTGGTGACTGAGCAAGGCAAAGCGCTTTTCAGTCGCACAGGAGACGACATCAGTGAGTCCTTTCCCGATGTACTGGCAGGTATAGACGAGCACGGCGTTATTGATGGTGAACTGCTGGTGATAAACAACGGTAAAATTGAATCCTTTAACGCTTTACAACAACGGCTTAATCGCAAGAAACCGTCAAAGAAGCTCATTGCCGAGCGTCCCGCCGGCATTGTGGTTTACGATCTGTTGACCGACAACCACGAAAACATCACGCCGCTGCCGCTAACGCTGCGGCGTCAGCGACTGATCAACTGGCTCTCCCGGGCTGCTTCCAACCATCTGCTAATCTCGCCTTTATTGTCTGTAGCTAGCAGTGAACAACTACAGCAGACCTATACCAAAGCAGCAGAAGATCCAGGTGTTGAAGGCCTGATGCTCAAACGCAAAGATAGTCCTTATCAACCCGGCCGCCCGAGCGGCCAATGGTATAAGTGGAAACGTGAGGCACTGCATCTTGATGCCGTTATCATGTACGCCCAGCGTGGGCATGGTAAACGCTCGAGTTTTTATTCGGATTTCACCTTTGGCGTATGGCAGGACGACACGCTTCTCCCCATCGGCAAAGCCTACTCCGGCTTTACCGACGAGGAATTAAAAAAGCTCGATAACTGGGTGCGACGCAATGCCGTGGGTCGCTTTGGTCCGGTCCGGGAAGTAAAAAAGGAACTGGTAGTGGAAGTCGCATTTGATGCTATTCATCCTTCCTCCCGGCATAAATCCGGTGTCGCTCTGCGCTTCCCCCGCTTTCATCGCATCCGCTGGGACAAGCCTGCCAGCGAAGCGGATACACTGATAAATGCCAGGGCGCTGATTATTGAGTAACCTGAGTGGCACTTTCAGGTATTTTTGCTAGCTTGAAATAAGGACAATTGTTTATTCGCTCACCAGGCATACCATGATCCACGATCAACCCCGGCAAAATGGCTTTGAAACCGTCTATCAAAATTCCAAAGACGGGCTGGCTATTTTTAAACAGGGCGCTTTTGTAGACTGTAACCCATCGATGTTGCACCTGGTTGGTCTGACTCGTAAAGAAGAGCTTATAGGCAAAACCCCGTTTGACTTTTCACCACCAACTCAACCCGACGGTCGGGACTCTGAAGAAAAAGGCCTCGAATATATTAATCAATGCCTTGAAGAAGGCAGCACCCGATTTGAATGGGTTCATCAGACTGTCAACGCAGAGCCCTTCTGGGCCGAGGTGCTGATTACCAAAATGGTAGTAGAAGGTGAAGTTGTTATTCATGCAAACTGGCGGGATATCTCTGAAAAGAAGGAACTTGAGTTTAAGCTCGCCGAACAGAAGGAGAGCTTCGAAACCTTATTTAATGACTCAGTGGACGGTCTGTGTCTGCTGGAAAACGAAGTCTATACCGACTGTAATAGCGCATTTTTGAATCTGTTTGGCTTTTCCGCTAAAGAACAGGTTATTGGTTTGAAACCCGCCGATATTTCTGCAGACATACAGGCCGATGGCCAACCACTTGAAGTCTCAGTACCACAACGACTTAAAGAAGCTGACGAAAATGAAAGTGTCAGGTTTGAATGGAAACACAAGCGCATTGATGGTTCAGAATTCTGGGCCGAAATATTGATTACATCAACCGTTATAAACGGCAATAAAGTGTTTTATATCAGTACCCGGGATATCTCTGAAAAAAAGGAACTGGCGCTTGAGCTAGCCCAACAAAAAGAGAGTTTTGAAACCCTGTTCAATGAATCTGTAGACGGTTTATGCTGGCTCGAGGGTGATAGATATATCGACTGTAACAAAGCCTATCTGGCTTTGTTTGGTTTTACTTCCAAGCAGCAGGTTGTAGGCCTTACGCCGATGGACTTGTCGGCAGAATACCAGGAGGATGGTGTTCTCTCCGAACCACTTGTGCCCAAACGGCTGAAAGAAACTGAAGACAAAGAAAGTGTACGTTTTGAATGGAAACATAAAAAGATTGATGGCAGTGAGTTCTGGGCTGAGGTTATCCTCAACCGCATTATGTTGAATGGTAAAAAAGTACGCTACGCCATTACCCGTGACATATCAGAGAAAAAAGAACTGCAGGTCCAGCTTGAAGAGCGTAACCGCACTCTGAACAGAACTAACAGGGAGCTGGAACAGATGCTCGTGAGCTTAAAAGAAGCTCAGGACAAACTCATTGAGTCGGAAAAAATGGCTAGTCTCGGCTCCCTGGTTGCCGGGGTGGCTCACGAAATAAATACGCCGGTAGGCGTAGGGTTGATGGGTATTACCCAGTTTAAAGAAGACATTAATGCCATTACCAAACGCTATAATAACCGCGAACTTACACCCACCGACTTTGAAATTTTTCTCAACGATGCAAACGAAATTTGTGAACTGGTAAAAACGAACCTCGACCGAACCGCACAACTGGTAAAAGGCTTTAAGCAGATAGCCGTCGATCAGACCAGCGAGGAAGACAGAGAAGTAAACTTGTCTCACTATATCTCAGAAGTGATCGCCAGTTTAAACTCTGTGCTGAAAAAGTCCCGGGCCTCCGTCACGCTGACCTGCCCTGACAACATTGTGGTTGTCCTTAACCCGGGACTGCTCTATCAGGTGTTGAGTAACCTGATAATGAATTCAATTAATCACGGCTTTAAAGACATTCCGGCAGGACAGATCCTGATAGTCATTGAAGATAGTGGCCACACACAATTTTCACTTAACTACCGTGATAATGGCAGTGGCATTAGCGCCGAGCACTTGCCACAGATATTTAATCCGTTTTTCACCACAAACCGGGCAAACGGTGGTACCGGCCTGGGTTTAAATGTCACTTACAATATTATTACCAGTGCGCTGGGCGGCAGCATAGAATGCCGAAGTAACATTGGCGAAGGGGTTGAGTTTCTGCTGACTTTCGAGGTTAAACAACGCCTGACGATTGCGACACCTTAGTTTGTTCCCTGTAACCAGGCCAGGCAGCTACAGGGAATACTTGCCAGTGACGTCAGGCGGTAGCGCTTGGCCGCTCACTCACCAACTTATACCAGCGCTGTAAGTTCGTTTGTTCCTCACCAATTCGAATCTTCACCACCCGGGCAAAGTCGATAGCACATAAAGCGATAATATCAGCGATGGAGAAGCTCTCTCCGGCAATGTAGGTAGAATCTGCCAGCTGTTTATTCAGCACATCGAGAAACTTTACCGCGTCTTTGCCGGCTACCACGCCGTAATCGCCAACCGGTGTCATCCGATCGCTGAAGTACCCGGTAGTATGCTGAAAGCAGTGCACCACAGGTAACATCAGGCATAAATCCACCCGCCGCTGCCACATGGCAACAATGCCTTTCTCAATGGCACTTTCGCCACACAGAGGTGGATTTGGAAAAGCCGCTTCAATATAAGCACAGATGGCGTCGCTTTCGCTGATACAGGTGCCATCTCCTAGCTCCAGAATAGGCAACTTACCCATAGGATTTTTGCTTAGCATTTGTGGGGAGAGGTTTTCGCCGCCCTTCAGGTCTACTTGTATGTATTCGGCACTAACCCCCTTTTCGGCCAGAAACATTCTGACCCGGCGCGGGTTGGGTGCTGTTTGCGTATCGTAGATTTTCATCGCGAGCTCCTGTTCAGTGAAGAACAATCAGACTAATGGATTTGACGACCAAATCAACTCACAATTGTGTACATTGAGATGAGTGTCAGCAGAGTAAACCATGCTTCACGGGCAAGACTCGCCCGCAAAACACGTGAAGAGTGGATTACTGAACGGTTAATAACGTTGAATTGCCGGTCCAGTAAAGGAGGATTACCTGCATCGCGTCGGTCAGACTCAGATAGTCGCAGGGTTTGGTCATATAAGTGTTACAGCCTAAATCGTAACAGTCCTTTACATCCACATCGGTATCTGACGTCGAGAACATAATCACCGGAATGTGTTTCAAATCGGTGTTTTCACGGATAGCGCTTAATACTTCGCGCCCGCCCATTCTTGGCATGTTCAGGTCAAGAATAATGAATGACGGCAGAGAACCACCATTGGTTAGCTGCTCCATCAAATCCGCGCCATCTACGGCGGTCTTGATCTGGGTTTGCATTAAGTTGCTGTCGATTAAGGCATCGGTAATCAGCTCGCGATCATCTTCATCGTCATCGACAATGTAGATGAAATTTAACTCACTGATCTTCTTTTGATTAATTTCTAAACTGTTCATAGCTCGTACATTATAACATTTTATCTCAACAACCTCACTGACGGCTTACTTCACCGGTAGTTGCATGTAAAAAACGCTACCTTCGTTCTCACGGCCTTCGGCCCAGATACTTCCATTGTGTTTTTCTACAATTTTTCTACAAATTGCGAGGCCCATTCCGGTTCCTTCAAACTCACTTTTGCCATGCAGGCGTTCAAATAAGTTAAAAATTCTTGTGGCATACTGGTTGTCAAAGCCAATACCGTTGTCTTTGAATGCCAGGGTAATGTGTTCCTCTGTTCGGCCCTCCACCGTGATTTCGATAACAGGGTGTCGCTCTGGAGCAACAAATTTAAGGGAATTCTGCAGCAAATTCTGGAAAACCCGCATTATATGCCCTTTATCAGCAAGAATGACACCAATTTTGTCGACCCTGATATCCGCCTGTTTCTCATTCACCAGTATTGAGATATCGTCGAGCACCGTTTGAATGGCACTGTTGGCGTTGATGGAGCGAAATTCCATAGCGTCACTACTCAGCCGTGAAAAACTCAGGGTATTTTTAATCAACGTTTGCATCCGCTCGGCAGACGCCCGCATTCTTTTCAGATAAGACTGGTTCTTTTCTGAGAAAGTGTCGCCAGAACGCTGGATCCGGTCACCAAAGGTTTGAATTTTTCGCAACGGTTCCTGTAAATCATGGGAAGCTATAAACGCAAAGCGCTCCAACTCACGGTTGGAGGTCTCCGCATTCTCCAGTGCCTCAAGCAGATGTAACTCGGCAGTTTTGCGCTGCTTGATTTCCAGATTTAACTCGGCAGTTCGATGGGTTACCAGCTCTTCGAGCATATTGTTCATCTGCTGCACTTTCTCAGATTCAATAATCATCTTACTTTGAATCATACTGCGCAGCTTTAATGCACCTTCCCGCTCGGCTTCCTGCCAGGGCGCAGATTTCTTATAAACGTTTTGTTTCCAGAGCTCAAATGAACTTCTCGGCATTAACCGGTGACTGCCATCATCGGTAAACTCAATGACTTTCTCCGGTTTACCACCCCAGTTCTTCGCCTGAATAATTTCTTTGCGAAACCACAGTATATACGAACTGTTATCCGCCGAGAGCGACACCATCATAACCCCACTGGCTATATCGGCAAGTTCAGCAAACTGTGGGTTATCGATGCCAAGCTGGTGCGTAAAATAGGCTTCTTCCTGCTCGGTTACCTGCTCAGCCAGCCACTGGTGTAATTGTTTTATGACATGCTGTTCAGGCACATCCCCCGCACTTTGTAGCGAGCCGTCGAGGCACCATACTGCGCCGCTGGCGTCCACCAGCGCGAGCAGTTGGTCAGCTTTTATCCTCAGCGCATTCTGATATTCCTGCTCCTCGGCCATAGCCGCTGAGATCTGGCCAAGCATAGCCAGTTGCCGGGCATTACGTTGGGTATCTTCTTCCTGAATTTTGACTGATATCAGCTGTGACAGCATAACAGAGATGTACTGGGCAATTTCACGCACCTCAAAAGGCACGAAGTTACGTGAATAATGATGGCAGGCGATAAGCCCCCATAATTTACCATTAATAATGATACTGATGGACATGGAGGCTTTGACGCCCATATTACGCAAATACTGTATATGAATCGGTGAGACGCTGCGCAGCGAGCAATAACTTAAATCAACGTGAGGTTGAGCAGGGTACAAGCGGGACACCTCTGCCTCTACATCACACAACAGCCTGATAGGATTTTTGACGTACAGCTCGCGGGCTTGTTTGGGAATATCCGACTCAGGAAAATGCTGCTTTAAAAACGCATTAAGGTGAGGCTCTTTGGCCTCGGCAATCACCTCTCCATTATATTCATGGTCAAACTGATACAGCATTACCCGGTCAAAACCAGAGAACCGTTTAACCTCTTCCACTACGGTCTGGTAAATCAGGTCGAGTTTGTGCACGCCCATCAGTGACTGAACGGAGTTCTTGAGCATTTTAAGCACCGACTCATAGGCTTTATCACTAACCTTACTGTCCGGCTCCAGCGCAATCAGAATCACCGAACCGTTATAGGTGGCAATAGCAGTCATCTTACGCAACGTGGAATCAACGTGCTTAATTTGCACCGATGTTGGATTAAACAGCTGTAACTTCTCGCTTTGCCAGTGTTTACTAATGATAGCGCAGTAGTCTGCATCAACGACTTCAGACAGGCTTTTGCCAATGCATTCTGACAGATCTGCACCGCACAACTCGGTGACATTCTCACTAACACAACTCAGCGTCATAGTTGCCGGCTCAACCACCAGCAAATAACCATGGGGCTGTATCGAACCGGGGATATGAATTGGCTCCTTGTGGCAGTTATCCAGCGTTACTTCAAAGTTATCAGTCAACCTGAACTCCTTTCATCAGCGCATACATATTTGAAAATGACAGGTTGGCGCCGTAGATGATCTGCTTTTCATTGCCAGGGTTTGCGGCCACAAACTGCTGCAGGGATAATTGAAATTCCCGCCACATGGCTGGTGTTTTCGGCCCGTAACTGTGGAAAAAACGTAACCCTGAACGCCCCTTAAAATGCGGCTGGTGACGTAACCTGTCGAGGATATGTCCGCCGCCGAGGGTGGCGCCTTCAAACACGTACAAAAAACCCCATGCCTGGGCTTCGTTTTCTGGCAATCCAAGTGCTGCACTTGCATAAGACCCGCTGTGAGCGACAGATTGCTCGGTGTCTTTTTCCAGATAGTCAATATCGCTGTCGAGCCAATCAAGTTTGGAGCGCTCTCGCATCATGGCTGCGGTAGTGTGGAATTGCCCGAGTCTTGCTTCAACCAGCTCATAATAAGAGCGATGCAGTTTAAGCATATGTTGATAAGCCTGCAGATCCAGCGGTGTTGCAAACAGCAGATCGCTCATCACTGCTTCGATTTGGCAGTGTGCGTCGCGAGTTTCCCGCCGCAACCGTGTTGCGATGTCGGCTTTTGCTACCTTGCAAGCTGTTACATTATCCGTCATGGTTCACCCTGATTTAAAAACTGTTCTCGAGGCAGTCCGGTCACCTCAATCAATATACTCGCCCCCTGTCTTTGTCAACAGAATCCTTTAATTACCAATAAGAATCAATAAGATTAGCATCACAGGCCACTGCACAATGGTATGTGTGTCTGATTGTGCGGCGGCTGGGAGAAAGGCCTAGCGCCGGTAAATCTGAATATAATTTACCGCCAGCGAGTCTGATAACCGCCAGACTCCGGTAAGAGGGTTCAGCTTCATGCCGGTCTCATTAACCAGTTTAAAGTGTTCGGGGGCTACCCAGCCAGCCAGTTCTTCGGGCTTCACAAACATTTTCCAGTCATGTGTACCTATCGGCAGATAGCGCATAACATACTCTGCCCCCAGGATCGCAATGATCCACGACTTTACGGTGCGGTTTAACGTAGCAAGTACCAGACTACCCGACGGTTTTACCAGCCTGGCACAGTCGTTTATCAGTGCAGCCTGATCCGGAACGTGCTCTACCACCTCGGCGTTAATAACCACATCGAATCGTTCATCCTCAGCCAGCAACTGGCTCGCCACACAGTGCCGGTAATCCACCGACAGCCCGGATTGCTGTGCATGGCGCCGGGCTACTTCGATACTCATGGCACTGGCATCCACACCAGTTACCATTGCCCCCTTTATAGCCAGTGCTTCACTGATAAGACCGCCACCGCAGCCAACGTCGAGAACACTCAGCCCCTGCAAACAATCCGGCGCTGATGGATCGCGTTCGTGACAGCTCGCTAGTTGGGCAATAATATATTCGGTCCGCGCCGCGTTAAACGCCAGGGCGGTTTTATATTTACCGTTGGGGTCCCACCACTCCTGTGCCAACGCATTAAAGCGGGCAACTTCTTGTTCAGAAACGTTATCACTGCTAACGCTACCTGTGACTTTGCTTTTATCCAGCATGGCGATACTTCATTTACAACTGCTCACTCAAGCGGCGGATGTCCTGATTTAATTTACGATCATTTAGACTGTAATCAACCGGACAATCGATAATGTGCACACCAGGCTCGGCGATACACTGGCGCATCAGTGGCCCTAATTCTTCAGTAGCGGTTACCCGGTGGCCCTTGGCGCCATAGCTTTTGGCATACGTTACAAAGTCAGGATTGCCGTAATCCAGGCCGAAGTTATCAAACTCCATGTGTGCCTGTTTCCATTTGATCATACCATAGGCATCGTCACGCAGGATCAGCACCACCAAGTCCAGTTTGAGCCTTACTGCGGTCTCAATTTCCTGACTGTTCATCATAAAGCCGCCGTCTCCACAAACCGCCATCACCGGCTCTTCGGGATTGACCAGTTTTGCAGCCATGGCCGATGGCAGGCCAGCGCCCATTGACGCAAGAGCGTTGTCGAGTAACAGGGTGTTGGGCGCGTAGGCGGGATAATTTCGGGCAAACCAGATTTTATAGATGCCATTATCCAGCGCTACCACACCGTGTTCGGGCATAACGGCGCGAACTTCACTAACCAGTCTTTCCGGAAGCACCGGAAATCTGTCATCACTGTCTGACTCCTGACGATGACCCACATAGGCATCATGCACATCCTGATAAAGGTCCCGTTTCCAGTGTTCCTGCGGTGTTATACGCTCATTAATCTGCCAGACGCTGTTAGCGATATCGCCAACCACTTCAAGTTGTGGAAAATACACCGGATCCACGGCGGCAGGCTCAAAGTTAATATGAATAACCTGCTTACCGTTTTGATGCATAAAGAAAGGCGGTTTCTCTACAACGTCATGACCGACATTAATAATCAGGTCGGCCCGTTCAATTGCCTTGTGTACAAAGTCACCGTCGGATAACGCTGTATTGCCAACAAACAAAGGATCTGACTCATTTAACACGCCTTTACCCATTTGCGTAGTCACAAACGGGATCCCGGTATGATCCACAAAGCGGCGCAACATTTTAGCCGTGAGTTTGCGGTTAGCGCCAGCGCCAATCAGCAATAACGGGGCCGAGGCCTGCTCAATCATGACTTTGGCTCGCTCTACCGCCTTTTCCTCTGCAACCGGGCGACGCGACTGGCTTTGCTTCAGCAGAGGGGCCGTGGTGGATTCCCGGGCGATGTCTTCGGGTATTTCGATATGTGCTGCGCCGGGGCGTTCTTCAGCCGCGAGTCTGAAGGCTTCTCGAATCACCGAGGGAATGCGCTCACCACTGACAATTTGTGTGGTGTACTTGGTAATGGGCCGCATCATATCGACTACGTCAACGACCTGAAACCGCCCTTGTTTACTGGTTTTGATTGGCTTCTGGCCGGTTATCATCAACATCGGCATAGCGCCTAGCTGGGCATAAGCAGCCGGCGTTACCAGGTTGGTAGCACCGGGGCCGAGCGTGGACAGACATACTCCCACCTTACCGGTAAGTCGTCCGTAGGTTGCAGCCATAAACCCCGCGCCCTGCTCGTGTCGGGTAAGTACCAGCTTAATGGATGAATGGCGTAGTGACTCGAGTAAATCGAGGTTTTCTTCACCGGGTATGCCGAAGATATACTCGACGCCCTCGGCTTCCAGGGCCTGAACAAACAAATCTGCTGCTTTCATATTCCTTCTGCTTATTGGCTTAGAATACTAGTTGCTACGCAGGCAGTGAAAAATAGTTTAGTTCAACAATGAATTAGAGCGATTTACTGAGCGGCTTTCCAGTTTTCCAGCGCGTCCTGGGTATGCTTATCAATGGCATCCTTGTTATTGCTGACCCAGTACTTTTCCATGACGCGAACATTGGCCTGATTGGCTTTATAAAAGAAATCCGCGATATCCCCGACCACCGGGATAAACCCCAAACCAAAGTCGAGCAGACAATTGCGGATCATCACTTTAATCAGTCCTCGGGGCAGCCCCATTTGCTTACCAAGCTGCACTATCCGAAACGACACCACTAACATCAGCACATCGCCCACACCGGGAATTAAGCCAACCAGGGCGTCTAACCCGATGCGGAAATTAATCAGTGGAATTTTCACTGACGTATCCAGCAGGTTCGCCAGCTTTTGTGCTTTGAGTAACGGTTTTGGTGCCGTACCGGAGTAATCTTTCATTTTGGACATCCGTGTTTTTTGGCCAGTTGAGCACGCAGTTCCACGTCAGAGTCTGCCTGCCAGCCGTGCAGGTTTTCCTTTACGAGGTCGAACAGCATTGAGATATGCGCCGGTTCACTGTTGAGGGCCGGGATATATTCGTAGCGCTCACCACCGGCATCCATGAAGTATTCGCGGTTCTCCTCGCCAATTTCTTCGATGGTTTCCAGACAGTCCGCGGAAAAGCCCGGACAAACCACCTGCACCGACTTTACGCCCTCTGCAGGCAGAGCTTTAAGCGTTTCATCAGTGTAGGGTTTTAACCATTCTTCGCGGCCAAACCGCGACTGAAAGGTCGTCATGTACTGGCTGTTTTCAAGCCCCAGTTCCTCGGCAATCAGGCGGGAAGTTTTAAGGCACTCACAGTGGTAAGGATCGCCGTTATCCAGATAACGGCGCGGCACGCCATGATAGGACAATATCAGCTTTTCGGCCTGGCCGTTAATTTCCCAGTGCTGACTTATCGTTTCGGCAACTGCCTTTATATAGCCGGGGCGGTCATGATAATGGCTGACAAACCGGAAGTCCGGCAGCCACCGGCGCTGTTGAAAATCGGCGGCGATGGCATCAAAAGTAGAGCCGACGGTTGAAGCGCTGTATTGCGGGTACATTGGTACCACCAGCAGTTTTCGCACCCCGCTACTGAGCATTCGCTCAATTACTTTGTTAACCGCGGGTTCACCATAACGCATGGCAAAATCGACAATCACATCGTCACCAAACTCCCGCTCGCAGCGCTTAGCCAGCGCTTCGGCCTGTGCTTTGGTATGCACCATTAATGGTGAACCCTGCTCAGACCATACCGAGGCGTAGGCCTCGGCTGACCGCTTTGGACGTATATTTAAAATAATGCCATTGAGAATAAACCACCAGATAAGACGTGGTACCTCTACCACCCGGGGATCAGATAAAAACTCTTTAAGGTACGGTTTCAACGCACCTTTCGTCGGCGCCTGAGGGGTGCCCAGGTTGGTAATTAAAACACCAATTTTATCTGCCTGATGATGGCTGAATCCCGCGTTACCGGTGTACTTCATAAATATCGAATCTCAATAGTAAAATAGTTAATTGCTAATAATACGGCGCAACGACTAAATTGGACTGCTATGGCTGATAATAGGTGGGGGTTTCCCAGCCTACTGGCAGACCCAATACGAACACCCACAGATAAAACAGCAGTGTCCAGCCAACAATAAACACCATCGAATAAGGCAACATCATGGCAATGAGTGTTCCCATGCCGACGTCTTTCTTGTACTTGGCCGCCATGGCCATGATCAACCCAAAGTAGCTCATCATCGGTGAAATAACGTTAGTCACCGAGTCACCAATGCGGTAAGCGGCCTGAATCACCTCCGGCGCATAACCAAGCAGCATCAGCATTGGCACAAACACTGGTGCTGTAACGGCCCATTGCGCTGAGGCGCTACCCAGCGAAAGGTTTACCAGACCACACATGAGAATAAATAACAGGAAGACTTCGGGGCCTTTCAAATCCAGCTGGATAAGCAGCGCAGCACCTTCTACGGCTAACACCGTGCCTAAATTGGTGTACTTGAAAAAGGCCACAAACTGGGCAGCAAAGAAGACCAGTGCAATGTAAAGTCCCATACTGCTCATGCTGCGCGCCATGCCCTCGATGACATCGCGGTCATTTTTCATGGTGCCGGCAACCTTGCCGTAAACGAACCCCGGGATAGCAAACATGACGAAAATTAATACGACTATCCCTTTCAGAAAGGGTGAGCCTTTTAATCCGCCAGTTTCGGGGTTACGCAGCACACCATCTTCAGGTACCACAGCCAGTGCGACTACTATGCACAGACCCAGAAATGCCAGGCCGGCCATTTTCATGGCTTTCATTTCCTGCGCGCTGGGTGATGCCATGGCTTTTTCGTCGAGCACCATGGTTGACTTCGACTCATCAAACTTGCCCAGTCGCGGCTCAACAATGCGGTCGGTGACAAAGAACCCCAGCGCCGCAATAACAAACGTACTGGCGATCATAAAGAAGTGATTAGACTCAGCGCCAACCACATAGTTTGGGTCGATCATCTGCGCTGCCGGCGTGGTAATCCCGGCCAGTAACGGGTCGATGGTGCCTAAAAACAGGTTGGCACTATACCCGGCTGACACGCCCGCAAAGGCAGCGGCGAGTCCCGCCAGAGGATGGCGCCCGAGGGAGTGGAATATCATCGCAGCCAGCGGAATAAGCACAACGTAGCCCAACTCTGAAGCCGTATTGGACAGAATACCGCTCAACACCACAATAAAAGTAACCAACCGGCGTGGCGCATTCAGCACCAGGGCGCGCATAGCAGTAGATAACAGCCCGGAATGCTCCGCTACAGAAACCCCCAACAATGCCACCAGTACCGTTCCTAGCGGCGCAAAACCGGTAAAGTTGGTCACTACGTGGGTGATGATCCAGTGCAGACCTTCGACGCTCATTAACGAGACCACTTCGATGGTGCCGGACGCGGTTTGTGCGTCTTCTGGTCTTGGGTCGGCAACGGATACACCGAGCCAGCTTAAGAAGCCACTCAGCAACACAATGAACACGGTTAAGATGGCAAACAATGTAACGGGATGGGGTAACAGGTTACCTAACCATTCAACCGTTGCTAAAAATCGGGAAAACCAGCCCTTATTATTGTCTGTTGTGGTAATACTTTTTTCTGTCAAAACGTTTCCTCAGTCTTTCTTATTATTGCTGAAGTCGTTGCCAACCTTGCAATGCAATGGAAGACGACTACAGTCCGGCAGTCCGTGACCGGAAGTTGGTATATTGTGTTGGCTCTGAAGGCCATTATTTTTATAGCGGCAGTTTACCTTAAATCGATGCCCTTTGGCAGAGTTGGCCACTTTTAGCAGCAAGATTTGCGCATAAAAAAACCGGCTGTAAAAGCCGGTTTTAAACTAAAATCAAATTATTTACTGACCTGAGCGCTTATTCATATAACGGAAGAAGTCGCTGTCCGGCTCAACCACCAGGATGTCATCCTTACTGTTGAAGCTGGCACGGTAGGCATCCATACTGCGCAGGAAACCGTAGAATTCAGGGTTTTTCGAATATGTTTCAGCGTAAATCTGCGCTGCCGTCGCATCACCTTCACCTCGTAGCTGACGAGCATTACGCTCAGCATCTGCCAGCATTACAGTCACTTTGGCTTCGATATTCGCCTTAATAACTTCTGCCTGTTCCTGACCTTCTGAACGGTGTTCACGCGCTACTGCAGCACGCTCAGCACGCATGCGCTGGAAAATCGAGTTACTGACTTCCGTTGGCAGGTTGATTTGTTTAACCCGTACATCAACGATTTCGATTCCCAGCTCGTCAGATGAACTGGATGCCTGGATCATGGCTTGCTCCATTAGTTCAGTCCGCTCACCAGAAACGATTTGAGCGATGGTGCGGCTACCAAACTCGGTACGCAGACCGTTGTTCACTTTCTGCTTTAACAGCGCTTCGGCCTGCAGTTTATTACCGCCGTTAGTCGACAGGTAGTAACGCGCGAAGTCTTTGATCCGCCACTTCACATAGGAATCAACGATTAAGTCTTTTTTCTCTGAGGTAACGAAACGATCTGGCGAATCATCCAGGGTCTGAATACGCGCATCAAGCTGGCGTACCGAATCAATAAACGGCAGTTTAAAGTGCAGACCTGGTTCAAATACTTTGGTGTCGCCGGTATCGGCATCGCGCTGAACTTTACCAAACTGGATAACAATAGCGCGTTGCCCTTCGCGAACTACAAACAATGAGCCGGTCGCGAGCACCAGTAAGGTGATTAAAATTGCGATTATAAAATTTTTCATCAGTTCTTATCTCCCACCACGGCCGCTGTCACTGCGTAAACCGGAAGTTGATGAAGTCGAGCTACGCGTGTTGTTACCAGAGGAGTTGGCAACGTTGTTCTGCAGACCTTCCAGCGTGTTACGCATGCGGTCCATTGTAGAACTGCCGGAGCCCTGATTTTGCATTATTTTATCCAGCGGCAGGTACATAATGTTATTACCACCCTCACCACTGTCGACCATGATTTTGCTGGTGCTTGAGAACACCTGCTCCATGGTTTCCAGATAAATACGCTGACGAGTTACTTCTGGTGCTTTCTCGTATTGCGGCAGTAACTCTTCAAAGCGTGCCACTTCACCCTGAGCTTCCAGCGTTACACGCTCTTTGTAAGCCTGAGCTTCTTCGTTCATACGATTGACCTGACCACGGGCACGAGGTTCGATTTCACGGGCATAGGCTTCAGCTTCGCGAATAAAGCGTTGCTCATCTTCCTGCGCAGCAATCGCGTCATCAAACGCGTCTTTAACCTGCTCTGGCGGACGGGCATCCTTAAAGTTCATATCAACGATAGCCACACCAATATTATACGGTTCTAAAATACCCTCGAGTTCTTCCCATACACGCTGACGGGTCACTTCACGACCGTCGGTCAGCACGTCATCCATGGTGGAATGTCCCACTACGTAACGAATCGCGCTGTCCAGCGCCTGGCTCAGGCTCATTTCCGGGCTGGTTACCGCAAATGTCCAGCGATACGGGTCGACCACCCGGTACTGCACTTCCATTTGCACACTTACCAGGTTTTCGTCTTCGGTCAGCATAGAACCTGACGACGACTGATAGCGAATGGATTGCACGTCTACCGGAATAACCGAGTCAACAAAAGTGGGTTTCCAACGCAGGCCCGGTTCTACCAGTGAATTATATTCACCGAACCGCAGCACAACACCGGATTCTGCTTCGCGAATGGTGTAGAAACCACTGACGAAATAAATGATTGCCAGCAGGCCAATCAGGAATGCCGCGCCGATGCCGCCGAGCTTTTTGCCTGAGCCGCCATCACCGCCGCCGCCCATTTTACCGAGCTTACCAAACAGGTTCTTAAACACATCATCCAAATCCGGGGGACCTTGATCTCGTCCTCCGCGATTTTTCCACGGGTCATTATTTTTATCACCCGGCTCATTCCAAG
>Ga0213831_1000212_pt1 | contig 61293 bp, 44 predicted proteins | sample SWATP12_FD_163421 | JGI IMG/M metagenome (GOLD analysis project Ga0213831, IMG submission 163421) | Coastal seawater microbial communities from Marineland, Florida, United States - SWA TP1 #2 | ecosystem: Environmental > Aquatic > Marine > Coastal | place: USA: Florida | collected 2016-08-06 | reverse complement strand
GAAAAACACAACAATGCAACTATCTCGGTTGCTTGCTGCTATGACCGCGGCAACGCTGATGGGTTGTGGCGGCGAAAGCGCCAAAACAGAATCAGATTTTACCACCGTTGATCCGGCTCAGCCGGTAACCGACTGGCAATTAGTCTGGAGTGATGATTTTGATGGTAGCGCAATCGATAGCGCTAAATGGACACACGAAGTAAATTGCGCCGGCGGCGGTAACAATGAGCAACAATGTTATACCGATGATCCGGCAAACTCCTATGTCGCCGATGGTATGCTGCATATCGTTGCACTGCCTGCAGAGGAAGGGGCTGAGAAGCCTTACACGTCTGCCCGGCTAAACACCCGTTATAAAGGCGACTTTAAATACGGCCGTTTTGAAATGCGCGCCAAACTGCCTTCAGGGCAGGGCAGCTGGCCGGCATTCTGGATGCTGCCCACCGATTATGTGTATGGCGGTTGGCCGAAATCCGGCGAAATCGACATTATGGAAGCGGTTAACCTTAAAGAGGCCGACGAAGAGGGGAATGTTGAGTCTAACATTCACGGTACCCTGCATTATGGTCGCGACTGGCCAAACAATGTGAACTCCGGTAAAGCCTACGAGTTCCCGGCAGACATGAATCCGGCTGATGATTTCCACACCTATGCTATTGAATGGCAGGAAGGGGAAATTCGCTGGTATGTAGACGGTTATCTGTATGCCACCCAGCGTAAGTCTACCGTACGCTATAACGCCAGCGGTGAGGCCATGGGTCTGAGCCACCGTGGTTGGTTTGCTGAGTACTACGATCAAATCACCGGTGAGTTAACGACTTTCTGGAATAACGCACCGTTCGATCAGGAATTCCACCTGTTACTGAACCTGGCGGTTGGCGGTGACTGGCCTGAAAACGTCAATAATATGGGCATCGACGCAGAAGCGTTTGCCGCTGGCCAGGAATACGTTATCGACTATGTGCATGTGTACGAGTGTGCTTCTGATCCGGACACCGGTAAAGGCTGCGAAACCATCCGCCCTGGCTACGAAAGCCTGGATGATGCGCTGGTTGAAGGCGAAGCGCCTATCCCAACACCACCATCAAGTGGTGTGGTACAAAACCTGACCATCTTTAACGATGCGGCGAATCCTAACTGGCCTGCCTGGGATTGTTGTGGTGGTTCAACGCCAATGATCGTTGAAGACCCTGATCAAGGTGCCGTGTATGAATTCATGGTGGGTGCTTCGCCCACAGTTAACGGGTTTATCAGCCGTGATGAGTTTATTACCGACGAAAACGGTCAGGCATCTCCTTTTGATGGCTCTGGCATGCTGGAAACCGGCGTGATCTCATTTGATATGAAAGTCGTGTCTGCACCGGCCAGCCCGGACGCTACCTGGTTATTCAAGGTGGAGAGCAACAATGCGGCAAGTGCTGCTGAATTGCCTCTGGCTGACAACCGCGACGGTGTAACGCCAGTGGTAGGCGAATGGCAAACCTATGTGTTCCCACTGCAGATGCTGGCGGATATGGGGCTGGATGTTAGCGCTATCGACGTGCTGATGGTATTCCCATCCTGGGGACTGGGCGAAGGTGCCGTTTACCAGTTGGATAACGTTGAAATTAAAGCGCCATCACCAGAAGTCGTGTTCTTTGATGACGGTGAAAACCCGGATTGGGTAATGTGGGATTGCTGTGGTGGTTCTATGCCTACTGAAGAACTTGACGATGATGATCATGGTCTGGTTGCCCAGTTCTCTATTGGCGAAGCGCCAACCGTAATGGGCTTTATTACCCGCGGTGCTAATGGTGGTGGTGACACCCCGTTCGATGCCAGTGCCATCCTTGAAACCGGCGTGTTTGAGTTTGAAATGAAAGTGGTTGATGCACCATCAAGCCCGGATGCAAGCTGGTTGATCAAGTTGGAATCCAGTGACGGCGCAACAGCTGCAGAGCTACCAATCACAGACAGCCAGGAAGGTGTAGCGCCGGTCACAGGCGAATGGCAAACCTACACATTCAAACTGTCTGATCTGTCTGCTGCAGGCCTGGATGTCAGTGCCATCGACGTGATTATGATTTTCCCTGCCTGGGGCACGGGTAACGGAGCGGTTTACCGTGTGGATAACGCCCGCATCTACGACCCGTCTGCGGAAACTGCCAACGGCATTAAACTGTTCGAAGATGTAGCCGCCGATGGCTGGTCTATCTGGGATTGCTGTGGTGGTTCTACCCCAACTGTTGAAATGGACGAAGATGACAGCAAAGGTGCCGTAGCACAGTTCATCATTGGCTCACAGCCAACGGTAATGGGCTTTCTGGCCGATGACGGCGTGTCTTACGACGCTTCCGCTCTGCTGAGCACGGGTGTGGTTCGCTTCGATATGAAAGTGGTATCTAACCCGTCTGACCCGGACTCAAGCTGGTTATTCAAAATTGAGTCTACCGGTGCGGCCACCGCTGTTGAACTGCCACTGACTGACAGTGTTGAAGGCGAAGCGCCAGTACTGGGTCAATGGCAAACCTACACCTTTACCTTGCAACAGTTATTCGATGCTGGCCTGGATATCAGTGACATCAATGTACTGATGGTCTTCCCGGCCTGGGGGACTGGCGATGGCGCCGTCTACCGTATCGATAACGCAGAAATCGCTGCCGAGTAATGCAGCCGGTCGCAGGTGCCGTAGCCAACAGGCCGGTACCTGCACAAGGTAAAGAATAAAACGTGAGTATCGAACTATGAACTACACAACTTTTAATAAAAATCGTCTGGCTATAGCCGTAGGGTTATTGCTGGGCACCGCAGGTCAGGCAGCCTTCGCGCAGGAAGCGAACGAGTCTGAACAGGAACCGGCAGTTGAAGTTATCGAAGTGCAGGGCATCCGTGGCAGTTTAATTCGTGCCATGGATATCAAGCGCAGCACGCCGGGTGTGATGGATGCGATTTCAGCGGAAGAAATGGGTAAATTCCCGGATTCTAACCTGGCTGAATCACTGCAACGTATTACTGGTGTATCGGTAAGCCGTGCCAATGGTGAGGGAAGCGAAATCACTGTGCGTGGTTTTGGCCCGGGCTTTAACCTGATCACCTTAAATGGTCGTCAGATGCCGGGTACGGGTTTTACCCGTTCTTACAGCCTGCAACATCTTTCTTCTGAGGGCGTCAGTGCCCTGGAAGTGTACAAAACGGCTAAGGCCGAACTGCCAAGCGGTGGTTTGGGTGCCACGGTCAACATCGTGACTTCAAAGCCATTGCAGCAACCGGGTCAGCGTTATTCGTTTATGGCCAAGGCGCTGCATGATACGTCTGTTGTGGAAGGGGATGATGTAACGCCGGAAATCGCCGGTATCTACAGTAATACTTTCAACGATGACAAACTGGGATTTGCAGTAAGCTTCTCTCATTATCAGCGTGACTTCCAGCGTCAGCAGGCCAATATTCAGGGCTGGCAGGCGAATGTGGATTTACCGGAATTTAACGAATCTACCATGATCGATCCGCGCGCTGTGGATGCCGAAGGCAATCGCGTTGGTAACCACTTTTTCCCGAAAGATATGAACTATGGTATCGATAATGTGGAAAACGACCGTACCAATGCTCAGGTGACTTTCCAGTACGCGCCTAACGACGACATTACCATGACACTCGACTACACCATGACCAATGCGATTGTGGGTCTGGAGAGTGTTGGCTGGGGTATCTGGAATGAATTCGGCGGTAACATTAACGGTTACGAGCTGGATGAAAACGGTACGGCTATTTACGCCGATATCGGTGGTAACGACGGCTCGTTTACCGCTTTCCGTGAAACCACCGAGGTAGATGCCCGCTCAATCGGTCTGAACATTGACTGGCAGGTAACTGACGATCTGAAATTCAACATCGATTATCACGATTCCAGCAATGAAATCGATAACGGTGCAGACGATGGTATGGGCAGTAATGGCCAGATCATTCTGGGCTCGGATAAGCTGATCACCAAAATTTACGACTACCGTAATGGCGAAGTTCCGTCTGCTTTCATCAGATGGCAAAACGGCACCAACGAGTTAATGCCAAGTGAAATCGACTCTAACTTCAGTCAGTTTATTCACTCTCCGGGTGAATCAAATGTAGAACAGCTGCAGTTTGATGGTGAGTGGTACAACTCTAAATTTGATATCCCGATGCCGGTGGTTAAATTTGGTTTTGCCCGCACTGAGCAATCCATGTATGGCACCAATGCGTGGAGTGGTCTGCGTGGTGGCCCGGGCTTTAATCCGGCTTTCCCGGAAATCTTCCCGGACAGCATGTTTACCCGTCATGACACTGGTAGCTTCCTCGATGAGTTTGCCGGTGGTGGCGCTAACCTGATGCCTAACTATTACTACACCTACGACTTCGACGAAGCTGTAGCACGTCAAATGGCCTACCTGACCGAAGACGTTATGGGCGGCGACGCTTATGTACCAGATGCTTACTTCAATGGCATTACTGGCGAAAGTGAAGTAGAGGAAGTGACCAATAGTATTTACGTTCAGACCGAATGGGAATTTGAAATTGGTGACTATCCGGCGCAGTTAATTGCCGGTGCCCGCTACGAAGAAACGGATGTAACCAGTACTGTACGTCAGCGTGTTGAGCAGCAGGTAAACTGGGTGGCAGCCTCTGAGTGGATCATGCAGTACGAGGAAGGCGGTACCGCCAACTACCTGACCCAGGAAGGCTCACACGATGTGTTCCTGCCGTCGATCGATTTCCGACTGGACGTGACCGATGAGTTACAGGCCCGGGTATCATGGGGTAAAACCATGTCACGTGCACCATTAGGCTTCTTAGCCGGTGGCCGTGCCCTGAGCGGTAGCCCGAAACCAGGTTCACGGACCGGCTCACAGGGTAACCCTAACCTGTTACCGTTTGAGTCGACTAACCTCGATTTAGCCCTTGAGTACTATTACGGTGAAGCAAGTTACGCGTCAATCGTATGGTTTAAGAAAGACGTTGATAACTTCATTCAGACCACGATTACCGAAACCACCATCGATGGCTTGTACGATATCTACAATGGTCCGCGCTATCAGCAGGCGATTGCCGATATTGAAGCCCGCGGTGAGCAGGCAACCAGCACTGCGATCTTCGATCAGATGCTGGCCAATGGCCATGGCAATGCCGACGGTCAGATTGAGCCAAACAGCAATGATCCACTGATCGTATGGAATGTCAGCCAGCCCAATAACACCGATGCAAAATCGGTTGATGGTGTGGAAGTAGCGCTGCAGCACATGATTGGTGAAACCGGTTTTGGTTTCAATGTGAACGCCACCTTTGTTAACGGTGATGTGGAGTTTGACGTGGACAGTCTTACTCAACAGGCGCCATTAACCGGTTTGGGCGACTCAGCTAACCTGCAGGCGTTTTATGAAAAAGACGGTCTGTCAGTGAAGGTGACTTACGCCTGGCGTGATGATTACCTGTTAGGCGTTGGTCAGGCTCAGGGTTCTGCTGATGCACCACCACAGTTCTTTAAAGACTATGGTCAGGTGGATATGAGCATTAACTACGACATCAATGAAAACCTCACCGTATTCTTTGATGCGTTAAACCTGAACAACGAAACTGAACAGGGCTACGGCCGTTACGAGGAGCAGTTCCTGTTTGCCCGCCAGTATGGCACACGCTATGCGCTGGGTGTTCGTTACGGATTTAACTAATCAACCTCCCAACCAACCTGTGGAGAGTTAGCAGTAGCTCTCCACTGATTAGTTAAAAGTTGTCGGGGGCAGCGAGTTCTGACTCGGGCAATTTACCTTGCTAGCTTTATAATAATAATAAGTGCGTTAAAAATTTACCCGGCCTGTGCCGGGTTTTTTTGTGTCTGAGTGTCGCTACAACTTAATCGAAGACAGCAATGGTCTGGCGGCTGAGAGCGATTACCCGCTCTTTATCGTCCCAGATGGTTGCTTCGGTGTGGGCGTAGCCCCCATTGGCGAGTTTGGTATCCACCTGGTAGCCAAACCAGGGATTGTCACTACTTGGCGCAAGCGGTTGTACCAATTCGATATCCCAGCTCACGGTGCTTACCGGTGCCGGTAGTTTGAGTTGCTGGATAATGGCTGGCGGCCAGGCATCAATCAGAGATATCAGGTGCGTGTAATTAAACTCGCTGACGGCCTCTTTAAAGCGCATCCAGCCATGGTAATGACTGTGCTTACTCCAGCTGAAAGGGATCTGGCCTTGTTCGATAGCCAGTTCGTAGTGCCGGAAGAAGCGCGGTGTCACCTTAGGAATTTGCGGAATAAACTTGGCTTTTTGCGGCAGTTTCATCGAATGTGAAGGCAGTTTATCCACCTGTATTTTTGAACTGCGCCCTACGCCGAAACAGGCTTGCACACAAACACAGACTTTGCCATCCTGCTGCAGCCTGGCCAGGTATTGCGACATGTTGCGCCCCGAGCGCAATTTCTCAACAATCAGTTCCAGCGGTTTATCGAAACTCACCGGCCCGACGAAATTGGTGTGATAAGCGCGTAAGCTACGGTCCTTATCCACCACCTGAGCCAGAGCATGGTGCAGGAAACCGGCAGTGATACCACCAAATGCGGTGCGTCCCTGACCCCAGGTATCGGGCAGGCCAGGGTGGGTCATCAGCCACTCATTATCGTTAATGGTCGTTACATCGGAAGTCAGGGCTAATAGTTTGTCTATGTGCATACAGAGTTCAACATCAGATAAATAGGATGGTATTATCCCGGCTCGCTGGCCGCGATTCGACTTATTCTTAATGATATTCCGCTATAAGTCTGCTTGTTAATGTATTTGTATCACAGGTGATGAGTGAACCCTAATTCTGTTATCCCCACTGAAAAGCCCAATCGTTATCGGTACTACGTGTTGTTGATGCTGACGCTGGTGTACGCGTTTAATTTTATCGACCGTCAGATCATCGGTATTTTATCGCCATTTATAAAACAGGATTTAGGGCTTGATGATGCCCAGTTGGGTTACCTGAAAGGGATCTATTTTGCGGTGTTATATACCGTAATGGGCATTCCGGTGGCCTGGCTGGCAGACCGCTACAGCCGGGTGAATATCGTTGCCGTTTCGTTAAGTTTATGGAGTGGCTTTACGGCACTGTCGGGCCTGGCGGGCAGCTACTTGCAACTGGCTTTATGCCGGATTGGCGTGGGGATTGGCGAAGCCGGCGGCACGCCGCCGGCGCACAGTATGATTGCTGATCTCTTTGCGCCGAAAGAGCGGGCCACGGCCATGGCGCTTTATGCGCTGGGCATTCCCTTTGGCATTATGCTGGCGTATCTGGCCTCAGCATTTGTGCTCAGCGGCGGTCAGGCTAACTGGCGTTCGGTAATGATAGCAGTGGGGCTACCCGGCATTGTACTGGCTATTGTGCTTAAACTGACAGTAAAAGAGCCTATGCGCCAGCAAACCGAACAAGAGCGCCAGCGACCCATGCTCGATAGCCTTGTTGAGCTGCTCAAAACGCCGAGTTGGTGGGGCATGGTACTGGGCATCACGTTGTCATCCTTTGCTAACTATGCCGTGATTGGCTGGCAGATGGATTACTTCGTCCGGCGTTTTAGTGAGGTGGATATTGTCTGGTTGCTGGTGGTTTTCGGGGTTATCAATGGCACCTTATACGCCATGGGAGTGTGGGCCGGTGGTGCTATTGCCGATAAATGGGGGCGCAGCAATCCCGGCGCTTATGCGCGCCTGCCAGCCCTGGCACTGTGCATTGGCGTGCCGGCTTTTTTGCTGGCTATTCACAGTGAATCGCTGTGGCTGGCGATTGCGGGGTTTACTTTATTGCAGGTTACCAGCGGTACTTATTTCGGGCCGTGTTTTGCCATGGCACAAACGCTGTCTCCGGCTAATTGCCGGGCTATGTCTACCGCGTTATTTTTCTTTGTTCTGAACCTGATTGCGCTTGGCGGTGGGCCAACGTTTGTGGGCGTGCTGAGCGAGCATTACACGGCGAGTCTGGGTGAACTGGAAGGGCTGATAGCCGCACTTGACTGGCTGACTATTCCGTTTGTGTTATCCATACTGGTGTTTGGCTGGACGTCGTTACGGTTACCGCAGGACCTGGCTAAGCGCCAGGTCCACGGATAGAAGCATCAACCTAAGGCGGTGCCGCCCACAGGCTGACCAAGCATTTCGCGGGTGACCAGCACCACGCCTTTTTCGGAGACGCGGAAGCCACGGCGACGGTCTTCATCGTGATCGTAGCCAATAACGGTACCTTCGGGTATTACGCAGCCGCGGTCGATGATGACCTTGCGCAGCTTACAGTGACGCTTAACTTCCACGTCTGGCAGGATCACGGCTTCCTCAATCAGGCCATAAGAGTGGACCCGCACATTAGAGAAGCACAGTGAGCGACGCAGGGTAGAACCAGAAATAATGCAGCCACCTGAGACCACCGAGTTAATGGCTTCACCGCGGCGGTCATGGTCTTCCCAGACAAATTTCGCTGGCGGCAATTGCTCCTGATAAGTCCAGATTGGCCATTTACGATCGTACAAATTAAGCGCTGGTACTGGCGCCACCATTTCCATATTGGCTTCCCAGAATGAGTCCAGCGTGCCTACATCACGCCAGTAAACGTGTTCGTTCTCGCTGCTCTGGAACGGATAAGCAAATACGTCGTGATCTTTAATAATGCTGGGAATAATGTCTTTACCGAAATCCCGTTCAGAGCCTGAGGTTTCAGCATCGCGTGCCAGCTGTTCAAACAAAAATTCTGTATCAAATACGTAGTTACCCATGGAAGCCAGGCATAAATCCGGCTCGTTAGGTACCGGATCCGGGTTAGCGGGTTTTTCGGTAAAGCCTTTAATGCGATAATCTTCGTCTACCGACATCACACCAAAAGCACCGGCCGCTTCTTCCAGTGGTACCTTCATACAGCACACGGTCATTTTGGCACCGGTTTCCACATGGCGGGCTAACAGGTTGGCGTAGTCCATTCGGTAAATGTGATCGCCGGATAAAATCATTACAAATTTCGGCAGCTCATCACGGATAATGTCGATATTCTGAAATACTGCGTCGGCGGTGCCTTCGTACCAGTTTTCTGAAAAGCGCTGTGACGCGGGCAGGATTTCTACCGACTCGCCCAGTTCCTTTTTAAAGTGGCCCCAACCGCGCACCAGGTGGCGGATAAGCGAGTGAGACTTATACTGGGTAACAACGCCGATTCGGCGAATGCCTGAGTTAATACAGTTAGACAACGGAAAGTCGATGATGCGGAATTTACCGCCAAAATAGAGCGCCGGTTTGGCCCGCCAGGTGGTGAGTTCATGTAATCGTGACCCCCGGCCACCGGCGAGGATCAATGCATAGGTATCGCGGGTAAGGTTACTTATATAACGAGGGCTCTTGTCGGACATTGTATTTCTCCATCGACGCGCTGTGTGGTAACGGCTAATGCCTGCCGGTCTGGGTGACCGTATCCATTTATTTAAGGATAGGTTATTTGTAATTAAATTACATTATTTTTCACCATCTTACGCCTTGAATAATAAATGCTCAAGCGGTGTTGGTGTAAATAAATATTAATTTAATTGTAGCAAAACCGTTAATTGTAAATGAGAGCCTGTGCAGACAAAAATACTGGCCGGTATTATTACGAAAACGATTGTTTAAGGTGATTACGTCGAAAAGAAGAATTCCAGTGCATTCAGATTATACTTTTAGGGCTACAGTTAACCGCTTATGGGTAATTTTGCGGGTTCAACAAGCCATCGTACCGTGTGACATGAAACCAGATGCTGCACGTTGCAAGATGAATAGTTTATTGGTGTTGCGACGGTTTTATCGACGAAAGGCGCTGGTAAGGTGTTCGCTTATTGAGTGATAAACCTCTGTTTGATTTAGTTCAAACAAAAAAGGTTGTTAAACTCTCATTTTGTTAAATTAATGTTATAATTGGCCAAGGTGATTTTAACGGGAGACAATATGTTGGGCAGTAAATGGCTCATAAATCTGTTTATTGTGGTTTTTCTTGTCATTCTGACAGGACTTTTTCTGCCTGAAGAGTATGAAGTTGAGCGTTCCGTTGAAATTAACGCACCTGCCGATAAAGTATACGCCGCCATTGTTGATTTACGTAAATGGGAGCAGTGGAGTACCTGGTACCAGATGGATCCCAATGCCGTAATGACTTATGACGGTCCGGACCGCGCCATCGGTATGCGACTGCGCTGGCGCAGTGATATTATTGGTCGTGGCAGCATCGAAATAACCTCTCTGCAGTTCAATCGCCAATTGATTTACAGCGTTAAAAATCCTGAGCATGGCATTACTGCCCACGGTGAATTACGCCTCAGATCACTCGAGTCCGGCACCCAGCTCACCTGGAGCAGTCGCGGTAATGTTGGTGTCAATATTATTGACCGTTACAAGCTGCTGTTTTTTGATAATAAGCTGGGCAAAGACATTCAGGTGGGCCTGGAAAATATCAAAACCCTGGTAGAAAACGGCATGGGTTAGTTCAATAACCGTGCGATATTAGCCTTTAGTACTGTTATGCCAACCGGGGGATCTCAACCCGGAATTTCAGCGTATACTACAGCCTAATCAATTACTAAGGCGGTCGAAAGTGGTATCTTTCAGACCGGTATTTGCGCTGTGAACTCTGCTAAAGTCCGCTTAATTGCCAGCCTCGCCAGCACTAAACTGGCCGATCTGCTTATTTCTGCTAAAACAACCTTACCGGCCCTTATGCTGGCCCTGGGTGCGCCAGCCTGGATGATTAGCTGGCTGGTGCCCATTCGCGAGTCCGGAGCCTTGCTTCCTCAGGCTGCCATTGGTGTGGTGCTGCGCAACTATCCGGCGCGTCACCATGTTTGGCGCTTAGGCATGGTCGTGCAGTCTTTTTCGCTGTTGGCCATTCTCCTTGGCGCTTTTTGGTACGAAGGCATGACTGCAGGATGGTTTGTGCTGGGCGGATTGTGTTTGCTGAGTTTAGGCCGCTCAGCCTGCTCGCTGACCATGAAAGATATTCAGGCGGATGTAGCAGATCAAGGCGACAGGGGAAAACTACTTGGCATAGCTTCTACCACCTCGGGCGTATTAACGTTAATTATCGCCGTACCACTGGTATATTTTGCGGATCAGTTGGGGGAAACCCTGATCTTCGGTTTGCTCATCGGCGCGGTCACCGCCATGTTACTCGGCCTGTTTATTTTATTGCCGGTAAAAACCTGCGTTGAAGTGAACAAGGATGAACAGCAGGGCGGTCACAGTTGGTGGGATTTCGATGCTGTGGTGTACAAGTTTATTGTGGTTCGGGGGCTGTTTGTTCACAGTGCTCTGGTAGCGCCTTACTTTATGCTCGAAACCGAGCAGGAAGCGTCCAGCCTGTTGCCGTTTTATCTTGGCGCGCAGGCTGCAGCAACCATGCTCTCTTCGTTTATCTGGGGCAGCGTGGCAGATTACAGCGCCAGGCTCACCCTGCAACTGGCCGGTGTGCTGGCGCTTATCGCCTGTGGCGGTTTGTTATTTTTGCCGGGTCATTCGCTGTGGATTTCCGGCGGCTTGTTCTTTGTGCTGGCCGTGGCTCATACTGGTGTACGCACAGGCCGTAAAACCTACAGTCTGGATGTCAAAGACGGCCAGCAACGCACCGAGCTGGTAGCTTTTAGCAACACCGCAATCGGGCTTATTTTACTGGGTTTTGGTGCACTTTATGCGGCGCTCAAGGCAGCCTTTGACATCAATATCGTCGCTACCATGGCGGTAATGCTGCTGGTTGGCATTGGCTTAAGTTTTATTTTACCAAAAGAAAAACAGCAAACGGCCTGATAGACAAACAGGCCGTCATTCTGCTCATATAACGTTATGATTTTTAGCCAGTATTGCCCGCATTGTGCGGGAGGCTGGCTCATGGTTAAGGTGGTCGAATATTTGTGTCGACGCCGCTACCAACGCATTAATATCAACGCCGCACTCAATCCCCATGCCGTTTAGCATATACACTACGTCTTCGGTGGCGACATTGCCGCTGGCACCGGCAGCGTATGGGCAGCCGCCCAAGCCTCCGGCGGCCGAATCAATCACACTGATACCATGCTGTAAGGCAACCAGAATATTAGCCAGCGCCTGACCGTAGGTATCGTGAAAATGAACCGCCAGTTTTGATGCGGGGATCGCTTTCAATAAGCTGCCCAGCAAATGCGCCGTCTGTCCCGGCGTGCCGGTACCTATGGTATCGCCCAGAGAGATTTCGTAGCAGCCTTTGTCGAGTAAAGTCTGACTAACCGACAGCACAGCATCCGGGCTGACGGCGCCCTCATAGGGGCAGCCCATCACGCAGGACACATAACCACGAACCCGCAGGTTATGCTGGCGGGCTAAACGGAAGACCGGTTCAAAACGTTCCAGGCTTTGCTCTATGGAGCAATTAATGTTGCGCTGGGAAAAACTTTCAGAGGCGGCGGCGAATACCGCAACCTCATCAACGCCTGCCTCGATAGCCGCCAGCATGCCTTTTTCATTAGGCGTAAGGGCACTGAAGGTGGCGCCTGAGTTGGGCGGCAAACGGTTGAATACCTCTGCACTGTCTGCCATCTGCGGGACCCATTTCGGCGAGACAAAACTACCGGCTTCTATGCGTTTCAGACCAGCGCGCAAAAGGCCGTCTATAAACGCCAGCTTCACCGGCAGTTCGATCACCGAGGCTTCATTTTGTAAGCCGTCACGAGCGCCAACTTCTACAATGCTGACCTGGCTGGGATAATTACTCATCAGCGACAAACTCCAGCAGGGCTGCGCCGCCGTCAACCATATCGCCAGCCTGATAATAAAACTGTGCAACTTCGCCGTCGGCCGGGGCCTTGACGTTGTGCTCCATTTTCATTGCTTCCAGGATTAGCAGCGAAGTGCCTTTAGTTACCTTACTGCCAGGCTCGACCAGTAGCTTAACCACGGTACCGTTCATGGGAGCAACACATTCATTTTCGTGGGCATCTTCATGCTGGCCGAAATCCGGGCGCTGCAACGTAAAGGGCAGGGCGCTGGCACCGTCAAACAATACCCAGCCGTCAGCGCTGTCCGGGCAAACCGTATAGCGGCGCTGGTAATTATCGACGGTCAGGTTGAGGGTTTCATTATGCCAGTCGCCACTTACCTGCCAGTGATCATCCTCGCAGGTGACGCTGAGCTGACCATCATTCGCAGTGACCAATAGCAGATAGGCTTTACCCTGACACTGCACTGAAAGATAGTACTGGCGCTGATGATTTAAGCGGAAACCTTTGAGCCCTTCATCAGTCAGTGGCGCGCTATCAGACTGCATGGTTTTAAACAGGCAAAACGCCATAGCGGGCAGATAATCGGTGTTAAACGCCCTGGGCACCAGGGCCTCACTGTGCTCGGCGATAAAGTGAACGGTTAATCTGGCTGCAGCGAAGTCGGCGTTTTCCAGCACCCGGTGTACATAGGGTAAATTGGTGGTCACGCCGGTAACACGGGTTTGTTCCAGGCAGTTGAGCATTTTTGCCAAGGCTTTTTCACGGTTATCGCTGTAAGTGATGAGCTTTGCCAGCATGGGGTCGTAATGTACGCTCACCGTATCACCTTCGGTAAAGCCGGTATCGACCCGCACGCCATCGCCCTCAGCCGGAAAACGTAAGCGTTTAAGCAAACCGGTGGAGGGCAAAAATTCATTATCCGGATCTTCGGCGTACAGCCTTACCTCAAAGGCATGGCCGCTACAGCGCAATTGCTGCTGCGTTTTTGGCAGCGGCTGACCAGCAGCAACCGCAAGCTGCCAGGCAACCAGGTCTTCACCACTCACCATTTCCGTTACCGGATGCTCAACCTGCAGGCGGGTATTCATTTCCATAAAATAGAACTCATCGCCGTCGAGCAGAAACTCAACGGTGCCGGCGCCCACATAGTTAATGGCTTTGGCCGCGGCGAGGGCACTTTCGCCCATTTGCTGACGCACGGTATCGCTAATGCCCGGTGCCGGTGCTTCCTCAATAATTTTCTGATGGCGGCGCTGCACTGAGCAGTCACGGTCGAACAGGTACACACCGTTACCGTGCTGGTCGCAAAAGACCTGAATTTCCACATGGCGGGGCTCGGTTAAAAACTTTTCGACCAGCATCAGGTCGTCGTCAAAACTGGCTTTGGCTTCCCGTTTAGCAGCGTCCAGCGCCTCCTGAAAATCGGCTTCGGTTAACACCTGACGCATGCCTTTACCACCGCCGCCGGCAGCAGCTTTAAGCATTACCGGAAAGCCAATCTGGCGGGCCTCACTAAGTAAATACTCAGCACTTTGTTCATCGCCATGATAGCCGGGCACCAGCGGAACACCGGCGTCTTCCATGATTTGTTTAGCCCGGGATTTAGATCCCATGGCTTCAATGGCGCTGGCCGGCGGGCCAATAAAAATAATCCCTTCCTGTTCACAGCGTTTGGCAAAGGTGGCATTTTCCGACAGAAAGCCGTAGCCCGGATGAATGGCATCGGCGCCGCACTGTTTGGCGGCTGCTATGATTTTGTCCTGCACCAGATAGCTCTGACTGGCCGGGGCAGGGCCAATCGCAACGGCTTCATCGGCCTGTTTAACATGCATGGCATGCTGGTCGGCTTCAGAATACACTGCTACAGAACGGATATGTTGCTGACGTGCCGTGGCAATAATCCGACAGGCAATCTCGCCACGGTTGGCAATCAGTACTTTTTTGATGTTGTTGGTGACTGACATGACTTACTCCTTTGACCCAGCTGGTAACCAGTTTGGCGGACGTTTTTGCAAAAAGGCGTTAAGGCCTTCCTGACCCTGCTCGGATACGCGGATCCGGGCAATCCAGTCGCTGGTGAGCGCGCGCATGGACTCATCAACAGGCTGGCCGGCCACGGTATTCACCAGTAGCTTTGACTGGCTGACGGCTTCAGGGCTATTGCGGCGCAGTGTATCGGTAAGTTGTTCGATGGTGGCATCGAGCTGGTCTTCACTCACGGCTTCGCTGATCAGGCCCAGACGACGGGCACGGCGTGCAGTAAACACTTCGGCGGTCATAAAGTAACGTTTAGCAATGCGCTTGCCCATGGCTTCGATAACGTAGGGGCTGATGGTGGCCGGGACCAGGCCGATTTTAGCTTCGCTTAAGCAAAATTTACTGAGCTTGCAGGCGATGGCGATATCGCAACAGGCAATCAGGCCCACTGCACCGGCGTAGGCTGCGCCCTGAACCCGTGCAATGGTCGGTTTGGGCAGGGTATACAGGGTATGTAACATGGTGGCCAGGTTCATGGCGTCGGCGCGGTTTTGCGCTTCGGTGTAGCCGGCCATCTTCTGCATCCAGTTTAAATCAGCACCGGCACTGAAGTTTTTACCGTTACTGGCCAGTACCACTACTTGCACGGCCGGATCGTTACCGGCGCGCTCAAAGCTGGCGGTTAACCCGGCAATCATGTCTTCATTGAAGGCATTGTGTTTATCGGCACGGTTTAGCGTTATGCGCGCCACGCCTTGTTCGTTAACCTCATATAATACGTGTTCGGTCATCATTTCCCCCTACATTCTGAATACGCCAAACTGCGTATCCTCGATGGGTTTATTGAGACTGGCGCTTAATGCTAAACCCAGCACCTTGCGGGTATCCGCCGGATCGATAACGCCGTCGTCCCACAAACGGGCTGAGGCATAATACGGGTGGCCTTGTTGCTCATAGCTGTCGATAACCGGCTGTTTGACTGCCTGCTCATCGGCATCAGTCCAACTGGTGCCGGCACGTTCGGCCTGGTCTTTCTTCACCTGGGCCAATACGCCTGCGGCCTGTTCGCCACCCATAACGGAGATCCGCGCGTTGGGCCACATAAACATAAACCGGGGATCGTAGGCACGCCCGCACATGCCATAGTTACCGGCACCAAAACTACCGCCGATCAGCACGGTGAGTTTAGGGACGTTGGCGCAGGCTACGGCAGTGACCATTTTGGCGCCGTGTTTAGCAATACCGGAGGCTTCGTACTGTTTACCCACCATAAAACCGGTGATGTTCTGCAGGAATATCAGCGGGATCTTGCGTTGGCTGCATAGCTCCACAAAATGAGCGCCTTTCTGGGCTGACTCGCCAAACAGAATGCCGTTGTTAGCCACAATGCCTACCGGCATGCCATACAGATGCGCAAAACCGCACACTAAAGTGGTGCCGTAGCGGGCTTTAAACTCATCAAAGTCGGAGTCATCGACAATTCGCGCAATCACTTCTCTGACATCAAAGGGCTGGCGCAGATCCTGCGGTACGATGCCGTACAGCTCGGCGATGGGATAACGCGGTGGTTTTACCGCCTGATTCGCGGTGGTCACCGGCTTCTTACGATTTAACCGGGCTACCGCGTTACGGGCAATGTCCAGGGCGTGCAGATCGTTATTAGCCAGATGGTCGGCAACACCGGATACCCGGGTATGCACATCGCCGCCGCCAAGCTCTTCGGCACTCACTTCTTCGCCGGTAGCCGCTTTAACCAGTGGCGGGCCCGCCAGAAAAATAGTGCCTTGCTCTTTCACGATAATGCTTTCATCGGCCATGGCTGGCACGTAAGCGCCACCGGCGGTGCAGGAGCCCATAACGACCGCGATTTGCGGTATGTTCATCGACGACATTCGCGCCTGATTAAAGAAAATACGGCCGAAGTGATCGCGATCCGGAAATACCTCATCCTGACGGGGGAGGTTAGCGCCGCCGCTGTCGACCAGATAAATGCAGGGCAGGTGATTCTGTTCGGCAATGGCCTGGGCGCGCAGGTGTTTTTTAACGGTTAAGGGGTAGTAGCTGCCGCCTTTCACGGTGGCATCATTGGCCACCACCATACATTCACTGCCGTGAATAAGACCAATACCGGCTACTACGCCAGCACAGGGTACCTCTTCGCCATACACGTTATGGGCGGCCAGCTGACCAATTTCAAGAAATGGTGAGTCGGCATCGAGCAGCGCATCGATACGCTCACGGGCCAGCAACTTGCCCTTGGCTTTATGCCGGGCCACGTATTTTTCGCCACCACCTTTTACTATGGTCGCGATAGTAGTTTGCAGATCATCCACCACTTTCTGCATGCCTTGTTGGTTTTGTTTATAGGCATCGCTTTGTGGATTAACCTGACTGGTGAGTACAGGCATAGTGCCTCCTCTGTGTCCTGTCGTTAGTAAGGATTGTTGGTTCAGGCTGATTCTTTAAACAGCTCCCGACCAATCAGCATGCGGCGTATTTCTGAGGTACCCGCGCCAATTTCGTACAATTTGGCGTCGCGTAGCAGGCGGCCGGTAGGAAACTCGTTGATATACCCATTGCCGCCCAGTAGCTGAATGGCATCGAGGGCCATTCTGGTAGCCAGTTCAGCTGAGTAGAGAATTGCACCGGCTGCGTCTTTACGTGCTGTTTCGCCGCGATCACAAGCTTTTGCTACCGCATACACATAGGCGCGCGCGGCGTTCATCTGGGTATACATATCGGCCACTTTGCCCTGCACCAGCTGAAACTCACCGATGGACTGGCCAAACTGTTTGCGGTCGTGAATATAAGGTACGACCACGTCCATACAGGCCTGCATAATGCCAAGCGGGCCGCCGGATAACACCAGCCGTTCGTAATCGAGGCCGCTCATCAGCACGCGCACGCCGCCGCCTTCTTCGCCGAGAATATTTTCGGCCGGTACTTCGCAGTCTTCGAATACCAGCTCACAGGTGTTGGAAGAGCGCATGCCGAGCTTGTCGAGCTTCTGCGCACGGCTAAAGCCGGGGAAGTCACGTTCGACAATAAATGCCGTGATCCCTTTGGGCCCGGCGCTGACATCGGTTTTGGCGTAAATCACAAAGGTATGGGCGTCGGGACCATTGGTGATCCACATTTTGTTGCCGTTGAGGATGTATTTATCACCGCTTTTGCGGGCGTTGAGTTTCATGCTGACGACATCAGAACCTGCGTTGGGTTCACTCATGGCCAGCGCACCAATGTGCTCGCCGCTAACCAGCTTCGGCAGGTATTTTTCACGCTGGGCGTCATTGCCGTTTTTGAAAATCTGATTTACACACAGGTTAGAGTGAGCACCGTAGCTCAGGGCAATACCGGCAGAGGCGCGGCTGATTTCTTCCATTGCGACAGTGTGAGCCAGATAGCCCATTTCTGAACCGCCGTATTGTTCGCTGACGGTGACGCCAAGCAAACCCATGTCGCCCAGTTTTGGCCACAACTGGTTGGGAAAGGCATTATCTTCGTCGGCCTGGCTGGCTAACGGGGCGATTTCATTCAAGGCGAACTGACGAACATGCTCGCGCAGCATGTCGATGTCTTCACCGAGATCAAAATTTAATGTGGGGTAATGTGTCGTCATGGCTTAACTACCTCTTTTTTGTAAGTCGGCCAGTTCGTCGCGGCAACGCTTTTCAACCTCATCCAGTTCATTCATAAGCATCTGAATATCGTCTAGCTGTTGGCGCAGGATGGCGCGTTTTTGTTCTGTCATCTGTAACATGGCTTCTAGTTGCAGCATGGAGTTGGCGTTGCTATCGTAGAGTTCAAACAGGTTCTTGATTTCAGCTAACGAGAAGCCCAACCTCTTACCACGCAGTATTAGCTTTAACCTGACCCGGTCTTTGTTACAGTAGATACGTGTTTGCCCGGTTCGCTCGGGACTTAATAAGTCTTGTTCTTCATAAAAGCGAATAGAACGGGGCGTAATATCAAATTCTTTAGCGAGTTCACCAATAGAGTAGGTTACTTCATTATTTTGATTGGTCATTGCCGGTATCCTTTTTGTCACCTACTTTCAGGCGTGATAACTGTACTGGTAAAATTGATTTACGTTAACGTTAGGGTTAGGTTAAAGTGAATTTAATGTAACATTTATTTAACGTCAAATTTATAAACGTCATGGCTGACATAAAACCAAAGTCGTGTGTTTATTTTTTTATACAGGTGTAGGCTATGTGCAGTAGTAGGCTCGAGCAGGTGGTTATCTGTATTTGTTTAAATCTCAATTGAGGCAAGGAAACTATGAGTAAAGAATCTGTCGTTATTGTAGCTGCGAAACGTACTCCCATGGGCGGTTTTATGGGATCGCTGTCAACGCTGCCAGCCACTGATTTAGGCGCAGAAGCGATTAAAGCAGCATGCGGTGATATTGACGTTGCTGCGGTAGACGAAGTCATTATGGGCTGTGTACTGCCAGCAGGTTTGGGACAATCACCGGCCAGACAGGCTTCACTGAAAGCAGAATTACCGTTATCGGCAGGCGTGGTAACCATTAACAAAGTGTGTGGTTCAGGGTTAAAAGCAGTCATGCTGGCATCCGACATGATTCAGTCGGGCAGTGCCGAAGTGATTGTTGCTGGTGGTATGGAAAGCATGAGTGGTGCACCGTACCTGTTGCCTAAAGCGCGTGGCGGCTATCGTATGGGTCATGGCAAAGTGCTTGATCACATGATGATGGACGGTCTGGAAAATGCCTACGACGGTCAGGCTATGGGTTGTTTTGCCCAGGCAACTGCCGATGCAGAAGGTTTGACCCGTGAAATGATGGATGAATTTGCGATTGGTTCATTGTCGAAAGCTAACGAAGCGATCAATAGCGGCACCTTTGGCGATGAAATTGTGCCGGTGACCATTTCTAGCCGTAAAGGCGATGTAGTGGTTGATACCGACGAAGGTCCGGGGTCTGCTCGTCCGGATAAAATCCCGTCGCTGCGCCCGGCGTTCAAACGCGATGGTACGGTTACGGCCGCTAACTCAAGCTCTATCTCTGATGGGGCTGCAGCGCTGTTGGTAATGAGTGAGTCAAAAGCCGCTGAACTGGGCTTAACGCCGCTGGCGAAAGTAGTCGCCCATGCGACTAATTCTATTGCCCCTGAAGACTTTACGGTTGCGCCGGTAGGCGCGATGGAAAAAGTACTGGAAAAAGCGGGCTGGGGCAAAGACGATGTGGATCTGTTTGAGATCAACGAAGCGTTTGCCATGGTGACCATGCTGGCTATTAAGAAGCTTGGCCTGGATGAAAGCAAGGTGAACATTAAGGGCGGTGCGTGTGCACTGGGTCACCCAATTGGTGCCTCTGGTGCCCGTATTCTGGTTACCCTGCTGCATGGCCTGAAACAAAAAGGCCTGAGTAAAGGGATTGCCTCACTGTGTATCGGTGGCGGCGAAGGTGTAGCGCTGGCAGTAGAAATGCTGTAAACAGAGCGCCAATAACACAGGGCTGCTTGAGGCGGCCCTGTGTACATTTACCAATCAGATATACCTGAACATTACATTGATTTTATTCGTAATTGTTTCAATGAGTTGATTTAAAGCACGCTGCAACGCATACTTGGTAAAAACAAGAATAAATGACATGGTGATGTTCATATTACGAACAGTATTTACGCTTTGCTTTGTTATCTGCGCCGCTTTTTTTGCAGGTAAGGCAAATGCCAGCCCAAAAACAGTAACCTACTGTATTGACCCGGCATGGGTACCTTACGAAATGCTCCGCAATGATAAGCATGTGGGGATTTCTGCCGACTACCTCAAACTGGTGGGGGAGCTGGCCAACCTCAATTTTAAACTGGTTAAAACCGATTCGTTCCGGCAATCTCTTGAGTATGTGCAAACCGGCCGATGCATGCTGATGTCGATGCTCAATAGTTCTGCGCACCGTAATGTGTACCTTGATTTCACGGTGCCATATTTTCAATCGCCCAATGTGCTTATTGCCCGTGATGCCAAGGTGATGTACCAGGGCCTGGAAGGGCTGAATAATCAGTTGGTGGGGGTGGCAAAAGATTCTTTTCTGGCCGATTACCTGACCCGTTATTTTTCGCAACTCAGCCTGCAGTTGTTCGAGAGCGAAGGAGAAGGGTTACGGGCATTGAGCAGTGGTGATGTTGATGTTTTCGCCGGCGCGCTGCTGAGTATTAACTCAGAACTGAATAAAATGAACATGCAGGAAATGGCCATTGTTGGCTATGCCGAACCTTATAATTCCCTGCGCATGGGGGTAAATAAAGCGTACCCGGAACTGGTTGCAGAGATTAATGATGCCATTGAGCGAATTCCGGAAGCTGCACGGGTGGATATCTATAAACGCTGGAGCAATGTAAAACGCCAGTACCATCAGGATTTTCGTTTAGCGGTGCTCGGCATTGCCTGTGTTGCGGTAATCCTGGCCACACTGTTCTGGCGGCGGAATATTATGCGCCGGTACAGTCGTGAATTACGCTCAAAGCAGGAGGAGATGGAAAACCTGCAGTCGGTATTACTGGAAAAAAATCGTATGCTGGAGTTTTTATCCTCCCATGATACCGCCACCAACCTGTATAACCGCAATTTTATGTTGCACCGGGCAGAAGATGAAGTGTCTCGTTTTAACCGTTTCCACACCGCGGCTACGCTGATCCTGTTTGATTTTTCTACCCAGAATGTGCGGCCAAACCCCGGCGATAAACCTTTCTCGGAAGAGGGCATGCGTGAGCTGGCCAGAGTTTGCCTGCGCAGCGTACGGGAGGTCGATATTGCCGGGCGCTGGAGTGCTGAACAAATTATTATCCTGTGTCCGCAAACGCCTATTGCCGCATCGAAAATCCTTGCCGAACGCCTGAAGGATGCTATTGAAACGCATCCCCGGGATGATATTCGTCTATTGCCGTTTTCAATCGGGCTGGCCGCTTTGCAGGAGGGTGAAACCTTTGCCGACTGGTACGAAAGAGCCAGTCAGGCACTATATCTGGCGCGCCGCCACCATAGTGGTAAGGTGATGATAGCGGAGACCTGAGAGGCTTCAGGTTAGAAATAGAAAGGGCAGCGTTAAGCTGCCCTTTTGAATTGGATTAAACCAGTGGTTCGTATTTCCACTGGTGCATATCGTAGCTGACTTGCGCCCGGTCGTATTCCCGTTCGGAACGCCAGTTGCGGTTGTTGAGTTTAACCGATACGCCGGAGTACAGTTTTTTGTTGGCTATCAGTTTAGCGGCTTCCTGATACTGCTGTTTGGCCTGTGACATCTCAACCGACTTACTCTCCATCCAGGTCAGCAGGTTGGACTCGTTTTTGAGCATTTCTTTAGCTTCGTCAACTTTGCTGAGTAACGACTTGGGCACAACGCGGTTATTGATGTTGTCTATTTTCTGTTTGTGCCGTTCAGCATTACCGCGGATCTGGCGCAGCAGCTCCTCAAAACTGTCTTTGCGGGCCTGGAGCTGATTAAAGCCCATGCTGAAATCAATGCGCAAAGTACTGCCAGAGACTGCACCCACGGTACCCGCGATGACCGGGCCATGACTGCTGATTTCACAGGCAAACAGGTTACCCTGTGGGTTATCCGGTTGTCCCACCACAATCTGGCCACCGGTAATGACCCGGCAATGAGCAAGCTGGCGACCGACATTGAGGTTGCCACTACAGATAATGTCGAGCCCTTGCCCGTGCTGCAGATAAACACTGCCTCCCGCCTGAATAGTGCAGGTATATTCGTTATGATCGTCGGATTGTTTACCCATGGCGCCTTCGGTGATGATGACATCGCCGTCAGCCTGAATGTGTGCTGACTCGGCAAAGCCATTCACGGTGACATCGCCCTTGGCTTTAACAATCATATTTTCAGTCACGTCACCATTAACCAGCACAGAACCCTCATAGGTGATATGGCCGGTACCCACGTTAACGCCCTGACAAATAAAAGTATCGTCAACCTGCATTACCAGGTTGTTATATTTGGGCATGCCGGCAATGGTAGAGATCACCAGATTTTCATCGTGATCGCTAAGCGCTGTGCCGCTGCCCAGATTGAGTGGTACCCAGTCACCAATTTTTGATGGCAATACGTTGCCGCGCACATCAAAGCCATGGCGACCTTTACCGGGCGGTTCGCGACGCAGCACTTCGGCGCCGGCTTTAACGCAGACAATTTCACCCAGGTTACGTAAATCGACTTTTTTATCGGTCTTGGCCTGTGGTTTGAGCACGCGCTCCAGTGCGTTGGGAACCAATGGCACCTGTTTAGATGAGTGGCCGTCGCGGGGCGGTAACCCTTTGGCTATTTCACCTTCAACATGACTACCAGGCTCTGCCTCAGCGACTTTTTCGAGCAACGCGCGAATGCGTTTGATGCCTACGCCACGACGGATACCATTATTCTTTGCCATGACCTGTATTTGTTCAGCCCGCGGTAACTGACCGCCGTGAGGCGCTGTGAGAATGGCATAGGCGCTCATATTGTCTTCGCTAATGCGAAACTCAACTTCGGTATGGCGTCGTTCGCCAACCTGTTCGACCACCTGTTGTGAACTGTCTCGGGTTTTGAACAGGTGATTAGCCTTATCACAGGCCGTTTTGATGGCATTCTCAGACAGATAGACTTCATCAAAGCCCTGTTCACACAGCGCTTTATGGACCTCTTCTGCCGAGAGCTCCTGTTCCAATTCGCCGGGGGAGATGGTTAACGTTACGTTGTCCCGGTTAGTATCGAAAGAAAAATTTACACCTTGCATTGCCATTCCTGTCTGTTAGCGCTGTGCGCACGTGAACAAGTCGTCGTTATTATTATTCTATATCTGCAATTTTGGGTATTTCTGTAGCGATGGACCCTACACAAATACTACAAATTTTGTGCGTAATCGTATAACGCTTTTAATATCGCTTTGTGCTCGTGATTTTCTGCATGTTGCATGGCCAGCTGTTCCAGCTCCAGCAGGTAAGCATCTATGGTGATACTGGCCGGAGAATCTGGTGCTGTCAATCTAAATTGGCGGTGCCGCTGCCAACGCTGGCTTTCCTCAAACGTCAGGGTATGCGGGTAGTTTCTGGCCCGATAGCGAAACAGCAGGGTTTTGAGTTTGGGGTTCTGCATGCGCTCGGCAAGGACACTGAGCTGCTCCGGCTGAGCCTCTCGCACATCATCGCACCAGTGCTTCTCTTCGTTAGTTAAAAAGCCGCCGCTGTAGAGGGCATGATCGGCATCGACTTCGCTATCTTCATGGGGCTCATTGTAAAGCTCAACCAGAGTATCGCGCCAGGCGGTGTCTTCGGCCAGGCGTTGGTAATTTTCCAGGCACTGCTCACGGTCCAGGCCCAGGCGATCGGCATTGTCTTCGGTCAGCGCTTTGGCGGTGGTAATAAACGGTGAACGGTTAATGTGGATAAGCTTAACCCCCGGACGTTGCTGGCCTTCCTCAAAGCTTTCCTGGCGCGCATACAGCAGGCTCCGCAGGGTTTCGGCATTCTCGCTTAAAATGGCTTGCGGATCTTTGCTTAAGTCTACGCAAATAATCGCGTTGGGGTTGGTGGGATGCTGGGCAACCGGCAGGATCCACGTGCAACAGCCCTGACTGGCAGGGATCTTCGATGAAACATGTACCAGTGGGGTGAGTTGCTGCAGGTTTATCTGATTAACCACCTGGGCTTTCTGGCGTAACGAAAAAGCATAGTCGAATAACTTCGGTTGTTTTTCCTTTATCAAACGGGCCAGAGCAATGGTGGCCCGCACATCTGCCAGGGCGTCGTGCGCCTGGCCATGGTCGATACCGTTTGCTGCCGTAAGTAATTCCAGCTTAAAGCTCGGGCTGCCGTCTTCCCTTAACGGCCACTCAATACCTTCCGGGCGAAGTGCGTAACAGGCACGAACCAGATCAATGATATCCCAGCGACTATTGCCGTTTTGCCATTCCCGGCCATAAGGATCGTAAAAGTTTCGATAAAACATATAGCGACTCACTTCATCGTCGAAGCGAATGCTGTTGTAGCCCACCACGCAGGTATTGGGTTCGCTCATGGCCTGATGCACCTTGGCGGCAAAGTCTGCTTCTGTCATACCATCGCGTAGGGTGTGTTGTGGTGTCAGTTTGGTTACCAGTGCCGCCTGGGGATGGGGCAGGTAATCGTTGCTAATGCGACACATAATATTGATGGGTTTGCCCACCTCATTGAGATCCTGGTCGGTGCGGATGGCAGCAAACTGACTCGGCTGGTCTTTTTGCGGGCTGACTCCCCAGGTTTCGTAATCGTGCCAGAGAAAAGTTGCAGAACTGGTAGTACTCATGGTTTAGGTCGTTTAATCCGTAACGCTTTTGCTTTTATAGCGACATCCTAACATGGTTAACCGGGGGAGAAGCCAGAAAATCCGTGTTCGGGAGGAAGTCCCTGTGTTGCAGGGTGAATGACTCTGGTACCTGCAGGCAATAGGCAGTAGAGTAAATGACACAACGATAATAAATTTGGGGAACCACTAATGTTGAATAATGTATCTATTAAACCTCTTCTGGCCGCTTCTTTGTGCGCACTGGGTTTATCCTTTCAGGCTATGGCCGCTGATGTTGCCATTGTTATCCACGGCGGTGCCGGCACGATACTGAAAAAGAACATGACTCCCGAGCGCGAGAAAGCCTACGTTGAGAAGCTAACCGAAGCAGTTAAAAAAGGTTACGCGTTACTTCAGTCCGGTGTAGATGGTGAAACCGCAGTGGTAGAAACGATTCAGGTGCTGGAGCAATCGCCTTTGTTTAACGCTGGTATTGGCGCGGTATACACTTTTGACGGCGAACATGAGCTGGATGCCTCCATGATGCACGGTGGCACATTAAACGCAGGCGCGGTAGCGGGCGTTAAAACCATCGCCAGTCCGATTGCCGCCGCTCAGGCAGTGATGGAGCATTCTCCCCATGTTATGTTAAGCGGTAAAGGCGCCGAAGAATTCGCTTTATCGCGCGGTATGGAGCCGGTCGATAACCATATTTTCGATACAGAACGTCGCTACAAAGCGCTGGAAAAAGCCCGCGAACGGATTTTAAAGGCAGGCATTGCTTACGGTGGCCAGCAGGGCAACGAGCGCTTCGGCACGGTTGGCGCTGTCGTTATCGATAAGCAGGGCAACCTGGTGGCTGGCACGTCCACCGGCGGCATGACAGCCAAGCGTTATGGCCGCATTGGTGACTCGCCGGTCATTGGTGCCGGTACCTGGGCCGATAACAGCAGCTGTGCGGTATCAGCTACCGGCCACGGGGAGTATTTTATTCGCTACCATGTTGCTGCAGATATTTGCTCACGGATGAAGTATACCGGCGTCAGCCTTGATGAGGCGGCCAATGCAGTAATTAATGATGTGCTGGTTGAAGCCGGCGGCGATGGCGGTATTATCGCTATTGACCATGATGGCAATATTGCGGCGGTGTTTAATTCCGCCGGGATGTACCGGGCGCAAATTGATACGGATGGCAAAGTGAAAGTTGGCATCTATAAAGACTGGATTGAGTAAAACTGATACCGGGCATTGATACCTGTTAATGCCCGGAATGCTCTACAAGGTGATATAAGTAGGGTTTCTGCGTTCAGACAGCCTGCTAAAATCACCTTTCCTCCTCCTAAAATACCCCCTTATTACGACCAAAGTAGTGTTAATAAAAAGTTAACATTCCATCACGTTCTGAACTAGGCTTATTACAGGGCAAGACGCCCCAGAGGCTGTCTTAATAGCCGGGCAACCCAGCCCCGTTATATAGCTGTAGTATGCGCTATCACCCTCTTGATAATAACAATCACGCCACAGCAGAGCGTAAGGTTTATTCGTGGCAAAGGAGGATCTATGGAATCGTTACTGGTAGGTAAATATATGAGTCAGCATCCGGTTAAGCTTACTGAGGCCATGCCGGTGGCTGAAGCGGTAGAAAAGTTATTGCAAAACAACCAGTCTGGTGGCCCTGTGCTGGATAGCGCAGGGGAGTTGTGTGGTTTTTTATCCGAACAGGACTGCATTAAAGCCATGGTGGAATCGACCTATTACCGTGAGCAGGTGTGTCGCGTGGGTGAAATCATGAAAACGCCGGTACTGACGGTGCGTGATGACATGTCGATTCTGGAGGTGGCAGAAAAGCTACTGGTAGAAAAACCCAAGGTGTATCCGGTGGTCAATAGCGATAACAAGCTGGTCGGCTGCATTACCCGCAGTCAAATACTGTTTGCTATCGATAAACACTTACACGCGGAATACCCCAAAACTGCCTGATACGGCCGATAACGCCTGATTTATACAGTGATGCTGGCCTGATAAAAGACCAGCACACTGGCATTCAGGATATTGAGACTGGAAAAATGGTTGCGGTTCTTCTAGGATCGCTGCGTTTTTTAGTTTCCGGATGTTATCTGCTTTTATGTCAAAGCCTTCGCCGATCGGTGCGTTACTCAGTCAATTGCCGCAATGTCTTATTAAAGACAGGTTTCCTCTACGCCGCCAGTTACATAAACTGGGTAAGGCCGATCTAACTAATGAGAGCAATCAGCAGCAATTGGCAAAAGTTATCGAGCGTATTAATGCTTCGGTGGAAAAGTGCTCAGCGCGCCAGGCGTCTATTCCGGATATCGATTATCCGCCGCTGCCGGTCAGTGACAGAAAGGATGACATCAAACAGGCCATTGCCGACAATCAGGTAGTGATCATCGCCGGTGAGACCGGCTCCGGTAAAACCACCCAGATCCCTAAAATCTGCCTGGAACTTGGCCGGGGCGTGGTCGGTACCATTGCCCACACCCAGCCACGGCGACTGGCCGCCCGTAGCGTGGCCAACCGCATTGCCGATGAACTCAACACCACTATTGGTGATCTAGTTGGCTTTAAAATTCGCTTTTCCGATCAGGTCAGCGACAACAGCCTGGTAAAACTGATGACCGACGGTATGCTGCTGGCAGAAATGCAGCAGGACCGTTTTCTGAATCAGTACGACACCATCATTATCGATGAGGCCCACGAGCGCAGCCTGAATATCGATTTCCTGATTGGTTACCTTAAGCAACTGCTGGCCAAACGCCCGGAACTGAAGGTTATCATCACCTCGGCAACTATCGATCCCGAGCGTTTCTCGCGCTATTTCAACGATGCGCCAATTATCGAAGTGAGCGGCAGAACCTTTCCGGTAGAAGTTCGCTATCACGACCCGGAAGACGCCGAGGACGATGCCGATCAGGTGGAGCGGATCATCCACGCGGTAGACGAGTTGATGCGCGAACCACCGGGTGACATTCTGGTGTTTTTAAGCGGTGAGCGTGAAATTCGCGATACCCAGGATGCGCTGAGTCGCCGCCAGTATCGGCACACCGAAATTATTCCGCTGTATGCAAGATTGTCGGCTTCTGAGCAACAGCGGATCTTTCAGTCGCACAGCGGGCGACGCATTGTACTGTCGACCAACGTTGCGGAAACCTCACTAACCGTGCCGGGCATCAAATATGTTATCGACCCGGGCACCGCGCGTATTTCCCGCTACAGTGCACGCAGTAAAGTACAGCGCCTGCCCATTGAGCCCATTTCCCAGGCCTCAGCAAATCAGCGTGCCGGTCGATGCGGCCGGGTTTCCGAAGGTATCTGTATTCGTCTTTATTCAGAGCAGGATTACGACAACCGGCCGGCGTTTACCGATCCGGAAATTCTGCGTACCAACCTGGCCTCGGTTATTCTGCAAATGGCCAGTCTGGGCTTAGGCGACATCAACCAGTTTGATTTTGTGCAGCCGCCGGACAGTCGTCAGATTAACGATGGGTTTCGTTTGCTGGAAGAAATTGAGGCCATTACCCGTAAAAAGGGTCGGGTGGCGTTAACCAAACTGGGCAGACAGATTTCCCGTTTACCGGTGGATCCGCGCTATGCCCGCATGGTCGTAGCGGCCGGTGAGTTTAACGCGCTGATGGAAGTGATGGTGATTGCGGCCGGGTTATCCATTCAGGATCCCCGTGAGCGGCCTCAGGATAAACGGGCGCAGGCCGATGAGGCGCACAGTGAATTTGCCGATAAAGACTCCGATTTTATCGCCCTGTGGAATTTATGGGTGGCCTTCAGAGAACAGCAAAAAGTGCTGTCGAACAGCCAGTTGCGTAAATGGTGCCATGGTCACTTTATTAACTACCTGCGCATGCGCGAGTGGCAGGACATCGTTAGTCAGTTACGTAAGTCTGTGGCAGAAATCGATTTACGCATTACCAGTCAGGCCGCCGATTACCAGGCCATCCATCAGGCATTGTGTAGCGGTTTGTTATCCCATGTGGGCATGAAAGACAAAGACCGCGAATACCTTGGTGCGCGCAATACCAAATTTATGATCTTTCCCGGCTCAGGGCTGGCCAAAGCTAATCCCAAATGGATTGTGGCAGCCGAGCTGGTGGAAACCTCCAAACTGTTCGGCCGCATGGTAGCCAAAATTGAACCGCAGTGGCTGGAATCGCTGGGCGAGCATCTGGTGAAGCGCAATTACGCCGAACCGCACTGGTCAAAGAAACGCGGCGCAGTGACGGCCAGCGAGCGGGTCACCTTATTTGGCCTGCCGATCGTGGCGCAGCGATACGTGACTTACAGCCAGATAGATCCGGCCGCCTGTCATCAGCTCTTTATCCGTGAGGCGCTGGTTAATGGCGAGACAAAGCTGCGCTATGCCTTTTTAGAGGATAATCAGGCGTTGCTTGAACTGGCCGATGGCTGGGAGCAGAAAACCCGGCGTCGGGATCTAATGGTCGACGAACAAATCCTGGTGGATTTTTACGCCGATAAACTGCCCCTTGAAGTGAATAACGACGCCGCCTTTAAAAAGTGGTTAAAACAACAGTCCTCTTCCGACTTTTTGCGCCTGACCGAGCAGGATGTGTTTCGCGAGCAACCCGGCACATCGGCGGCTAATGCGTTTCCGGACGTTTGGCAGCAGGGCAATATTACCCTGCCGCTGAGCTATCATTTTGAGCCTAACGCCGACGACGATGGCGTGACGGTAAGCATCCCTTTACCGCTGCTTAATCAGGTGGTGGAAGACGGCTTTGACTGGCAGGTTCCGGGCCTGCGCGAAGAGCGGGTAGTCCAATTAATAAAAAGTCTGCCCAAACGCCTGCGGCGTAACTTTGTGCCTGCACCGAATTACGCGCAGGCGGCACTGGCAGATATGCGCATGCAGGAAGAAAAATCCGCTAAGCCGATTAAGCTGCTCGATGCTCTCGCCACCAAGTTACTGAGAATGACCGGGGTGAGGGTTGAACCAGAAGACTGGCAACCGGAGCAGCTGGACAAACACCTGATCATGCATTTTGCTGTGGTGGATGCCGATAATCAAGTACTTGGCCGCGGCGATGATTTACAAGCCTTGAAAGACCGCCTGCAGGGGCGGGTAAAAGAGACCTTTGAGCAGGCTGCCACGCCGGAACTTGAGCGTAAGGATATCACCACCTGGGATTTCGATACACTGCCAGCCAGCTTTAGCCAAAAGCACGGCGGCTTTGAGGTTCAGGCTTATCCCGCGCTGGTTAATCATAATGGCCGGGTAGACATTGAACTGATTGCCGAGCAGGAAAAAGCTCATGCTCTGCATCAACAGGGGCTGAATCGCTTATTGATGCTGGGTATGCCGTCGCCGGTGAATTATCTGGAGCAGAAACTGCCAAACAAAGCCAAGCTGGGGCTTTATTTTAACCCCTTTGGCCAGATTAAAGCGCTTATTGATGATTGCATTCTGGCTGGCATCGACGCGCTCAGCCACGAATTTCAGGCAAAGCACGAGCTGGTTATTCGCGATAAAGAAAGCTTCGACCGGTGCCTCGACCATGTGCGGGCCAATATCAATGAGTCGGTTCTGGCCATTGCACAGCAGGTAGAAACCGGTCTTACGCTGGCTCATCAGTGTCAGAAGAAAATGAAAGGTAAGGTGTCACTGGATATGGTGGCTGGCCTTAACCATATCAAACAACATCTGGGCACGCTGGTGTATCCGGGCTTTGTGGCGGAGGTGGGTTTTGCCCGTCTGGCCGATTGGAACCGCTATATTAAGGCATTGGCACGCAGGTTGGAAAAACTGCCGGTCGATCCGAACCGTGACCGCTTACAACAAATTACGCTGGATAAAGTCGAGCAGGCCTATGCAGCGGTACTCAACAAATACCATGCCGATAAAGTACCTGCCGAGCTGGCAGAAGTACGTTGGATGATTGAGGAGCTTAGGGTATCTCTGTTTGCTCAGCAACTGGGTACGGCTTACCCAATTTCAGCTAAACGGGTGTTAAGCGTCCTTGAGGCTTATTAGCCCGGGAATTAAAACCAACAAATAACGTTATTTTAAACTTAACCCTCAGGGCTGGTCTGAAATTACATTGACAACTCACGGATGTCACCCTATAAACTTGTTAGTAGTAGGGCAGTTTTGCCTTTCCATTTGCAGTTGAGGTGAGAGGAGAAGTAAGTAAATGTTAGGATACGATGATAAACGCAACTTTTTCAGGATGATGGTTAACTCTCCGTGTCAGTTACAAATAATCGATGATGAGTCGAGCCGGACGCTCCAGGCGGTGTGTAAGGATATAAGTGCAACCGGTATGTCGTTGGAAGTTGATGAGCCATCAATTGAAGTCGGCACCCAGGTGAGCGTTAGCATCGATTCAACCAGTTCACAGATACCGTCGTTGTCTGCGGTGGCTAAAGTGGTGCGTTGCGTACCAGAGTCAGATAGCAGTTGTATTGTGGGTGTTGAAATTTCTGAGATGAAATAAGTGACGGTGATCTGGTTAAGCGCTACCTCTGGCGGGCAGCGCTGGATTCGTATGCTTCTTTTATTGCTTATCTGCTATAAAACCACACAGACTAACCCTTTTAGGTAATAGCCTTCCGGGTAATTAAGACCAACCGGATGATCAGGCGCCTGCGACAAATGCTCAAGAATTTGCACCCGTCTGCCAGCATCCAGCGCCGCATCTGCGACAATTTTCTGAAACAGCGACTGCTCCATCAAACCCGAACAGCTGAACGTCAGTAATATACCGCCGGGTTTAACCGCGTGAATACCATACATGTTGATATCCTTGTAGCCACGGCAGGCCCGTTTAAGTGACGCTTTGCTGTCGACAAACTTGGGTGGGTCGAGGATCACCATATCGAATTGCTGTTGCTGGCTATGGTAGTTGCGCAACACCTCAAAGACATCGCCTTTTACCTGGCTACACTGCTCGGGGGCAAAACCATTGAGCTCAATATGGCGGCTGGCCATATCCAGTGCAGGTTGCGATACGTCAACGTTAGTCACGTGGGAAGCACCGCCATTGAGGGCGTAACAGGCAAAGGTGCCGGTATAACTAAAACAATTCAGCACGCTGGCCTGCCTGGCATAGCGGCTGGCGGCTAAACGGTTTTCGCGCTGGTCGAGATAAAAGCCGGTTTTATGACCGGTATGCGGGTTAACCAGAATTTTTACGCCGTGTTCAACGATTTCTATTTCTTCAGGGATGTCGCCATGCAGGGGCTGGATCAGCGGCTCGAGTCCTTCTTTCGTTCTGACATCCACATCACTGCGCTCCATAATAGCCACGTCAGGCATTAACTTTTGTAGCGCCCAGACAATCTTACTGCGATGTTTATCGGCACCGGCACTAAGCAACTGTAGTACCGCCAGGTTGTTATATAAATCTATAGTTACGCCCGGTAACCCATCGGACTCGGCAGCAATCAGCCGACAGGCATTGGTGTTAGCCTGTTGCATAAGGCGCTGGCGAAGCTGCCAGGCCTGTTCGATACGGCGTAGAAAAAACGCGTTATCGATGACTTCCTGCTGATTGAATGTCCAGATACGCACGCGTATTTGTGAAGAAGGCGAATAAGCACCACGGCCTAACCATGAGCCGTCAGCGGCCACTACGTCCACCGTATCACCACTGCGGCAGCGACCTTTTACAGTTGCCACTGCACCATCGAATACCCAGGGGTGATGACGTTTAAGCGATTTCTCGCGACCTTCTTGTAATATAACGGTAGCAGGCATACTCTGACATTCTTCTTAAGTTCGACCGGCGCGCAGTATACTGGTTATTGCCGTTCACTGCACGGTTCGGTTTATTTGCCACAGGACTGGCCATGTCTTCTGCCGTTGTTATTACCAATCATTTGCATGAAATGGATTTTCAAACCATTCATGAGTTTATCCGTAACAGTTACTGGGCGAAAGACATCCCCGTGGCTACTTTACAAAAAGCACTGCAAAATTCGCTGTGTTTTGCGGCGCTTGGTCCGCAGCAAAATACTGTCGGGTTTGCCCGTATGGTCACCGACAAAGCCACTTTTGGTTATTTGTCTGATGTGTTTGTGTTGCCTGAATGGCGCGGTCGCGGCGTGAGCCGTGAAATACTCGATGCGGTAGTTGTCCATCCTGATTTACAAGGGCTCAGACGCTTTATGCTGGCCACCAAAGACGCCCATGGTTTATACACAAAATACGGCTTTTCACCGGTGGAAGACGCCAGTCCGTTAATGCAAATCTGGCAGCCGGATATTTATCAACAATGAGTTTTTTGATGCAATTTATTCAACATACCGAAGGTAACATGGAGTCGGGTTTGTCACTGCAAACCACCGAGTTACCTGTTCCTACAACGACTCAGGTGCTGGTTAAAGTCGCCGCGTTTGCGGTTAATCGCGCCGATTTACTGCAGCGCGCCGGGCATTATCCGCCGCCCAAAGGCGAGAGCCCGATTTTAGGGCTGGAGGTAAGCGGGGTTATTGAGTCAGTTGGCGAGGCGGTGACCGACTGGCAGCCCGGGCAGCGGGTTTGCGCCATTGTTTCAGGTGGCGGTTACGCTGAATATGTGGCTATTGAAGCCAGTCACCTGATGGCCGTTCCAGAAGCGCTATCCGATACCGAAGCGGCCGGTTTAAGTGAAGTGTTCTTAACCGCTTACCAGGCCCTGCGCTGGGTTGGTCAGATAGATAATGGCCAGAAAGCGTTGATCCACGCGGGCGCCAGCGGGGTAGGACTGGCGGCTCTGCAACTGTGTAAGTTATGGGATATCAGCACCGCGACCACCGCCTCATCCGCACAGAAACTGGCCGTTTGTGAAGCGGCCGGGGCCGAATTGCTGGTGAACTATAAGCAGCAGGATTTTGTGGCTGAGCTCAAATCGCACTGGCCTGAGGGGGTTAATATGGTGCTGGACATGGTGGCTGGCGATTACCTGAACCGTAATCTTAAAGTGCTCGCTACCGACGGCTCGATAGTGTACCTGGCCATGATGGCCGGACGCTTTGCCGACAAACTTGATATGGCGCTGTTACTGGGTAAACGAGCCAGTGTGCGTGGCACCACACTGCGTAATCGCGACAATGACTATAAAGCCCGGCTAGTAGAAGCCTTTAGCCAGGATTGTTTACCCGCGTTTAGCAATGGTGAATTAAAAGTACCGGTTGATACGGTCTATACAGTGAATGAAGTCGAACAAGCCCATCAGCAGGTGCTGAACAACAATACCAGCGGTAAGATTGTCATCAGCTGGTAATTTAGCGCTGGCACTGGTTAGTCAGGGCGTCGCTACTTCGAATTTTATGTAAATTTTCAGGAGACGTTATGAGTGAACAATATGTCCCGCCTAAGGTCTGGGTAAATGATGCTGCCGGTGGTAATAAGTGGGCGAACATCAACAGCCCGGAATCCGGTGCCCGTTTTGAGCGGGAACTGCCGGTAGGCAAGCATCCACTGCAGCTTTATTCGCTGGGTACGCCCAATGGCCAGAAAGTGACTATCATGCTGGAAGAGCTACTGGCGGCCGGGTTTTCCGATGCAGAGTATGATGCTTTTCTGATCAACATTGGTGACTCCGATCAGTTCTCATCGGGGTTTGTGGCGGTGAATCCGAATTCGAAAATTCCGGCGCTGGTAGATAAATCCGGCGAAACAGAGGTTAACGTTTTTGAGTCAGCGTCGATTTTGGTATATCTGGCAGAGAAGTTTGGTAAGTTCCTGCCAACTGAAGGCCTGGCCAGAACCCAAACGCTAAACTGGCTGTTCTGGGCGCAGGGCTCTGCACCGTTTTTAGGGGGCGGTTTCGGCCATTTTTATGCCTATGCTGATGAAAAACAGGAATACCCGATTAATCGTTTTGCCATGGAAGCGAAACGTCAGTTGGATGTGCTGGATAAGCATCTGGCGCAGAATACCTATATGGCGGGCGATGAATACACGATAGCTGATATGGCTATCTGGCCATGGTATGGCAGTTTAGCCCTGGGTAATCTGTATAACGCCGCCGAGTTTCTGCAGGTTCACACGTACACTCATGTAAGGCGCTGGGCGGGGCAGGTTCAGTCTCGGGAAGCAGTGCAGCGAGGCCGGATAGTGAATCGCACCTTTGGCGAGGAGTGGGAACAACTTCGGGAACGTCATGAGGCTGCTGATATTGATAAAGTGCTGGCGAATAAGCCGGCTTAAAATACCTTACATAAAGCGCCCTGAACCGGGCGCTTTTTTGTGGATTACGGGTTGTAACCGGTATCTTCTTTGGTAGGTGATTCTGCGGCGTTACGGGCTAAATCATCGCAGCGTTCATTTTCCGGGTGGCCACTGTGACCCTTTACCCAGTGCCAGTTTACCTCATGTTGCTGGATCACCTCATCGAGGGCCTGCCACAGATCGGCATTTTTTACCGGCTTCTTATCTTTGGTACGCCAGCCATTGCGCCGCCAGTTGTGGATCCACTGGTTGATACCGTTCTTTACGTACTGACTGTCGGTGGTGAGTTCCACCTGGCAGGGTTTCGTCAGTAATTTGAGCGCCTCAATGGTGGCCAGCAGTTCCATACGGTTGTTGGTGGTTAGCGTAAAGCCTTCGCTAATTTCTTTACGGTGCTTGCCATAAATTAAGATTGCACCATAGCCACCAGGGCCGGGATTGCCTAAACAAGAGCCGTCGGTATAAATATGCACAGATTGTTGGGCCACGGATTCTCCTTTTTTTAACCTCAAGCGTGGTCACTTGGCATTGGCTTGGTATACTACCGCAATCAGCAATAAGATAAGAGTGGTTTATGCGTCAAATAGTACTGGATACGGAAACAACGGGTATTAATCCAAAAGAAGGCCACCGGATCATCGAAATAGGGTGTGTGGAAGTGATCAATCGCCGTCTTACCGGCAATCATTTTCATGTTTATATTAATCCCAAGCGCGAAATTGAACAGGAAGCCATTGAGGTTCACGGTATTACCAACGAATTTCTGGCTGATAAGCCGGTATTTGCCGATGTAGCCGGTGAGTTTATAGAGTTTATTCGCGGTGGACAGTTAGTTATTCATAACGCGCCCTTCGACGTGGGCTTTATGGATCATGAATTTGCCATGCATGGCCCCACCGCGAGCGTAAAAACCAAAGAAATTTGCGGTGTGCTGGATACCCTGGTAATGGCCCGTGATATGCACCCCGGGCAAAAGAATAACCTCGATGCGCTGTGTAAGCGTTATGGTATCGACAACAGCCATCGTGAACTGCATGGTGCATTACTGGATGCCGAGATCCTGGCCGACGTGTACCTGATGATGACCGGTGGACAGACCGATCTGAATCTTAGCGGTAACAGTCAGGCCAATTCAGGTGGTGCTGAGGTGATCCGCCGAATTCCCCGTAATGGAAAAAAATTAAAGGTTATTCAAGCTACTGCCGATGAATTAACACAGCATGAGGCGCGTCTGGACCTGGTACAAAATCCAATCTGGCGCCAGTAAACCGGTGAATTTTGCCAACACAGGGCTAATTGGGTGAGCAGAGCATTACTGACAATCTTGAGTGTAGCACTGGCCTTTACGGTAAGTGCTCAGCAGCCTGCAGAGCAGGGGGCTGAGCCAGCGCCGGAGGCTACCGCTCAGCAAGCGGAGAGTGAATCACCCATTGCGCTGATTGGTAACGATTATGAAAATGGGATTAAGCTGCTGCAAAACCGTTTTCGTATCGATCACAATGTTAAGGAAGTCACCATGGTGTTCTTCCGGGAGTACGGCTCTGCGCCCGTGGTGCTGGTGCGCCCGGATGGCTCCAAGATATTCCAGTCGCAGGTAGAAGGCGAGGACATCTTCTGGTTCGATTCTGATACCTACGACATGATCAGCATTAAAAATCCGGTGCCCGGCCCGTGGCAGGCGGTAGGGCAAATTATCGAGGGTAGCCGCGTAATGGTGCTCTCTGACATTGCTTTGCATGCAGAGCCCTTACCTCCCATTTTATTTTCCGGTGAAATTCTCAAACAAACAGCCTACCTGACCAACGGTGATAAACCCATCGATTACAGCCAGTTTCGTGATGTGGTTGAGCTGACCATTGATCTGGTGAGCACGAATAACCCTAATTACGATAATTTCGGTGCTGACGACCAGCAAATTGCGACATTTGAAGATAACGGCCGCGGCATGGATGAAGCGCCGCTGGACGGCGTGTTTACCGGGCAATTTAATCTGAATGTACCGGCGGGTGAGTGGCAACCGGTTTTTCGCGTTACCACGCCTATGTTTACCCGTGAACAGGTCGATCCGCCACTCAGGCTTTATCCTAACCCGGTTAAAATAGACGTTGAACTCGACGGCGGCGGAAACGATTATCACAAATTGCTGATCGATGTAGACCGTGACCTGGTGGACATCAACACGTTACTGGTAGACGGTAAAGTACGCTATCCCAACGCCGACGTGCGCAACTTTTCACTCACCGAGTTAGGAGGTGATGTTCGCGAATACCTTATCATTGCCTATGATTACGGTATTTTCAGAGTAAAAATGACCGCTTATGGTAAAACCGTAAATGGCCGTGACTTTATTCTGGATGTGCCGGAGTTCACCTTTTTAGTGGCGGAACCCGAATTACCCGAACCTGAGGTCACCGAATCGGCTGCCGACAACAATGTGGACGAAGTGATACCCGAACCGCAGGTTACCATCGAAGAAGATGAGGGCATGGACGACGATACTCTCATGTTGTGGTTGATCATCGTTAACGGCAGTATTGTTGGCGTTGGGCTACTCGGTGCCATTGTGGTTATCTTCCTGAAGCGCCGTAAAGGCAAGGCAACTGCACAGCCAGCTAAAGCCAAGGCTGATGCGAAGGCTACCGCTAAACCTGCCGAGGCGGCCAAGCCGGGTTTCTTAGGCGGCTTGATGGGCAAGTTTAAAAAGCCTAAAGAATAACCTGTAAGCGCCGGTTTTGCTGGCTTTTCGGTCAACGTGGCGAATTATCAGGCAAACGATTCAAAGAATGACATTTTCGTGAAAAAAACCGTTGACTCCTTTCGGGGTAATACGTATCATCTGCGCCGCAGTGAGGGACAGGGTAAAGCACTTACCCAAGTAACTTGCTGAAATGATTGAAAATGTGGAGCGGTAGTTCAGTTGGTTAGAATACCGGCCTGTCACGCCGGGGGTCGCGGGTTCGAGTCCCGTCCGCTCCGCCACTTTTCAGTTGTGACTAAAGGCTTTATGGAGCGGTAGTTCAGTTGGTTAGAATACCGGCCTGTCACGCCGGGGGTCGCGGGTTCGAGTCCCGTCCGCTCCGCCATTAGCCTGATTCAAAAAAGCGTATACCACTACGCATACCGTTGGAGCGGTAGTTCAGTTGGTTAGAATACCGGCCTGTCACGCCGGGGGTCGCGGGTTCGAGTCCCGTCCGCTCCGCCATTTCTCTATCGAGAATCAAATAATCTTTTCCCTTACATTTTAGCTTATTACAAAGCTGTTTTTGCTCGCCTGCGCAAACCTCGCTGTCTTAGTTATATCTTATCTTCGCTAATTTAACGGTGCTGTGCCCTGACTGGTTCTATACCTTGTCTGTCCTATCGAGTACACTTGCAAACCCATGATAATAAATATTATCGCTGCATTTAGATAAGAGGACAGCATGGCAGAAAAAGCGGTATTGGTTTGCCGGGACGTCAGCAAAACCTATCATGACGGTAACGAAAAAGTATCGGTACTCAGTGAGGTATCATTTACCCTAGCGCGAGGCGAAAAAGTTGCGATTTTAGGTAGCTCAGGGTCGGGTAAAAGTACCTTATTGCATATTCTTGGCGGGCTCGATTTGCCCACCACCGGGGAAGTGACCATTAATGGCCGCTCACTTGCGGGTCTTAACGCCAATCAGCTGGCCGCACTGCGTAATAATGAACTCGGCTTTATCTATCAGTTTCATCACTTGCTGGCTGAGTTCAGTGCTCTGGAAAATGTTGCGATGCCATTACTCATTGCCGGCACAGGTAAAGCCGAGGCAGAAAAACAGGCGGCGGCGCTACTGGAAAAAGTGGGCTTAAGCCACCGTTTAAGCCATCAGCCGGCAGCGCTCTCGGGTGGCGAACGTCAGCGGGTTGCTATCGCCAGGGCGCTCGTGAATAACCCTTCTATCGTATTGGCTGACGAACCTACGGGGAACCTCGATAAGAAAACCGGCGATCAGATATATCAGTTACTGTGTGAACTCAGTGAGCAAATGGGTACCAGCTTTATTGTGGTAACTCATGATATTGCCCTGGCCAATGCTATGGACCGGGTATTGCAACTCACTGACGGTTCACTGGTAGTCCAGCGGAGTGAGTCGTGAATCTCAGCTTACAACTGGCACGTCGATTCCGCCGCGGTAAAAGCAGTAACCGCTACATTTCCTTTGTATCGTTATCATCGACGCTGGGGATCGGCTTAGGCTGTTTTGTACTGATTATTCTGCTGAGTGTTATGAATGGCTTTGAACGTGAGTTACGCGAACGTTTGCTGGCCATTATTCCTCATGCCGAACTCTTCTCGATTAACCAGCAGGGCATTGTTGACTGGCGTGAATACCAGCAGGTATTGGGCGAAGATCCTCGCATCAGGAAAGTGGAGCCTTACACTAAAATTACCGGCATGATCCAACAGGGCAGTGCACTGAAAGCGGTTGAACTAACCGGTATACAAATAAACGCGGCGATTCCGACGCGCTGGCAAAACGAAATCAGCGATGCCGACTGGCAGCTACTGCGCCAGGGTCCCAATCAGGTTCTGTTGGGTAAAGGGATCCTGAATAAACTGGGGCTCGCCCCCGGTGATAAAATCAGTGTCGTTATTCCGTCTGTAACGGAAGATTTAACCTTTGCCGCCCCCAAAAATCTGTATCTCACTGTGGCAGGCAGTATTCAGGTGGGTGGCGAGCTGGATAACCTGATTGGCATTATGCATCTCGAAACGGCATCTGAGCAGGCGGGCATTAAATCCGGCGCGCAGGGGCTGCGTTTTCAGTTTTACGATCCTTTCGCCGCCTATTCGATTATCCGCGAAGTTGGCTACGGCTTTCCTCAGGCGGTATATATGTCTGACTGGACCCGAACTCAGGGGCACCTGTATGACGACATCCGCCTGGTAAGAGTGGTGGTATACATTGCCTTATCGCTGGTTATTGCAGTAGCCTGCTTTAACATTGTTTCGTCGCTGGTGATGGCGGTAAAAGAAAAACAGGCATCTATCGCTATTTTAAAAACCATGGGCGCAACAGATAGTCAAATCCGTAATACCTTTGTTTTTCAGGGGTTGTTAAATGGCTTTATCGGGGTCTTCTGGGGCACGTTACTGGCGGTGATCACGGCGCCGAATTTGTCATTGATTGTGGCTAAGCTGGAAGACCTGCTGGGAATAAAAGTGCTGTCTGGCGATATTTATTTTATCGACTTTTTACCCTCGCAGTTGCAGGCAAATGATGTGTTGCTAACTGTTTTGGTTGCCATCGTCTTGTCGGTACTGGCTACGCTTTACCCGGCACAAAAGGCTGCAGCAATTCAGCCCGCCAGAGCGTTACACTAAAGAGCGTTTTAATCTGCGGCTAGTTGGAGGATGTGAACGTTGGATATGGGATTATTCGTTTTAATGGTGTTTATACTGCCGGCGTGGGTGGCTTATCAACTGGCAAAATATGAAGGCATGGCGGTGACAATCTTATGCCTCGTGCTGCCCTTTGCAATTATTCACCTGGTGGCGATGAATGCCGAGTTGTTAACATCTGATGAGACACTGCCAGTGAGCACTGGTGCTCCGATGGGATCCGTGGTTTATATTTTGTACGGCATTCCCTCTGCAATACTGAATTTAAGTATCCGGCTGTTGGTAAGAAAACACAACAAACGGTGACTGCATGTCACCCTGGTAAGGTCAGGAAAACTGGCGTACCGAGGGAGTTAGACTTTAAAGAGGATCCCGGATAACGCCTTTGGCGTTTCCGGGACAAAGAAAGTGCTTAGGTAATCGGCGTAGTCAAACTGTTGAGGGGGTCCCGGATAACGCCTTTGGCGTTTCCGGGACAAAGAAAGTGCTTAAGCAATCAGCGTAGTCAAACTGTTAAGGGGATCCCTGATAACGCCTTTGGCGTTTCCGGGACAAAGAAAGTGCTTAGGTATTCGGCGTAGTCAAACTGTTGAGGGGATCCCGGATAACGCCTTTGGCGTTTCCGGGACAAAGAAAGTGCTTAGGTATTTGGCGTAGTCAAACTGTTAAGGGGGTCCCGGATAACGCCTTTGGCGTTTCCGGGATAAAGAAAGTGCTTAGGTATTCGGCGTAGTCAAACTGTTGAGGGGGTCCCGGATAACGCCTTTGGCGTTTCCGGGACAAAGAAAGTGCTTAGGTAATCGGCGTAGTCAAACTGTTAAGGGGATCCCGGATAACGCCTTTGGCGTTTCCGGGACAAAGAAAGTGCTTAGGTATTCGGCGTAGTCAAACTGTTAAGGGGGTCCCGGATAACGCATTTGGCGTTTCCGGGACAAAGAAAGTGCTTAGGTAATCAGCGTAGTCAAACTGTTAAGGGGATCCCGGATAACGCCTTTGGCGTTTCCGGGACAAAGAAAGTGCTTAAGTAATCGGCGTAGTCAAACTGTTGAGGGGATCCCGGATAACGCCTTTGGCGTTTCCGGGACAAAGAAAGTGCTTAAGCACTTTCTTTGTTTTTATCAAAGTGTTCGAAGTCTACGTCTTCCTGTTGATGGCCGGCGTCCGGATCGTTAAACACGGCTTCATCCAGATCACCTTCCGATTTTGCGATAATGGTTGCTACGGTACAGTCGCCGGTAATGTTTACCGCGGTGCGGGTCATATCCAGTAAGCGGTCTACACCGATGATAAGCGCAATCCCTTCAACCGGCAGGTTCACCTGTTGTAAAACCATGGCCAGCATGATCAGGCCAACCCCGGGCACGCCGGCGGTTCCCACTGATGCCAGCGTAGCGGTTAAGACCACCATCACATAGTCACCCAAAGACAGGTCTACACCATAAACCTGAGCAATAAACACCGTGGCAACACCCTGCATAATGGCGGTGCCATCCATGTTGATAGTGGCGCCCAGAGGCAGGGTGAATGAGGATACCGATTTACCAATGCCCAGTTTATTGCGCGCGGTTTCCATGGTTACCGGGAGCGTGGCACTACTGCTTGAGGTGCTGAATGCAAAGAGGGCCGCATCGCGCATCTTTCGTAGCAGGATTAACGGGTTCATACCGCTGAAAACTTTGAGTAATACCGGGTAGGTCACCAGTGCATGAATAACCAGCACAGCCAGTACCAGGAAGAAATACCACAACAATCCGCCGATGGTTTCCAGGCCGATAGTGGCGAACAGTTTAGCCATCAGCACAAACACACCATAAGGTGCCAGATTCATGATAATGGTCACCAGGCGCATGATAACGGTGTTAACATCTTCGAAAAACGCGGCTAGTCGTTTACCGGCATCGCCGGTCATTGCCATGGCTACGCCCAGTAAAACCGCAAACACGATAATTTGCAGCATGTTACCTTCGGCCATTGAATTGATGGGATTAGAGGGGAACATGTCCACAATAACCTGTGATAACGAAGGCGCTTCCTTGGCGACATAAGTGGTTTCGCTTTGCAGATTAAGCCCTTCGCCCGGTGATACTAGCAAACCGCCCATAATAGCCAGCGTAACGGCAATAGCGGTGGTGAGGATATACAGGCCAATGGATTTAGCGCCGAGCCGGCCAAGCTTGGATGGTTCAGATAAACTGCTGGTACCGCAGATCAAAGAAACAAAAACCAATGGCACAACAAGCATTTTCAGGCTCGAAATAAAAATTTGCCCGAGCGTTGAAAATATACCTTCGACCAAAATGCCATACGTGGAAACTTCCACTGAGAATATCGAAAACCGCAAATCTCCGCTATCATCAAATATAAATTGAAGCAGCGCACCAATAATGATTCCGGCTACCATGCCGATAAAGATCCGTGCAGTTAAACTGTACTTGTGTGAAGACTGAGACATGTAAATTCCCTGAAATGTTATTTTATTTATAGTTCTTAGTTAGTGTGCCAGATTCATAGCAGTTTTAAATACTTAAAATGACCCAATAACGGTAAAGAGGTCCGGGAAGACGATGAAAATGCAATCTCTACGCTTAATAGCCGCCACATGGGCACTACTATTACTAGTTGCCTGCGGAGGCGGTGGTTCAGTCTCCAGAGAAGAGAACACCGGGGGCAATACGCCCGATCCTACTTATTCAGTGAGTCTTGCACTCGCCGACAGTGACGGTAATACCAGTACGTCACTCACCGGTGACTCACCACTCACCCTGTCAGCAACCGTTACCGACAGTGACGGTAGCCCGGTTGCCAATACAGTAGTGACCTTTAGTTTTACCGTTGCCAATCTGGCTCGCTTTTCAAACGATACGGGCACGGCGTTGACCAACGATGAAGGGGTGGCAACCATTACCCTTATTGTGGGCGAGCTATCTGGCTCCGGTGCGGTAGAGGCGGCGCTGGAAACCGGAGAGACGGCCCGTATTGGCTTTAGTTCCAGTGGCACCACGGCCAATGTGGAAACACCGGAATCTCTTGAACTGTTTACCAGTCAGTCACAGTTATCCTCAAGCGGCTCAGATGAAGTCGAAGTCTGGGCAGTGGTTAAAAATGCACAGAATATCCTGCTCGACGGTGTCAACGTGACATTCTCTGCCGACAACAACGCCGCTATTGCGGAAACGCAGCCGGTTACCGATGAAAACGGCACGGCTATTGTGATGCTGCGTACCGGTGGCGATAAGGAAAACCGCACTATTAACGTTACCGCGACGGTGAGCGGCGAACAAACGCTCACGCAAACCCTGAGCATCAATGTAGTGGGAACGGAAATCGAGATTAACGGCACTACGTCGGCAATTATCGGCGACAGTGTCAGCCTTACGGTCAGTCTGCAGGACTCCGACAACGTGGGCATCGCCAGTGAAACACTGACGTTGCGGGTGGAAGATGAATCAGGTACCGATGTGACGGCTACCACGCTGGATGATGCGGCACCACATACCAGCGCTGAGGGGCGCGCTACGGTGGCCTTCACCGCGCCTGCTGCGGGCACCTTTACGGTATTCGCTAACGCGTTGAATACAGAAAGCAGCTTCGCCATTGAAGTGCAACAGGATGAGTTTGTCTTTGTTAATGCACCGGATGTGAATGATGTTGATCAGGATATTCCGCTCAATACCGATTACAACCTGCAGGTTAGCTGGTTACGTGACGCGGCACCATTTGCCGGCGGTTCAATCAGTTTTGCTATTTCGCGTGGTTCAGTGGTAAGCGCAGATGCGGTAACCGATGGCAGCGGTATTGCAGATCTTACGGTACGTTCAGGTAATGCCGGACTGGCAACTATCTCCGCCACCGGTACCGATGGCGCGGGTGTGCAGGTCTCTACACAAATTGAGATTGCCTTTATTGCTACCGATGCACAAACCATTATCGTCGATGCCACGCCAGACTCGATTGGCCCTGACGGTCAGACCAGTACTATTTCTGCTGTGGTTCTGGATGCCGACGGTAACCGGGTGCGTAACAAGCTGGTTAACTTTGAAGTAAACGATGTGTCTAACGGGAACCTGACCGACGCGCAGAGCCGCACAGACCGTCGTGGTATTGCCACCACCGTTTATGAGTCTAACGCAGTAAGTACCTATCAAAGTGTTGAAGTGCGTGCTTATGTAAACGATGAGCCAACGGTTGAAGATTCTACCTTACTCACTGTGGGTGACCGTCCTTTTGATATCTCTTTAGGCACCGGTAACCTGATTGAAGCACCGCAGCAGTCTTCTTACCGCAAAGAGTTCTCGGTATTTGTTACCGATGCTGACGCAAACCCGGTTAGCGGCGCAGCGTTAACCTTTAGTGCTACGCCGGTGGCTGAAACCACTAATGATGCAGCTTATGCTAAAGGTTACTGGCTATGGGATGAAGATGATTCTATCTACTACTCAGTGACAACCGCTGTCTGCGCTAATGAAGATTTGAACGGCAATGGCCGACTGGATGCAGGTGAAGATTTTAATGGTGACGGTCAGCTTACCCCGGGTAACGTAGGCGCTATTGATGCCGATGCCAACACCGATGAAAACGGTCAGGCCCTGATCAACCTTAACTATCCGAAACAATATGGTGCATGGGTGCAGTTGGCCATTAGTGCCCGCGGTGAGTCATCCGGCACAGAGTCGGTGGATTCAATGAATTACTGGCTGAGCGTGTCTACCGAAGACCGCTCTACACAAGGGGCGCCGCCACCTTCAAGTCCCTGGGGTGTAAGTGCAAATTGTGGTGATACTCTGTAAGCAGTGACTGAGACCAATAAAAATGCCGGCAATTGCCGGCATTTTTTTGCGCTGATGATTATGCTTGCTGGAACGGATAAACTGACCCCAGCTTTAAGATTTGCGTTAGTTCATCCAGCGCCGTGCGAGACTCAACCAGTAGCTGCGGATCGCACAGATCCTGCTCAGTTAAGCGGTCACGGTAATGCTTGTCTACCCAGCCGTTAAGGCGCGTAAAGAGTGCATCATTCATAACGGTATTCGGGTTAACAGCGGCCAGTTCGGCGTCGGTCAGGGCAACGCGCAGACGCAGACAAGCCGGTCCACCACCATTGCGCATGCTTTGTTTTACATCGAAGTAATTAACGCTTTTGATGGGCGTATCACGATTAACCAGCTCAGCCAGGTAAGCGGCCACGGTGGCATTTTCTTCACACTCTGACGGCGCAATAATGGTCATGTTGCCATCAGGTAAGGTGAGCAGTTGCGTGTTAAAAAGATAGGTTTTGATGGCGTCCTGCAGGCCCACTTCATCACTTTTTACCTTGATAAAGTGGAGCGGTTTATCACCGAATTTGGCTTTTACCTCAGCCAGTGCAGCTTCACTGTTATAAAAAGCAAGCTCATGATAAAAAAGCACATTTTGATTACCTACGGCGATCACATCGTTATGGAATACGCCCTGGTCGATGACCTCGGGATTTTGCTGGATATACACCACACTTTCGTCGCTCAGACCATGCAACCGGGCAACGGCCTGACAGGCCTCAAAGGTTTGTCGGGCAGGGTAGCGGGTTGGCTGGGGCAAATCATGGCGGAACGCATGACGGCCGTATACAAAAACCTCAACACCAGCATGGCCATAGGCACTGCATAAACGGGTGTGGTTGGCCGCGCCTTCATCGCCGAAATGGTCATTGTCAGGCAAGTGAGCGTGATGAGCAAAGTATTTGCTGTTGGCAAAGGTTGCCTTAAGAATATTGCCGGTGACCTGTGGCTCCAGCGAACGGTGAAACTTGTTGGTCAGGTTAGCTGGGGTAAAATGGACCCGGCCATCGGCGGTATCTGCACTGGGTGAAACGGTGGCGGCATTGGCGGTCCACATACTGGAGGCCGAGCAACAGGCCAGAAACACTTCTCTGGCCTGAGCGGCTGCCAGTTCCAGCACTTTGGCATCGCTGCCAGCAAATCCCAAATGGCGCAAGGTAGCGATATCAGGGCGTTCCTGGGGTGCCAGCACGCCCTGTACCATGCCCATATCAGATAGCGCTTTCATTTTCTGCAGGCCCTGTTTGGCGGCTTCCTTGGGGTTGCTGATAGCATTCGCATTAGAAAAAGAGGCGACATTGCCAAAAGACAATCCGGCATAGTTATGTGTAGGGCCAACCAGCCCGTCAAAATTCGCTTCACAATATTGCATGACAACCTGCCTTAATTTTTAGTCATTCGGTACACATGTTGTTGAGCAAAGGGGCAGAATAACCAGACAGCGCCTATGATTACGCTATATATAAGTACAACTTTTTTTTATTTAAGTGTTGTAATTTCTGCCGTTATTTGCGACAACCCGGCGCATTATACGTGTTTTAACTACGCTGCCAATCGCAGCGGTTAAAAAATGCACTATTTTGGGTGGGTGAAAAATAAACTTTACGAATAAGTATGAAGAAGAACTTGTTTTCCATTCACTTTGTAGATATATGTTAAAAAAAGAAGCGCCAGACTATGTGAGTGTAATTGCCTTATTTTCTTCCTGGTTTGCTATCTAAAATTTAAATTATTCAAAGGTTTAATTCTTATTTATGACAAAATCACTAGTCATAGTCGAGTCTCCGGCCAAAGCCAAAACAATAAATAAATATCTTGGTAAAAATTTTATTGTTAAATCTTCCGTGGGCCACGTACGCGACCTGCCGACCAGGGCGCTCGGCAAGGTGGAGCCGAAAAAACCAGCCAAAGAACTGAAAACATTGTCTGACGATGCCAAGTCCAAATACCTGCGTGAATACGAGTATAAAAAGCTGGTTGACCGCATGGGGGTCGACCCTCAGCAAGACTGGAAAGCGCACTATCAGGTGTTAGAGGGCAAGGAAAAGGTCGTTAACGAGCTGAAAAAGCTCGCCAAGGATGCTGACACCATCTATCTCGCAACGGATTTGGACCGCGAGGGGGAAGCTATTGCCTGGCATTTGCAGGAGATCCTGGGCCAGAAAGGCAAAACCTATCAGCGGGTTGTGTTTAATGAGATCACCAAAAACGCCATCAAGGAAGCCTTTGAACATCCGGGTGATGTCAATCAGGACCGCGTAGAAGCGCAACAGGCACGTCGTTTCCTCGACCGTGTGGTGGGCTTTATGGTGTCGCCGTTGTTGTGGAAAAAGATAGCCCGCGGATTATCCGCCGGACGGGTACAGTCGGTAGCTGTGCGTCTGGTCGTTGAGCGCGAGCGTGAAATTAAGGCCTTCGTGCCGGAAGAATTCTGGGACGTGCATGCCGATCTGACCACCGCAGCCAGTGATGCACTGCGCATGCAGGTGGTAAAAGAGAGCGACAAGCCGTTCAAACCAGTTAATAAAGCGCAAACTGATGAAGCCCTGGCGGCGCTCAAGCCGGCTGACTATGAAGTGGTTAGCCGTGAGTCCAAGCCCACCCAGAGCCGTCCGTCGGCGCCGTTTATCACTTCTACCCTGCAACAGGCGGCCAGTACCCGTCTTGGTTTTGGGGTAAAGAAAACCATGATGATGGCACAGCGGTTGTACGAAGCCGGCCATATCACCTATATGCGTACCGACTCAACCAACCTCAGCCAGGAAGCGCTGGATGCCTGTCGTGGTTATATCGACGATAACTTTGGCGCCAAGTACCTGCCTGCCGCACCAAATCGCTATGGTAGTAAAGAGGGCGCACAGGAAGCTCACGAAGCCATCAGGCCGTCTAACGTAAATACCCTGGCCGCAACACTAAAAGACATGGAACGCGACGCACAGCGTCTCTACGAGCTTATTTGGCGTCAGTTTGTGGCTTGTCAGATGACGCCGGCCAAATATGATGCCACCACGGTGAAAGTAAAAGCCGGTGAGTTTGAGTTGGTCGCCAAAGGCCGGGTACTCAAATTTGATGGCTGGACCAAAGTGCAGCCACAGAAAAGTAAAAAAGGTGAAGAAGACAAATTGCTGCCGGACGTTAACCCTGGCGATAAGCTGGCGCTTAAACAATTGGATCCGAAACAGCATTTCACCAAACCAGTGGCGCGTTTTAACGAAGCCTCGCTGGTTAAGGAACTTGAAAAGCGGGGTATCGGTAGGCCGTCTACCTACGCCAGCATTATCTCAACCATTCAGGACAGAGGCTACGTACGCCTTGAAAACAAACGGTTTTATGCCGAAAAAATGGGTGAGATTGTTACCGATCGCCTGATGGAAAACTTTGATGGCCTGATGAATTACGATTTCACCGCTAACATGGAACAGCAACTGGACGAAATCGCCGAAGGTCATGAAAACTGGAAAGCCGTACTGGATAAGTTCTACAGCGACTTTTACAGCAAGTTGCTACAAGCCGAGCAGGAAGCCGAAGCGGGCGGCATGCGCCCCAACCAGGCAGTACCGGTAGACATTAACTGCGATAAGTGCGGCCGTCCTATGAACGTGCGTACGGCCAGTACCGGCGTGTTTTTAGGCTGTTCTGGTTACAACCTGCCGCCGAAAGAGCGTTGTACCAATACCATGAACCTGACCTCTGGTGAGGAAGTGGTTAAAGTCGACAACGACGACGAACAGGAAACCGAAGATTTACGCGCTAAACGCCGCTGTCCGGAATGTGGCACGGCCATGGACAGTTATCTGGTTGATGAAACCCGCAAACTCCATGTTTGTGGTAATTCACCAGCATGTCCGGGGACTTACGTTGAAGCCGGTACCTTTAAAATTAAAGGCTACGATGGCCCGTTGATTGAGTGTGACAAGTGCGGCAGCGACATGGAGCTCAAAAACGGTCGTTTTGGTAAGTACTTCGACTGTACCAACAGTGAATGCAAAAATACCCGTAAATTATTACGCAGCGGTGAGCCTGCACCACCGAAGGAAGATCCGGTTGATTTACCGGAGCTCGAGTGTGAGAAAAGTGACGCTCACTTCATGCTCAGAGACGGCGCCTCCGGTATTTTCCTGGCCGCCCATAATTTCCCCAAGTCGCGGGAAACCAGAGCGCCTAAGGTGGAGGAGCTGGCCCGCTTCCGCGATCGCATATCGCCCAAGTTTTATTACCTGGCCGATGCACCGAAAACCGATCCGGACGGTAACCCGGCAATTGTACGCTACAGTCGTAAGACCAAGCAGCAATATGTCATGACCGAAGATGCCAAGGGCAAAGCCACCGGTTGGTCTGCCTGGTATCAGGACGGTAAATGGCAAGCCAAAGACACTAAGAAAAAGTAGGCAGACACCGATTATGGCATCATTACAGGACCAGTTGCTCAAAGCCGGTTTGGCAGATAAGTCCAAAGCCAAACAGGCCAGAGCCGATAAACGTAAAAAGCAAAAGCTGAAAAACAAAGGCACTGCGGTTGGTGAGGACGAAAATAAACTGGCCGCTCAGCAGGCCGCTGAAGCAAAAAAGCAGCGTGATCGCGAGCTTAATCAGCAGCGTCAGGCGGAGCTTGAGAAAAAAGCCGTGGTGGCGCAAATCCGCCAGTTAATTACGGTAAACCAACAGCCAAAAGGCAATGGCGATACCGTCCTCAACTTTACCGACAACAACGTGGTAAAGCGGATGTATGTCAGTGACGCAGTGCATAAGCTGGTGGTGGATGCACGCTTAGCCGTCGTCAGACTGGACGATGACTATGCGCTGATACCGACTCCGGTTGCCGATAAAATTGCCGAACGTGATGCGAACGTGGTGATATATCGTGCCGATCTTCGTGAAGAGAATAAACAAAAATCTGAGGAAGATGACTGGTATGCAGAGTACGAAATTCCGGATGATTTAACCTGGTAAAGGCTATTTTTCAGGACTAAGAAAGCCCGCGTTATGCGGGCTTTTTGATGGTTAGGCTTTATTGTAATGAATTGCCCACGCCGATAAGTATGGTCGACAACACGAGCAAGGAGATGCCCACTAGCAATAACATTCTGCTTTTGCGATTGGCGCCTTTCCATTCCATTAATGCCAACCCCCACAGGGTTGAGAAAATAATGATACTGGCCATGTGAATGGTCCAGCTGGAAAACTCATAGTCGCCCATATGACTTTCGCCCATGGTGTAGAAGAAAAACTGAAAGTACCAGAATGATCCCCCAAGCGCTGCCAGCAGGTAGTTTTTGAGAACCCGGTTAGAAGCCAGTCGCTGGTTATTTTGCTGCGTATGGCCGGTAAATTCAGCTACCGAACGATTTTTGTGGATCAGCCAGGCGCACCACAGGGCGTTGGTGGTTAACCCGCCAGCCAGCACTACACAGAGTACCGGCAAGCCTTGCCACAGGTGATCGGTGCCGGCGGCCAGCGTGAGTTCGCGAATAGGTTTACCGGCGGCAATGCCAAACGCAAAACACGACGACATCACCCCTGAAAAAAGCGCAATGATCAGGCCTTTCTTCATATCAATAGCGTCTTCAGATTGGCTGCCCAGACAGCGGTTTTTCTCGGCTGTGGCCCTGGCTACTAAAATGACGCCGAGTAAGGTTAAAAAGGTGCCTAAGACGGCAAACTGGCCACTTGGTGTAGCCAGCACCTTACCGATAGTACCATCGAAAACCGGTGGTCCAAGGGTGCCTAAAACGGTGGTCAGACCCAGTACAATCGCCATGCCGGATGAGATCCCCATATACCGGACCGCCAGACCGAAAGTCAGGCCACCAAAGCCCCAGCCCAGCCCCCATAGGAAGCATTGTTGTAATACACTGAATGACGTTGTACTTAATACCTCAAACAATTGTTGGGTTTGTACCCAGGCAAACAGCCAGGGGCAAATCAGCCAGCTGAAAATCCCACCGGTTAGCCAGAATATTTCCCATGACCAGCCTTTGATCCGTTTATACGGTACATAGAAGCTGGCAGAAAATAAGCCTCCCAACCAATGAAAGAACACCCCAAGCAATGGATTCTGCATTATTCCTTACTCCTGCTTTACTTATTGTTTTGTAATTTTTAGGTGAACAATTTACAAAAAATACACATGCAGGGAGAGAATACACAATTAATAAACATTTATATACAAAAATAATCACAAATAATCATTATTGTGTAATTTTATGATTGAAGTTGATTGCTTTGGGTGGGGAAAATGCTGAGATGGTAGAGCTGGCAAGGAGACACCAGCCCCGCTGAATGATTAACTCAAAGGTACATTAAGGCGCTATTTTGTGAGTCGCCAGCTGTTCATAATAAGGCTGAGCTTCTTTCAGTACCCCTTGCAGCGCATCGGGCAGTTCCGGTATGGGCGGCTCGGCCGGTGCGAAGCCAGTACTTTTCCAGACTTCCGGATACCAGTGCTCTGCCCAGGCACCATCATTGGGATGGCCGCCTTCAGACCAGTTGAGCATGGCCGGATCCCAGGGAATACCAATGGCGTTACACAGCTTTTCCAGCATCACCGGTGGATTCTGGCGAATATCAGAGGAGTCTACAACGATAGGATTCTGACCCGACTCCGAGACTATTTTATTAAATAGCTCACACTGGGCGCGGATACCGATATCTTCCAGACAGGGTGCACCGTTCTTTTTATGGTAGCTGGTGATCACCCGCGCAGGATGACGGATTAAAAACACATTACACACGTCTGATAGCCAGTCTAGCGGAAACGATTCAAGCATATGATGGGGCATGTGTTTCTGGTAAAAAACCGGTTTGTTGTCGGGGGTAGGGCCAATACATCGTTTTGCCACTGCCACCGGGTCGGTTTCTTCTCGGGCAAAAATCTCATCCTGCATAGGATGCACCCGGTCGCTGTGTTTCAGGTAGGGCGCATAAAATGGCTCATCCCATACTGCACAATCTGCGCGGGCGCCAAAAGCATACATCATGGCGGTAGAGAGATTGCGCGGGCCAGACCACATGGCTATTCGCATGGGTAACTTCCTTTTTATCTGTTACCGGCCACTACTTGCTGACCGGTGGTAAATGCATGATACCGGCAAGCATAATCGGGCGGGCGGTACTTTATCAAGTCTATTTTTAATATTTTATACAATATAATATTTTGTTTTGCGAGCAGGAAAATGCTAGGGTAACGCCGTGATTTACTTGCTTTTAATCGTTTATGCTGGTGAGCGTATGTTGAACACCGGGTTTATAGGTTAAAAGGTATGGGCTGAAGTATACTTCATCGGTCACAATAAAAGTGCCAATTAAAACAGCAATGAGGAAGCCATGCAGGAACATAAAGCGGGCGGCGCACATGCCTCCATCGATGACGAACGTAATCAGAATATTTTAATTTATATCAACGGTGAGCTGGTGCCCCGGGATCAGGCTAAAGTGTCGGTTTACGACAGCGGCTTTATGCTGGGGGACGGCGTGTGGGAAGGCCTGCGTTTACATAAAGGCAAGTTTTCTTTTATTGACGATCACCTCGACCGTCTGTTTGCCGGTGCCAAAGCGCTGGATATGGACATCGGCAAAAGCCGTGACGAACTGAAAGCGGCGCTGCAACAAACGGTAGATGCCAATGGTATGACCGATGGCGTGCATGCCAGACTGATGGTTACCCGGGGGCCGAAGAAAACCCCTTATCAGGATCCGCGTCTGAGCCTGTGGGGGCCAACCATAGTGATCATTGCTGAATACAAGTCGCAGGATTTGGTGCCGGTGGAGAAGGGTATTAACCTGTTTACCGTTCACGTGCGTCGTGGCCACCCTGATGTTCAGGATCCCCGCTTAAATTCACACAGTAAAATTAACTGTATTACCGCAATGATCCAGTCGTACAAAGCCGGTGCTGATGAAGCTCTGATGCTTGATCCTCATGGTTTTGTCAGTACCTGTAACTCAACTAACTTCTTTATTGTTCGTAAAGGCGAAGTGTGGACCTCCACCGGTGATTACGCCATGAAAGGCATAACCCGGCAGAAAACTATCGACGTATGCAAGGCCAACGGTATCCCGGTATTTGAAAAGAACTTCTCCCTGGTGGATGTGTACAGTGCCGATGAAGCGTTTGTTACCGGCACTTTTGGCGCACAAACGCCGGTGGTTGATGTTGACGGCAGAACCATCGGTGAGGGCAAGCCCGGTGCCATGGTGAAAAAAATCCGCGAGCTGTATCACGCCATGGCAGAAGCGCAATAAACGCCTGGTTTATTGGTTTGTGGTCAGGCAGCTATCCCAATAGGGCGTGTCGCCATAAAAATCGGCAGCAAAGTTTATAAAGGCTCTGACCTTGCTGGCCAGCAACTGCCGGTGCGCATACACCGCATATAAATGCAGCGGCTCAGGCTCGTTATCCCGCATAATGAGTCTGAGTCGACCGGCATTCACTTCATCAAAGCAAATAAACGTGGGCTGCAATACTATTCCCTGGCCTAACGCTGCCGACTGACATAAAAACTCACCGTGATTACAGCTAACCGTACCCAGCCTGTTATGAGGGCGCTGATTTAAATACTGATGAGCGGCCGGGCTGTTATCGTTATCCAGTAAGCTGTAGCGCAGATAATTGTGTTCAATCAGATCTTCCATGGTTTTTGGCTCCCCATATCTGGCCAGATACTCCGGTGCGGCGCACATCACCAGATTAATGTTAGTCAGGCGTTTGGCGATCAGCGAAGAATTTTTCAGGTGACCAATTCGCAGCGCCACATCAAAGCCTTCTTCAACAATATCCACTTTTCGATCGTTCAGGTGCAGGTCTACATCCACATCGGGGTACTGTTGTTGAAACTGATTAATAAGCGGCGCCAGATGGCGGGTAGAGAACGCTACCGGCGCACTGATGCGTAATAAACCGTGAGCTTTATGCTGTAAGTCGCCGAGCTGATTTTCCATGGCGTCTATTTCATCAAGTACCTGACTGGCTCTGGGCAGATATTGCTGGCCGGCTTCGGTCAGATGCACTTTACGGGTGGTACGGTTGAGCAGACGCGTAGACAGATGAGCTTCAAGTTGCGAGACGTACTTACTGATCAGTTGGGGCGATTTGTCGAGCTTATCTGCCGCTGCACTAAATGAACCGCTGCGAGCCACCATCACAAATGCCCGCATTGCATCTAATCTGTCCATAATTTTAATTATCAATAAAATGTTGATAGTTACTCTATTTTAACCCTCTTAATAAATCAATATGTGGATAGTAAAGTATCACCATCGAGTCGGAACAACACAGGGTTGTTTCCACATTCACCTACTTTGATGAGAGAGATTTATTATGAAAGCATTAATTACTAAGTTAGTCAGTTCAGATGCCGGTATCGCAGCATTAGTTTTACGGGTTCCGGTTGGTCTTACGCTGGCGGCCCACGGTGCACAAAAGTTATTTGCCTGGTTTGGCGGCTATGGCCTTGAAGGTACCGGACAGTACATGGCGAGCCTGGGACTGGAGCCGGGTTTCCTGATGGCCTTGTTGGCAGGCAGTGCAGAGTTCTTTGGTGGTCTGGCCCTGGCGCTGGGTTTACTGACCCGTCCTGCCGCCGCAGTCAGTGCATTCACTATGCTGATTGCCATCTTCAGTGCACATATCCAAAACGGTTTGTTTTTATCTAACGGTGGTTATGAATACGCACTGGTACTGTTTGCAGTCACCGTTTCGCTGGCAATTACTGGTGCCGGACGTCTGGCAGTCGATAATGTGATAGCCCGCGCCCTGACAACCAAGTAAACACAGCACCCACAGTAATAGCTGCCAGGCTTGTCCTGGCAAGCTGTACAGGAGGAGACAGAATGTTAGTAAATGGAAAATGGGATGCCGACTGGCAACCGGTTCAGAATAAAGACAAGGACGGGCGTTTTATTCGTCAGGTTTCATCCTTTAGGCATTGGATAACGGCCGATGGTTCACCCGGCCCCACCGGTGATGGCGGCTTTAAAGCTGAAGCGGGCCGCTATCATCTGTATGTCGCCTATATTTGCCCCTGGGCATCACGTGCGTTAGCAGTGCGTGCGCTGAAAGGCCTGACAGATCTCATCACTGTAAGCGTGGTGAATCCGCGTTTAAGCGACCAGGGCTGGCAGTTTGGCGGTTATCCCGGTAGTACCGATGATGAGCTCAATCAGGCAACCTACATGCACCAGATATATACGCAGGTAGCGCCTGATTTTACCGGCCGGGCAACGGTACCCGTGCTGTGGGATAAACAGCAGCAAACGATTGTTAATAATGAGTCAGCGGATATCCTGCGGATGCTGAATTCGGCCTTTAATGAACTGGTCAATACCGGCCCGGATCTCTATCCGGCAGCTCTGGCTGATGAGATTGATGAGCTCAATGAAGAGATTTACCACAAGCTGAATAACGGGGTTTATCAGGCCGGCTTTGCTTCCAGTCAGGCTGCTTATGATGAGGCTTTTGATAACGTATTTAGCACACTGGATAAACTCGAAGCCAGACTGGCCGACGGTCGAGGCTACGTTTTCGGCGATGTTCTGACCGAAACCGACATCCGGTTGTTTGTTACCCTGGTGCGGTTTGATGCCGCTTACTACGGTTTGTTTAAGTGTAATCGCCAATTGATCAGGGAATTTCGTTATCTTAATGCTTATATGCATCGGATCTGGGCCCTTGACGGTATTGCTGATACGGTAAACATAGACCATATTAAAGCCGGTTATTACTCCATCAAAGCGTTGAATCCCGGCGGGATCGTGCCGCGCGGACCACAATTTTAAGGAGGCGTTATGCAGGCATCACAACAAGCCTTATTTATTTCCCATGGCGGCGGTCCGATGCCGTTACTGGGCGACCCCGGCCACCGTGCATTAACCGAGCATCTGGCGCAGCTGGCAGGCACCATTCGTCGGCCAAAAGCCATCCTTATTATCAGTGCGCACTGGGAGGAATCGGTGGCAACGGTGACCACGAATCCGGCGCCAGAACTGATTTATGATTATTACGGCTTCCCGCCGGAAAGTTACGCTATTAAATATCCCTGTGCAGGCGAGCCTGAGTTGGCCGGTAAAGTAGCTCAGGCGATTCGGGCGAGTGGCATTGACGTTGCCGAGGATCCTAAACGCGGACTTGATCACGGGGTGTTTGTGCCGCTTAAAATCATGTATCCGGACGCCGATATCCCTTGTGTTCAGCTGTCTCTGGTCAACACCCTGGACGCGGCCGCGCATATTCGCATCGGTGAAGCACTGGCTAATCTGGATTATGATGATCTGCTTATCCTGGGCTCAGGCTTTTCGTTTCATAATATGCGGGCGTTTTTTGCCGCCGATACGCCGCAGAGCCGCGCCATGAATCAGGGTTTTGAAGACTGGCTTAAAGATGTGTTGTCCAGCACGTCGGTAAGTGAAACTGAGCGTCAGGAAAAGCTAAAGAATTGGGAGCAGGCGCCGGGAGCGCGATTCTGTCACCCGCGGGAAGAACATCTGATACCACTGCATGTGTGTTATGGCGCTGCGGGACGCGCCGCCGACCTGACCAATTCGGTTGTTGTGCTTAACAAGCAGGCCGGCACCTTTGGCTGGTTTAATCCTGCTTAAAATCGCCAGCCAGGTCGCAATCTATTGCGGCCTGGCAGATACCAGCGCAATAGCCTGTTCAGTTTGCTGTTGTAACATCCGGTTAATTTTAAAATGCTCAGGGCTCCAGCCCGCTAAAAAGCGGTGAAAGTCGGCACTAGCCACGCAGTAGAGTTGGCGCCAGCTGTTGCACACGGCTTCACATTCCTCTGGCGCCAGCTGCTTGCTTAAAGCGCTGTGTAATTCCCTGAAGTAATAATCAAGACAGTCTTTGGTATGGTTAAGCAGGTCTTGCTCAGACAACACACTGCCCAGAAAATATGCCACATCCTGAACGCCAATACCGCCTCCCACATACTGAAAATCAACCGCCGCTACAGCCTGACCATCAGCACTGAAACAAAAGTTAGCTACCTTGGCATCACCGTGGATCAGCGTGCGATAGGGGCACTGTTGCAGCGTTTTATCAAACGCCGGGCCAAACTGTTTAAGCGGGCCCTCTGCCATTTTGCTGAACTCGTCGGGACGGGTAGCCAAATGCCAGTAACTGCCCTGGGACCATAAACCGGACGGCGACTGATGAATAAAGCGGCCATGAAAGGCGGCTAGCCAGGCAAGAACAGGTTTACAGGCATCGGCGCTTAGTTGCTGATGTCTCCCTTCAAACCCCGCAGTATTTAAGTCACTGAGCACCAGTGCCAGCCGCGTGCCTGACTCGTTGCTTACTGCGTCTGAGGCTATCAACCGGGCAAGGTGCCCGTAATCTGCAAAGAGGGGCGCGTAATGCGTATAGAAATATTGCTCTATCTCATAGGAGCGCCATTTACGCTCGAGACTTTGCTGGCTACTCCAGCCCCGCGGGTGGCGGAACGTGGCAGGCTGGGAAATCAGCTTGATGATCACGCTGGCCTGGCGAGCGGGCGAGTAGCAGCGCAGCAGCTGACCAAAATCACTCCACAGTGACTGCACCAGTTCAAACTGACTCAACTGTGGGTCCTGCAACAGGCGTTGCAGCCAGGATAAGGGTAAAGACGATGGTGTATTCATAATCATTCTACCGCGTAAACAAAAAAGGCCAGCATGGCTGGCCTTTTCAATAATGTTACCGTTTTACACGCTGGCTGGACGGGTCGTCGGCGCCGATGCTACGGCATTAGCATTTGCCATTGTTGCCAGGCGACCAGATACCGACAGGGCAGGACGCTGATCGTCGGCTCTGCTGATTATGGTAATCTCTTCCGTAGACGCCGCCACCTGCGGTGGGTTGGTCATCGGGTGAGATGCCGTAAATTTACCTAAACTGCTGGCCATAGCCACTTTAGCAGGCGCTGCCGGAGCAGTATTTGCAGGTTTAGTCTCGGCTACAGGCTCTGCTTCGGCTTCTACCGGCACCGGTTTTGCCTCTGGCTCTGGCGCTTTTTCTTCAGCGGCAGTGTATTCAGCCTGGTTTTCAGGTGCTTCAGTGGCAACCGGTTCAGCGGCTTCAGGCGCAGTTTGCTGCTGTACTTCTTCCGTTGCGGCAGGGGTTTGCGGCTCAGCTGGCGCTGGTTCTTCAGACGCTTGCTCTGCCGGCGCTTCTTCAGCGGTGGCCGGGCTCTGCGCTTCGGCTTCCAGGTTAATTTCGACCTGCTTTGGTTCTTCAGTCGCAGTCGATTCCGGCGCTTCCGTTGCTGCTACGGTTTCATTATCAGTCGCGGCAGTCTCGGCAGATTCTGGTGCATCAAACTGCAGTTCATCCTGCTGAGCTGGCTGAGCCTGAGTTTCATCCTCTGACTTTTCTTTCTTACGACGCTGGCCAGCTGCACGGGCATGGCGAGGTGAGCGGCGGCTGCGGCTGCGTGAGCCTTTTTCAGCGCGTGCTTTATCGTCATCATCCTGCTGGTTAGCGTCATCCTGACCTTCTGCCGGTTGCTGAGTCGCTTCCACCGTTTCGGCTTCCGACTGTTCGCTTTGTACCGGCGCCTGAGGTGCCTGAGCTTTCTCTTCTACGCTGGCTGGAGACTGGGTGACAGTCTCTTTTGCTGCAGTTTCAGTCTGGTTAGCTGGCGCTTCTGCCGGCGTTTCATTTACTGACTTGTCGGCTTCAGCTTTAGCTGCTTCGGCTGCTTTCTGCTCGGCTTTTTCCTGAGTCGCTTTGGTCTGCACCGGATGCTTATCAGTACCGCCTTCTGCACGCACACTGCCTTTCAATTCGCGACGCTGACGACGCTCTCTGGCTGGCTTCTTACGAGCCGGCTTTTCAGCCGCTTCGTTGTCGCTTTGTGGTGCTTTGTCAGCTACTTCCTCGTTAGCCTTGTCGGCTTTATCCGTTTGCGTTCTATTACGCGAACGGTTACGACCACGGGTCTGCTTCGGCTTGTCCTGGCGCTTATTATTGCTGTTGTCAGAAGATTGATCACTGGTGTTATCAGTCGACTTCTCTTCGTTATCGTTGCGACGGTTTTTATTACCAGAACGGTTATTACGACGTCTGTCGTTATTATTGCGACGACGGCCGTTCTGGTTGTTATTGCGCGGCTTGGCTTTTGGCTTAGGCTTCTCTTCGACTTGTTCTTCTTCACTGGAGAATAAGCCGGATAACCATTTGCCAAGCCCTGCCAGCAGGCCGGTTTTTTGCTCAACGGGCTTCTCTTCAGCCTTCGGCGGTACTACCGGAGCCTGGGTTGGCGCAATCAAACCTTGTAATGCCGGCTCTTCGCGCTTAACCGGCGCGGTAACGCCCGGTGAGGCTTCCTTGGTTTCTACTTCAGCCAGGCTGATATTGTAGCTGGCGTCAGATACTACATCGTCTGCGCGGTGGCGAACGATTTGGTAATGAGGCGTATCAAGATTCGGGTTTGGAATAATGATCAGGCTAACGTTATGACGCTTTTCGATGTTCTGCACTGCTTTACGTTTTTCGTTGAGCAGATAAGTGGCAACCGGTACCGGCAGCTGGGCTTCAATCTGGCCAGTGTTGTCCTTGATACTTTCTTCTTCAAGAATACGCAGGATAGACAGCGCTAACGACTCAGTGCCACGGATAGTGCCATGACCAGAACAACGTGGGCATACGTTATGCGCTGATTCACCCAGTGACGGGCGCAGACGCTGACGAGACATTTCAAGCAAACCAAAGCGGGAAATACGACCCAGCTGAACACGAGCACGGTCAGGGCGCACAGCGTCTTTCATGCGGTTTTCAACTTCACGCTGATGCTTCACCGGCGTCATATCAATAAAGTCGATAACGACCAGGCCACCGAGGTCACGCAGACGTAACTGGCGGGCAATTTCGTCGGCGGCTTCCAGGTTGGTATTGAGCGCGGTTTCCTCAATGTCGCCGCCTTTGGTTGCGCGGGCAGAGTTGATATCGATTGAGGTCAGAGCTTCGGTGGGGTCAATCACAATTGAGCCACCTGAAGGCAAACGCACTTCGCGTTCGAAGGCCGATTCAATCTGGCTTTCAATCTGGTAATGACTGAACAGCGGCACATCGCCTTTGTACAGTTTAACGCGGTTAGCAAAGTCAGGGCGAACCAGCTCAATGTGCTGTAAGGCCTGTTCGTAAACACGCTGTTTGTCGATCAGGATTTCACCTACATCGCGACGTAAATAGTCACGGATCGCACGCACAATAACATTACTTTCCTGATGGATAAGGAATGGAGCAGGGCGTTCTTCAGCGACTTTGGAAACGGCTTCCCAGTGGGTAAGCAGCACCCGTAAATCCCAGTCCAGTTCTTCATAGGATTTACCTACACCTGCGGTGCGAACAATCAGGCCCATGCCATCAGGCAGGTCCAGTTTCGACAGGGCGGCTTTAAGATCGGTACGCTCATCACCTTCGATACGGCGGGAAATACCCCCTGCACGAGGATTATTTGGCATTAACACCAGGTAGCTACCAGCCAGCGACAGGAAAGTGGTTAACGCCGCGCCTTTCTGGCCGCGTTCTTCCTTATCGATTTGAACGATAACTTCCTGGCCTTCCTTGATGACGTCCTTGATGTTCGGACGACCTTCAAGCTTGTAATTCTTAGGGAAATAAGTGCGGGCAATTTCTTTGAGGGGAAGGAAACCGTGGCGTTCGGCGCCGTAGTCAACAAAGGCAGCTTCCAAGCTGGGTTCTACACGGGTAATTTTACCTTTGTAGATATTCGCTTTCTTTTGCTCGTGCCCGGGACTTTCTATATCTAAATCATATAAGCGTTGCCCGTCTACCAGGGCAACCCGCAACTCTTCTTGTTGAGTTGCATTGATTAGCATTCTTTTCATTGTATCTAACTCTGTTATTGCTTACAGCCGTTCAGATACACAATTAAAGTGACTGTGCAAAACCTCACCGCGCAACCTCACGTTGGGCAGGGATCTTG
>Ga0213831_1000210_pt1 | contig 62029 bp, 64 predicted proteins | sample SWATP12_FD_163421 | JGI IMG/M metagenome (GOLD analysis project Ga0213831, IMG submission 163421) | Coastal seawater microbial communities from Marineland, Florida, United States - SWA TP1 #2 | ecosystem: Environmental > Aquatic > Marine > Coastal | place: USA: Florida | collected 2016-08-06 | reverse complement strand
TCTCCCTGCGACATGTTTAGATTACGCTTCTGAGAAAAACCTGCCACCGGTGGATTACATAAAACCGGCGTAATCGTCACGACTCAATGTGCAGGAAGTATAATAACTTATATTTTTCATAAGCTTAGCCAAAAGTGTAAGGCGTGAGCAAGCGAAACAAACCGTCTATTCGTACATTTGTGTAGGAAATATCTTACAAGGATGCTGACCAGAAGCTATTTGGCCCAAAATAATCGTGAGAATTTCGCTTCAAGATGAGACTCGAAGCATGTTCAAATTTATACAAGTGTCGTAGCACATTCATGATTATAGAGCATACGGCTTCACGGCGCATCGGCTCAGATCCCCCGCAAAATTGATCATAACTGAGTGCTTTACTAATAAAGTTGCAACTATATACTGCTGATATCAATATAGTTTTAAAATTAGAAACGTAAATGTCAAAATGGAAGTACGGCGTTATCTTTCTCGCCTTTATCGTTACTCATCTAGCTCACGCAGAGCCTAAAAATGTGATTGTGATCCTTGCCGATGATCTGGGTTGGAATGACACAACATTGTTTGGCAACGACCAGTTTTTAGAAACCCCTAACCTGGAAAGACTGGCCGAACAGGGAATGCTTTATACTCACTCCTATACAAACAACCCACTTTGTTCACCAAACCGGGCATCAATTTTAACCGGGCAGACACCCGCCAGGCATGGCTCAATTCAGCCATTACATCATTTAGATAATGTAAGGTTGATTGCCGATCTGCCAAACTCGGCAGCCAGTAATCGAATGTCAATTGCGCCGCATACGGTTACCCGTCTTGATACGTCCATTCCTACCCTCTCGTCTGTATTAAAAGAAAATGGGTATCAGACTGCACACTTCGGAAAATGGCATTTAGGAGCAAGTCCGTACAGCCCGCTTGAGCATGGTTTTGATATTGATATTCCACATTTTGATGGTGCAGGCCCGACAGGCGGTTTTTTAGCGCCATGGGATTTTGCGCCAAATCTACAACCTCAGACGCCCGGCGAGCATATCGACGAGCGTTTAGCCACAGAAGCTGGCAACTGGATGGCTGAAGTAAGCCAGGATGGTCCTTTTTACCTGAATTTCTGGGCCTTTTCCGTTCATTCACCTTTCAACGCCGACCCCGATCTGGTGGCGCGTTTTGTAGAGAAACGCTCACCCTATAATATTCAACGCAGTGTCGTTTACGCTGCTATGGTCAAGCATTTTGATAACGCGATAGGTACATTGCTGGATAAGCTGGAAGAATTAGATTTAACTGAAGACACCATCATTATTTTCAGCTCTGATAATGGCGGGAATATGTACAGTGTGCTCGGCAATATTCGCGCCACCAATAACTTTCCATTACGCGGTGGCAAAGCAACTGACTTTGATGGCGGAATTCGTGTGCCCACCATTATCAGTTGGCCAGGAAAAACGACGCCTAATTCAATATCGTCAACGCCTATTCAATCGGTAGACTTCATGCCTACACTGCTTGAGGGGCTGGGTATCTCGCTCCCTTCACAGTCAACGATAGACGGCCAGGATATTAGTAGTACCTTTACAGGTAATTCGCCTGACCCGCGCCCATTAATTAACTTCTTCCCGGTTAATGCTGTGGTGCCTGACTGGCTGCCACCGTCGGTCACTGTCCAATACGACGGCTGGAAGCTAATTCGAAGTTTCGAATATGGCCAATCCGAAAGGCACTTATATTATTTATATGATCTGCAAAATGATGTTGGGGAAACCACCAACCTGGCGGCTGAATATCCCTCTAAAGTTCATGAGTTAGATCTGTTGATACAACAGCATTTAGATGAAGCCAATGCAGTAGTTCCAATACCAAACCCTAATTACCGGTCTGGTACCTTTGATTACTCCTCTATCGGCAATCCCGCAGAGCATTGGCGTCTCCCTGTTGTTGATGCAAACAACGCCCCGCCTCAAATTACAGCCTATGCATCTGAGCAGCGAATTTCAGAAGGTCAGCAAACCTCAATCCGCTTTTATGTAGAAGATGATGGCAACAATGCTTCAGTTAATTACAGGCAGGTAACCGGACCGGACGTTGAGCTTCAACAAACAGAGCCGGGCATTCTTCTCATTACCGGTCCAACAGTCTATACCGAGACAATTATCACATTAGGCTTTGTTGCTAATGACTCAGTCAATACTTCAGTGAAGCATGTAGCTATTTTTATCGAACCTGTCGAATCAGCGCCCACGGTTAATGTGACTTCTGACACGTCTTCGGTCGAAAAAGGGAAGTCAATTGAGTTAAACATTACAACAGCTGATAAAAACCGGGAGCCATTAACGTTAGGTGTCAGTTCGAGTACTTTACCTGAATCTGAATTATCAGCACCGCCGCTTCAAGGTGCTTATGACGTAATGATCCCGGCAGATTTTACGGGTGACTCTGTAACGTTAACATTTACTGTTTCAGATGGCACGTCGCAACAATCAACTGATTTTACTTTTAGCGTAAGTGCACCTGAAGCGGTTGTTGATAACACCACTAATACCTCGTCCGGAGGCGGTACTGTAAGGTTCTGGCAGTTAATCGTATTGTTGATGATTGTCTGGGGCCGCCGAATAGGTATCAGCCAAAAGGCATTTCCTGGCCGGCTCGAAAGCGAGAAATAATGAAATTGTGATGTTCACAGAATAACTGATTCACAAAAAAACGGTGGCCTGAGCCACCGTTTTCTTCTGGAATTTTGAGACTCCCTCTCAGCGTTAGTGCAATTCTAAGCCTGGCTTATAATCCCGCACGCAATTCCTTCTTACTCTGCTTCACAGCAGGCCACCTGTCCCTAGGCGTATCCCTTTCCATTTATCCTTCTAAACTTTACTTCCTGTAAAGTAGTCTCCGCTCCTGGAGTTGTCCTGAGCCGTCCTGGCTTATTCCATTCCTGCTGGCATCCCAGCCTCTTCCTTAAATCCTGGTGGTTTATTCCTTTAAACCGGATTCCTTTTGTCTTCCTGACATCGTCATCCTGACGAATTTCCTGTTGCCAATCCTGGCGTTATCTTCCTGATTAATGCCTTCCTGGCTGTTGTCTTCCTGACGGGTCACATCTCCCTGCGACATGTTTAGATTACGCTTCTGAGAAAAACCTGCCACCGGTGGATTACATAAAACCGGCGTAATCGTCACGACTCAATGTGCAGGAAGTATAATAACTTATATTTTTCATAAGCTTAACCAAAAGTGTAAGGTAAGGCCGGGCAAAACAAACCGCTTATTCGTACACTTTTGTAGGAAATGTCTTACACGATAACGGTAGTCTTTGTCACCCGGAGCCTAGTTTCACGTTATGGTTTATCAGCAGGCATAACAAATACTTCTCTGACACAGGCTGTTTTGCTGCTCGACAGCGCATAAAGCACAGCGTCAGCAATGTCTTCTGGCGCAATTTTGTCGTCTTTCGGTTCATCAAAAAATGGTGTGTTCACCATGCCCGGACAGATGGTGGTGCACTTACCGCCCCACTCACGCATTTCCTCCGCCAGGTTCATGCCAAATCCGTAGGCAAACCATTTAGTGGCGCCATATACTGAACCTTTAAGTGTCATACGACCAGCAGCAGAGCTGGTTAACAGAAAGTGCCCTTCACTGTCTTTCAGATAAGGCAAACTGGCTTTAGCCGTATAGAGCAAGCCGTTAACATTGGCCCCCAACATAGTAGACCACTCTCCAACATCGCCCTCTGCCACACCCGGGGAGTTCACGCCGGTGCCGGCATTGGCAAAGACACCGTCAATGCGGCCAAATTTGCTATGGATATTCGCAAATGCATTGCTTAACGTGTCAAAGTCGCTGACATCCGCTTTTACTGCATAGGCCTTGTCTTCACCCAGTTCACTTACCAGCGCCTTAAGCTTATCCAGACGTCTGGCCAGCAAGGCAACGTGATAGCCTTTAGCTACCAGCGCCCGTGCCGTGGCCTCACCGATGCCGCTTGATGCGCCGGTAATGGCGATGACTTTTGTTTGGGATTCTTGAGTTACTGACATTATGACTCCTACCTGCTAATTCTGATTACGCTACCAGTTCACTGATCTTGCCCACAAACGCGGGAATGTCGTTTGGATTTCTACTGGTAACGAGTTTACCGTCGTGGACAACCTCGTTGTCTTCCCAGGCTGCACCGGCATTAAGTAAATCGGTTTTAATACTTGGAAATGATGTAACTTTGCTGTCCCGGGCTAATTCTGATTCGATGAGTAACCAGGGACCATGGCAAATTGCACCGATCGCCCGGACACGGGTATCAGCGTGTGCGCGCTTTATAAAAGAAACGGCCTGTTCGTTGTTACGCAGAATATCCGGGTTAATCTGACCGCCCGGCAACACTATTGCGTCGTAATCACCTGGCGCTGCGGCGGTAACCTGTTTATCTACGGCCACTTCCTCACCCCATTTGTCCTGGTCCCAACCCGTTATTGAAGTCTGATCGTCAATAGAAAGGACGTCTACCTCAGCTCCCTGCTCAGCAAGCATTGCTTTGGGTTTAATTAATTCACTCTGCTCAAAGCCACTGGTTGCCAAAATCGCGATTTTTTTACCTGCTAAATTAAATTGATTGCTCATAGTAAACACTCCTGTGACAAGCTGGTTTTAAAGTTTTGCGTGACCGATACGGCAGCAACATCCGTTCCAAACACATAAGCAATTGATTTAAATTGAAAATAGAAAAATTATTCGTTCTTGTAGCAGTCCCTGGAGGAAAGTTTTGCAGTCAGTGTGAAGGACTTACAGGGACAGACTATTGGAGTAATCAGGCACTAATCGAATTCAGTTTATGCGGATATCCGGTAGCAAAATAGCACCTTATGCTGTGCGCAAAACCGCATAATAAACGCATGACTTTTCACACTATTGGCTCTGGAATAGCGAAAAAATGGCACATCACTATCGTCCGATCGCAATCTGGTTACACTGGCTGATGGCCATAATGCTGGCCATTGTCTGCTTATCAATGGAATTTATCAGCCTATGCCCAAAAGGTAGCAGTGGTCGGACACTGATGTTATCCACGCATTACCTGTTAGGTCTGGTTATCGCCATACTGGCATTCGTCAGGCTGTGGTTCTGGTGGCGCAGTAAGCCGGTTGAAAACCCCGACCAGGGGCCCATGCAAAAGTATATAGCGAGGGCGGTTTTCATACTGTTATACGGCCTTATGATCACCTTACCGATCGTGGGTTGGGTGGATATTGGTCTGTGGGATGTGTCAGTTTCAGCTTTTGGCTGGCAACTGCCACAAATAACCTCACCAGACAGCGTCATGGCGGAAGAGCTATCTCAGGTTCATATTTTGATGGCAAAAACCGGCTATGGGCTCGTTGGGCTGCATGGCACTGCTGCCCTTTATCATCACTTCATATTAAAAGATGCCACGCTGAAAAGGATGTTACCGCGCTTCCGCCAGCGGCTTAGCTAGCAGCCAGAGCCTGACTAACGTCAGGCTCTGTTCATATTGCTGCCATAAAAAACTGCTATCAGGGCAGATATGCCCCGCCACAAACCGGAATATAAGTCCCTGTAACGTGAGATGCTCCCTCGCTAGCCAGGAAACGTATGGTGTTAGCAACGTCTTCCGGCTGCGCTATACGTTGGTTTGGCGTGATGCTGCGAATAAATTCTTTAAACTCTTCCGGAGCCTGTTTAGTGGCATCAGTCTCAACCATGCCCGGCGCAACAATATTGGCAGTGATCCCGAAAGGACCAAGCTCCTGAGCAAGGTATTTATTAAAGCTATCCAGCGCGCCCTTCGCTGAACCATGAGCAATAAAGCTTGGTGCAGGCGCTTCCGAAAGCGTACTGGAGATAAACACAAGCCGACCAAACTGCTTCTCTTTCATACTCTTAGCAGCTAATTGCGCAGTAACATACGAAGCATGCATTTCATCATTGAGTTTCTGGGCAAATTCATCCCAACTCTGATCAAGAAACGGCTTAGGTGTGAAGTTCATGTTGGCGTTGGACACCAGTACATCCAACCCACCAAATTCATCGTTGATTTTAGCAAACATGGCCGCTACCTGAGAATCATCCCGCACATCGGCCTGTACAGCTACCGCTTCGCCACCTTGCGCAATAATACTTTGCGCTAATTCCTCGGCAGTGGCTGCGCTATTTACATAGTTGATAAAAACGCGGTATCCCTCTTCCGCCAGCGCTTTAACCGTTGCGGCACCAATACCTCTTGCTCCACCAGTCACCAATGCATTACGTGTTGTCATATAAAATTCCTCAGAATAAATAATGTCAGGACATGTCGCCCTGACCACCAAATATTGCGATGGTAAAACCTCAAGCATACTTTAGGTCAATAGTTATCTGGCTTTATATTCTGCTAATTTACCTTTTTACTGCCCGTTAAATTGTACGAGTGGTTCCAGACACAGATACAGGGCTGCCTTTTTCCTCAGACAGACTCACTCTGATCACTGAAGGTGCTCCCATATCTTCGCCCTGACGGATAGTAAACTGACCATTGTGGGGCCAGTTAGCATCACGCAAATAACCGGCAAAAGCAGCCGCTGCAGCGCCGGTAGCCGGATCTTCAATAACCCCACCCGAGGCAAAAGCGTTTCTGACCTCAAATACCTGGGGACTTTCAATATACACCAGCATGATGGTTACCAGTCCCAGCGCCTCCATAACAGCTTTGCCCGCCGTTAGAGAGTAAGCCATGCTGGCCAGGGTTTGCCTGCTTTGCAGAGGCAATACAATGTGGTTTGAACCGCCATGGATATAAGCCGGAGATAATCGTGCGTCGAGATCCTGTTCAGAATAGCCGAAGAGGTTTAGCGCCTGTGTGAGCTCATCTTTGGTAACCGGCCGACTATGAGTAGGTGGTGAAGTTAGCGTAGCCGCCACTCCTTGCTCGGTTTGTACAGTATTAACGGCTATTTCTGCGCTGTTGATAGTGAGTTTATACTCACCGGCTCCTGCATGTTCACCTAACACAGCACCCAGCGCTATGGTGGCATGGCCACAAAATGGCACCTCGGATTCGGGCGAAAAATAACGTACCCGCCAGGCTGATTCATCCTCTGCAAGAGGATAAGCAAAAGCGGTTTCGGAATATCCTACTTCAGCAGCAATGCTACGCATCTCACTTTCTGTCATTGGGTCTTTAAGTAACACCACACCGGCGGGGTTACCACCTTTGTTACCATCACTGAATGCGGCAATGCGTTGTACGTTCATAACTGTTCCTTACGCGGTAAATTAATGGCCTGATAGTTTTTATAGAATATCACTGGCAATATACTTACTTCACTGCCATTCAATAGGTACATCCTTGCTTTTTCCTTTCATATACAGGTAAATTGAATAAATAACCTTCAATTTAGAAATCAGTTATGACAAAACAGATTGACCACCTCGATAAAGCCATTTTAACTGTGCTGGATAATCATGCCCGGTTGAGTCTGGCAGAAATAGGTAAAGCAGTAGGATTGTCTGGCCCCGCCGTTGGTGAGCGGATGAAAGCGTTGCGACATAAAGGCGTTATTGATGGTTTTGGCGTACGGCTGGATATGCGAGCACTGGGTTATAGTATTCAGGCGCTGGTAAGAATAAAGCCGAAGTCGGGGCAGATAAGAAAAGTGGAAAAACTGATTAGCGACGAGCCGCGCTTTATGGCCTGTGATCGGGTAACCGGAGAGGACTGCTTAATTGCACGCCTGGCCTTGCGGGATATCGCAGAACTCGATGATATTATGTTTCCGCTGCATGAATGTGCCGATACCAACACCTCCATCGTTAAATCGTCGTTGTTCGAGCCCCGGCTGCCGCAGATCAATATCAGTAAAGTGGCCCGCTAATGCTTATTGTCCTGTCGGGATGATTGCTGCTCAGGCAGTTGCTTCAGTCGTATCGACATTGAATCGGCTTCCTGCTTAATCACACGATCTGCATCAATATCACTGAGAGGCTCAAGCGTATCCCGCTTCAGATAGCCGTCAGTAATCATAGACAAATAACGGCCGCAGCAAACCCGCAGAAACGAGGTGAAGTTGCCAACGTCATGGTCGGCATCGAGTGACTCCAGATACAGTTTTGAAATCAACTGACTCACACTCAGTTCGTCCCGGCTGGCGATTTCCTGCAGCACATTCCAGAAAAAAGTCTCCATGCGGATGGAGGTCACTACGCCGTCTATTCGCATTGAACGGGTGGTGCTCGTCCATAAAGACGGATCGGCATTAATGAATAATCCACACACAGACTTCTCCCTATTCTTTACTTAAAGCAACGCCATAAACTGGCTTAATAATGCCGGATGAGCCGGCCAGGCCGGGCCTGTCACCAACTTACCGTCGGTTATAGCTTCATCCATATTCACAGCAACATAAGTGGCCCCTGCCAGTTTGATTTCCGGCTCGCATGCCGGGTAGGCAGACACTTGCTTGCCTTCCAGCACACCGGCCGCAGCCAGTAACTGCGGGCCATGGCAAATCGAGCTAACCGGTTTGTCCGCAGTAAAAAATGCTGTTACCAACGCAATGACATCCGCATTTAACCGCAGGTATTCTGGCGCCCGACCGCCGGGAATATACAACCCATCATAATCTTCGGCCTTAACTTCTGCAAAAGTCGCATTCAGCGTAAAGTTATGGCCCGGCTTTTCGGTGTAGGTCTGATCGCCTTCAAAATCGTGGATTGCCGTTTTAATGGTGTCGCCTGCCGATTTATCCGGACACACCGCATCAACCTCATGGCCACAAGCCAGCAAGGTTTGAAATGGCACCATGTTTTCGTAGTCTTCGACAAAATCACCCGTGATCATCAGGATCTTGCTCATAGTGATACCTCTATAAAAAGTTAACTAATGTTGGTTTTTATACAAACACAGTTACACCACGGGCAGGTAACAACATACTACTACATGATTAATATTCGTATAGAAAAGCGGAAACGTCAGGGAGATGTGAGCATCTCCCTGGTGGTCAATCAGGCCTTAAGCTCATCGTTAAAATAGCCGATAGCCAACTGCTGAGCCTGGTTGTTTAATTTTGCAGGTGTTTTCTCACGTAACCGGATATACAGGGCAATGCAGGCTTCAAAGGCCGGGATAAGGGTATCTCTTTCAGCCGTAGCAACCGTTTGCTTTAGCTCAGCGGCAAATGCCGGCAGACGCTTTTCGATGGTGCGTACTCCCGATGGAGTGAGCCCGGCCTGTTGTAATGCCAGCGGCGATAACACCACAGTGCGTAAGAAAGACAAAAACTCCAGTGCTTCGAAATATTCCCCCCGGGCAATTTTGCCTGCACCGTAGTGCACCCAAATCCAAAAGCGATCTTCTATCCACTGACAATCCGGCTGCGGATACGCGAACTCAGTGCTGGCATAAATATCCGAAAGCGAAGATGACAGCTCCCAGATAACCTGGGTATTGTCGACCCGCTGTGCGGCATCCGCTAGCGACACAAATTTAAAATCGACGTGCACGAGCGATGGGTTACTTTGAGGCAACTCATACAGGGCGATAATCAGCCTTGGCTCCCCCACATGTTCGCCGGTAAAGCCTTCAACATAACCCGGTATTGCCTTTACCAGTTTAAACCGCTCGGCCATTACTTCATCAATAAACGCCGGCTCAATGGCGATAACCAGATCCAAATCACTGTATTGATCCATCTGATTGCTGGCGAACGAGCCACTCGCGCCAATAGCATTTACACGCGTGTCGCCCGAAAAAACCCGAATAATGTCAGATAACAGCTGCTGATGTGCTGTGGGGAGGGTGCTTGGATATTTCATATTTTACCTATCAGGATTGATGTTAAGAACTGCCAGGGCAGTTAGTGCGGTAAAATTAGCGCAGCATTACAACTTAAGGGATTTTGCTTCGCGATTCAATAGTAGTGCGATTTCCGCAAGGGCATAAATTGACTGAAAGTGACCTCGTAGTTATGCAGCTAGTCGAATCCACCTTTCGATTTGCTACATCACCCCAATAATACTTGGTATGCAAACTAACAGGTATTTTCATGACTGAATCCTTGCCCCTGTCGATTCTCGACCTCGCCCATGTCGCCCAAGGCAGTTCCGTACGCGACGCTCTGCTACGCAGTCAGGCCATCGCACAAACGGCTGAACAAGCCGGTTTTACTCGTTACTGGCTGGCTGAACATCATGGTATGCGGGCTGTGGCCAGCGCCGCGACGGCGGTATTGTTATCAAGTGTGGGCGCAGTAACTAACCATATTCGTATTGGTTCTGGTGGCGTTATGCTACCCAACCATGCACCTTTGGTGATTGCCGAACAATTTGGCACGCTTGCCGAGCTTTATCCTGACCGGGTAGATTTAGGTTTAGGCCGTGCGCCAGGCACTGACATGGCAACCGCCAGAGCACTGCGCCGCGACATTCAGGGCGATGCCGAACGCTATCCCGAAGATGTCGCTGAGCTTCAGCGACTGCTTGGCACGCCTGAAGAAGGCCACAAGCCTATTGCTGTACCCGGCGCCGGCACCAATGTGCCAATTTGGTTACTCGGCTCCAGTTTATATTCAGCTCAACTGGCAGCCCATATGGGTCTGCCCTTTTCCTTTGCATCACATTTTGCTCCCGATATGCTCACTGATGCAATCAGCATTTATCGGGCGAACTTTAAACCCTCTGCGCAACTGGCCAAGCCTTATGTGTCGGCAGGAGTAATGGCGGTTATTGGTGATAATGCTGATCATGCCCGCCAGCTCTTTACCTCGGTTCAGCAACAGTTTGCCAATCTGCGTCGTAACGCCAACAAACCCATGCCGCCCCCGGTGGAAGATATTCGCCTCGAGCTTAACGAAATGGAAATTCGCGGTATTAACAGTACTCTGCGCTATGCTCTGGTTGGCGATAAAGCAAGTGCCGAGGCTCAGCTGAATCAGTTTGTTGCAGCAACCGGCGTAGACGAAGTCATTCTGTCTTTTCCCATTTACGAGCAACGACTAGTCCTGCAGGCCATTGAAGCTACCGGAGCTATGAACATAAGCTCTGCTGCAAACTAAAGAGGGCCTACACCAAGCCTAAATATTAGCCGATTATTCACCCATACAGGATGGTCATTTATTAACCAGTGAGCTATATTTTAATTCATTGACCTGAATGGTCTGACACAATCTGGCTTTTTACCGAAGGACTCGGAACTGAATTCAATGGACACGTTTGATACTTTTATTGTTGCGGTAGGTGTAGCACTGGTTTTGGTAGGTCTCTACCTGTTTATTTCTGGTAAACAGGGCGATGGCTCACGCAACAGCAATGTGGAAGGTTTTGGCATCAAAATTAATGTCAGTAACCCTTCCATTATTCTGGTTGTCATTGGTATCGGGCTTATCTTATTGCCCAAATTTTTACCTAATACCCCGGATTCTAATCCTTATATTCCGCCCGACCCAATCGACGGGCCTGGTCCAGGTCCCGGGCCAGAACCCATCATCCCCGTGCAAACTTCGGTGTATTATCCCGAAGGTGACTGGTATTTAGTGGGCTATACGCAAAATGGCGTCGATATTTCTATGGCAGTGGAAGCCAATGCCACCTTTAGCGCTAAGTCGTCTAACGGCGTGTCCTGGCGAATGGAATTTGTTGCTACAGACATGTGGGGCAATATGTCACAGTATTTCTATGCAGGAACAATTTCCCATGCCGATGAAGGGTATTATTTCACCATTAAACAAACTAACGACCCAAGTATCCCCAGCGAAGTGCGCTCTCCCCTGATAATGAATCTGGAGGACAATGGTCAGTTGCATCTTGAGTACGCCATCGGCGTTAACAAAATCATTATCCACTGGATGAAGCTAAATTGACCCTGGCCAGCAGTCGCTGCAAGCTTCTTAACAGGTAGCCTGATTTAAGGTATAGCAAGACACTGGTCGTAAAAAGATACAGGACTGACGGATATACGTTTGCTTACCATTGTTAATTTCTGCTTTACTGTGCCCTATAAAACACAATAAAACTGCCGGGCCTGGAACCCGGCAGGATCAGGAAGTGCAATGGCTGATAAGTCTGTTCAGAAATATACCGCCCCTGCCGGTGGCTGGGGTGCATTAAAAAGTGTCACCAAAAGCTGGATCGCCAGCGAAAAGCCGCTGAAAAACCTGCGCGCTATGCTCAAAACCAACCAGGACCATGGTTTTGATTGCCCGGGCTGCGCCTGGGGCGAATCTCCGGAAAATGGCCTGGTTAAATTTTGCGAAAACGGCGCTAAAGCGGTTAACTGGGAATCCTCAGGCCGCCAGGTAGGGCCGGCATTTTTTGAGCGTTACACCGTGTCTAAACTTTTAGAGCACAGCGATTACTGGCTGGAAGACCAGGGCCGTTTATCCCACCCCATGCAGTACAATCCGGCAACTGATAAATATACAGAGATTAGCTGGGATGATGCATTTGCTTTGATAGCGCAACATCTCAAAGAGCTGGCCAGTCCTAACGAGGCCGAGTTTTACACCTCCGGGCGCACCAGTAATGAGGCGGCCTACCTGTATCAGTTATTTGTACGCGCTTTTGGTACCAATAATTTTCCTGACTGCTCCAACATGTGTCATGAAGCCAGTGGCCACGCCATGAAACAGTCGGTGGGCGTAGGCAAAGGCACCGTGGTATTCGACGACTTCGCCAAAGCCGATGCGATTTTTGTACTGGGCCAGAACCCGGGCACCAATCATCCACGTATGCTCGAACCGTTACGGGAAGCCGTTGAGCGAGGCGCTCAGGTGGTTTGCTTTAATCCGCTTAAAGAGCGTGGTCTGGAACGTTTTCAGCATCCGCAACATCCGCTGGAAATGTTAACCAATGGTGATGCCCCCACTAACACCGCTTATTTCCGCCCGGCGCTAGGCGGTGATATGGCGGTAATGCGCGGTATTGCCAAATGCCTGCTGGAATGGGAAAGAGAAGCCCGGGCCAGTAACCGCCCGGCGATATTTGATCACGATTTTATTGCCCGTCATACCAACGGCCTTGATGACTATCTGGCGCTAGTTGATGCCACTCCCTGGCAAGACATTGTTGAACAGTCGGGGCTCAGCAAAGACGATATTTACCTGGCGGCCAGCATGTATTGCCGGGCTGAACGGGTGATTATGTGCTGGGCCATGGGGATCACCCAGCATAAGCATTCGGTGGCTATCATCCAGGAAATTATTAATGTCCAGCTCCTACGCGGAAATGTGGGCAAGCCGGGTGCCGGATTATCGCCGGTGCGAGGCCACAGCAACGTGCAGGGCGACAGAACTATGGGTATCGATGAAAAGCCGCCGCAATGGCTGCTCGATGCCCTGGAGGAACGCTTTAACTTTTCAGTACCCCGCGAGCCCGGTCACAACGTGGTGCAGGCTATTCAGGCCATGGAACAAGGGCGTGCTAAAGTCTTCATTGGCATGGGCGGCAACTTTGCTCAGGCCACCCCGGACACGCCTCGCACGCATGCCGCTTTGAAGCAGTGCGATCTCACTGTACACGTCAGCACCAAACTCAACCGATCACATTTAATTACGGGTAAAGCTGCTCTTATTTTACCTTGTCTGGGCCGTACCGAGGCCGATATCCAGAGCGGCCAGCCCCAGGGCGTAACGGTTGAAGATACCTTTTCGATGGTACACATTTCCTACGGACAACTGCCTCCCGGCTCAGCGCTTTTGCGTTCAGAGCCTGCGATTGTGGCCGGCATGGCAAAAGCCACATTAGGTAATCATCCGGTAGACTGGGACGCACTAATCAACGATTACAGCCGCATCCGCGAGTTGATTGCCGATACCATCCCCGGCTTTACCGGCTTTAACGAGAAGCTATCCCAACCAGGCGGATTTCATTTACCTAACCCGGCGGCTGAGAGGACATGGCGCACGGTCAACCAGAAAGCCGGGTTTGCCGCTAATCCATTACCGGACCAATTACTCTCTGCACAATTACCCGCCGGGGAAACACCGGATCTTATACTGCAAACATTGCGCTCACACGATCAGTACAACACCACGGTTTATGGCCTTGATGACCGCTATCGGGGTGTATTTGGCCAGCGCTATGTGGTGTTCGTAAATCCGGACGACATTAACCGGCTGGGCTTTAGCGAAGGCGATAAAGTCGATATGATTTCCCTTTGGCATGATGGCAGAGAACGGCGCGTGGAAGGTTTCACTCTGGTGGCTTACGATATTCCCCAGGGGCAGGCTGCCGCTTATTTTCCGGAAGCCAACGGTCTGGTGCCGTTGGAGAGCTATGGCGATGATTCATTCACGCCCACTTCCAAATACATTGCTATTAAACTGATGAAAGCACAGCCTGATAACCGCATTCCGGTATCTCACAACTAGCCTGCATTACCGGCCGCTGAACTGTGGTACACCCTGGGGGCGCTGTGGTGGGGTAAGTGAATTAAGTTAAGCTGATACAGTTTAGCCCACTCCACAGCCATGGTGGTAGGCGCAGACAAGGTGACCAGGGTTGGCAGACCAACCCGAATAGCCTTTTGCACTAACTCCAGCCCACAACGACTGGTCAGCACCATAAAACCATTAGTTAAGGCTGTGTCGGATAAGGCCAGCGCACCAATCAGTTTGTCCATGGCGTTGTGACGACCAATATCTTCTCGGCACAATGTGATGCGACCATCGTTAGTCACAAAGAATGCGGCATGCTGCGCACCACCAGAATACAGAGCCTGCTGATACTCACGGATACGATGACGAAGGTTGGTGAAGGCGTACACTTCAGGCAAAAGTGCATCCGGTAATTTAGCAAGTTCAGGTAAGGCCGATTTCAGCGCATCTGTACCGCAGATACCGCAGCCCGAGCTGCCAGCCAAGCGGCGTTGATAAGACTTCAGTTGCCACTGGGCACGAGGACTAAGCTGTACATCAGCCACCCCCTGCTCTTCTTCAAAGGTCACACTGATGCTACGCAACTGGCCCGGCGAATCAATAATGCCCTGAGTCAGGCTAAATCCAACCACAAAATCCTTCACATCATCGGGGCTAACCATCATTACCGCATAACTAATATCGTTATAGCTAATAGCCAGTGCACATTCGGCTGGCAGCGCACTCTCTTCTTCCAGTTTCTGTGCACTGACGGTCTGGTAGCGATATACTTCAGCGGTCTTTGCTCGGTCTGCCATGGTCAGGATTCATATCGGTTGGCTTTAACTGGGATGATAGTATAACCAGGCAGGGTTAGACACCGGATTTTATCTAATTTATGAGGGACGACGGTCTGTTGTAAATACAGGGCGTTTTTCGGCAGGCATAAAAAAACGATGACCGAAGTCATCGTTTTCTCTGAATTTTGAGTTTCCTTCTCAGCGATCCCTTGCGACTAAAATCTTCCCGATTAAAATCCGTATACGCCCCTTTCCTTCTTTTCTCACATCATCCTGCGTGAGCTGTTCTCCCTGAACAGGTCCCTTTCCATTTTTCCAGTATAAGCTGTACATCCTGCTACAGCATTCTCCATCCCGGAGTTGTCCTTTTCGGCCTTACCGACCGGTCCTTTATCCTTAAACAGAGTTCCTTACCCTGTCTTACTCATCCTGAGCAATCCCAAGTTCGTCCGTGTGTCTTCCTGACTCGTCGTGTTTCCTTGTGACACCTTCATAGTACGCTTATCACTGAAGAACGCTAATCCACTGTCGGATATTTTTGCGTCAACGTTGCCGGCCAAAGCTGACAAAAATAAATTTAATTCATGTTTTTCATGATGTTAGAAATGAAGCGACGTTTTTAGCACAGAGAAGCATCGACCATATCTCACAGCTTTGTAGGATATTTCGTACAAGAAGAAAGGGAAATCGTCTTATCCTTTTGGCTAAGTTCCAATCATCGAAAATCTGCGTACTCGAAGAAACCGTCGGGGAGCTTTATAATCTGTGATTAAAAGATTGCATAGTCTGTCTGCAATTCGGTATGAGTATAGCTAAGTGTTGCAGTAGCGCCAGAGCAGGCCACTATTAACCCGCAGCCATGTATGAAAACGGACTTTATCAATGACCTCATCCAATCCCATCAACATAGAAACATTAATGCACGCTGCCCTGGCCGCTTTAAGTGTGGGCTTAATACTCTGGATAGTGAGACAAGAAGTCAATCTGTTGCTGATGCTTGGTGTTTTTAACCTGGTTTGGATAGTGAAGTGGTGTAAATCCATGCCAGACACCACGGTAAAGGACCCGGTAAAGTATGTAACGTTTAACAACGGTCATATTCAGTTTGGCTCAACCTCAATTCCGCTCCACAAAGTGACACGGGTGGCATTAGAAACCACGAGGGAACATTGCTATTTTTCCCTCCCCTATAATCCAACAACACCGGGAAATCCGCCTGGCTTTGTTTTTCCCGCCAGCAAAGCAGCGGAGTTTAAACGCTATCTTCAGACAGAACTTGGTGATATTCATTTTATCCATTAGAGAGCTGCACAGGTAATAGATAAGTAATAACAGTCCTTTACGCTGCGCACAGGAAGTTGCCAATTGCCTGCTAACTGGCAAGCAAGTTACCAGTCACCCTGCTTTCGCCTGTTCGACACAAAAACAACAAAACAATTTAATTTCATAGACTTACTATAATTTAATCGGTAAATTTTAGTTTGGCACCCGTTTTGCAATTTCAGGAAATGCTAAAGCAGTAGCCATTACAATAAAGTTGTTGTTAAACATCTATACAGGCAACAACACATTAATAACTGTTCGATTTCGCAGTAAGGTAAAAACATGACACGTACACAAAAAATATCCAGCGGCCTTCTACTCACACTTGCTACCACCGCACCGGCCTTTGCGCATACCGGTCACGAGACGGTTCAGAATGCTTTTTTGGCTGGTTTGTCGCACCCCCTGATGGGTATTGATCACCTTATTGCCATGGTAGCGATGGGCTACTGGGCGTCAGGTTTTGCAGGTAAACAATGCAAGGCCATGCTTGCCGCATTTTTTGCATTATTGATTGGTGGTTTTTCATTAGGCTTAGCAGGTTTCAGCTTTTCGTTTATGGAAACGGGCATTGTCCTGACATCTGTAATCACCGGCTTACTTATTGCCACTCGTAAGAACGTAACTCAGGGCCTGGCGGTTAGCCTGGCCGCCTGTTTTGCAATGTTTCACGGTTTTGCCCATGGTCTCGAGACCGCCGGCTCCGTCCCTTATCTGTTTGCTTCAGGTTTCCTCGTTACCAGCGCCACACTGGTAGCGGCGGGCTTTGCTGTGTCGAAACTGGTCTCGCGCAGCATCCCTTCTGCAAACAGAGTCATTGGGCTGGTAATTGCAATGATGGGAGTATCGTTGTTTTCAATTTAGGTGACCCACACCAACTATTGAATGCCATGGGCGGGAGCCGATCTTAGGGTCGGCTCCTTTTTTGCGTTATTAACACCGATGGCTTCTATAATGTTGCGCTAACACACTATAAGCCAGCACAACCTTCACTAACCCAATAGCACCTTACCGGAATGTTACTGTAAGCTATTATGATTAAATAATATGTTAGGCATTCAGGGATGAATGTGGCAGCCTGTTACTATGAGCCCATTAAAACAGTCTTGCGGTGCTGATATGAAAACAGAAAAAGAAATTCTCGCTGAATTTACAGCCCTTGTTTTTGAAAACGGCCAACCATCAACCATGGATATGTTTGGCAGGGAGAATCTTTTAAAAGGGTCTTTAACATCTGTAAGGCTGGCTGCTAACGACGCATTAGAACTGTCCGCTTTAATGCGCCAGGATGAACAGAATAAGCTGAATCTTAAAATGAAAGAGAGCGGTTTACCTTCTCTCACTACAATGCACAATAAGGCATTCAGAGACTTTGTTAAAATCGCCACCCGGGGCATTATAAAAAAAGAACAAGAATACAGACTGGTGCGCTCTGTTTCAGAAACAACCATTTTAAGCCCGGAACAACAGTCCGTTGCTTATAAATTGTTGGAGAGCTACGAACAAACGCACAGCTAACAAAAAATTATGTAAGCGCTAGCAGATCCGCGGCAGTTGCTCACCCACCAGCATATCCAGAATGCGCTCTCCGCCAAAATGAGTTTTCACCAGCACCCGGTTATAGTTCGATTCAATGACTTCACCAATAATGGCTGAATCTTTCCCGGCCGGGTGATTACGCATTGCCTCAAGCACCGCCTCAGCTTTATCGGCCGGGACTGCCGCGACGAGCTTACCTTCATTGGCAAAGTACAGCGCATCGAGCCCCAGGATCTCACAGACACCGCGCACGGTATCTCTTACCGGGATCTGCTCTTCCTGCAAACGAATACTGACGGCGGATGACTCGGCGAATTCACATAACACCGTGGCAACACCACCCCGGGAGGCATCACGAATAGCGTGAACGTCCGGACACACTTTTAACATGGTTTGCACCAAATCATTTAACGCCTGGCAGTCGGTTTCCAGTGTCACATCAAGCGCCAGATCGCCACGGGCATTAAGTATTGCCGCGCCATGGTCGCCTATCAGGCCATTTACAATAATTCTGTCGCCTGCCCGGCAGTTAGACGCTGAAATATCAACACCTTCAGGGATCACCCCTATGCCACTGGTATTGATAAAAATTTTATCGCCTTTGCCTTTCGGTACCACTTTGGTGTCGCCGGTGACGATGGTCACTCCGGCCTTATCAGCGGCGGCTTTCATTGACGCAACCACACGCCGCAGTAGCTTAACATCGAGCCCTTCTTCTAAAATCATACCGCAGGACAAATACTTTGGGATCGCGCCAGACACAGCAATATCATTTACCGTTCCATTAACCGCCAGCGAGCCAATATCGCCGCCCGGAAATTCTACCGGGTCTACCACGTATGAGTCGGTGGTAAACGCCAGTTGTGCGCCACTTTGCATTAGTTCAGCCAATTCAAACCGAGCCTGATCTTCCAGTTGCTCCAAGTCGGGATTAGCGAAGGTCCCCACAAAGACATCTTCAATCAGATCGCGCATGGCTTTACCGCCTGCGCCATGAGCCATGGTGATGGTTTTGGCCCGCAGGGTCCGTTTAGGTTTATTCATACTGCTTACTCGGTTGGTTACACGGCTTGTTTAACGTCGATTTTGCCGTAGCTGTAGTAGGCGGAACAAGCGCCCTCAGTTGATACCATCAACGCGCCAATAGGCGTTTCGGGGTTGCACTGCTCGCCAAATAATTTGCACTCCCAGGGCTTGAGAACACCCTTGAGCACTTCGCCGCACTGACAGGCTTTAGGATCGGCCACATGGGCAGGCTCTACGGCAAATAAGCGTTCAGCATCAAAGCGGGCGTATTTTTCACGAATGCGCACCCCTGAATGGTCGATTGAACCCAGGCCCCGCCACTCAAAAAATTCGCGCAGCTCGAACACTTCACCAACGGCTTTAAGGGCGTTATTGTTACCCTGCTCGGGAACAATTCGTTTGTACTGGTTTTCGACCAGCGCCTTGCCATCACGGATTTGCTCTACCACCATCAGCATAGACTGCAGAATATCCAGCGGCTCAAAACCGGCAATCACCAGCGGGCGTTTATAATGACTGGCTATAAACTCATAAGGTGCTTTACCAATCACCATCGACACATGACCGGGCCCCAAAAAGCCATCGATAACCATATCTGGTGAATCCAGAATCGCCTTGATGGTTGGAATGATGGTAATGTGGTTGCAGAACAGCGAGAAATTTGTGATGCCTTCCCTATCCGCCTGTAGTAGCGTTAATGCCGTACTCGGCATAGTGGTTTCGAAACCCAACCCGAAAAACACCACGTTTTTATGCGGATTTTTACGGGCAATATCCAGTGCATCCATAGGGGAATAAACCATACGTACATCACAGCCATCAGAATTGGCCTGTTGCAGGCTTTTTTTCGAGCCTGGCACACGCATGGCATCACCAAAGGTGGTAAATATCACATCAGGTTGTTCAGCAATGGCAACGCAGTCGTCTACTCTTCCCATCGGCAGCACACAAACCGGGCAGCCAGGGCCATGCACCATTTCAATCTTGTCGGGTAACAATTCTTCCAGTCCGTAGCGAAAAATCGAGTGCGTATGGCCCCCGCATACTTCCATTATTTGTAACGGTCGTTGCGCGGTAGCAGGGATTTCCTCTACCACAGCATGAATGCGCTCAAGCACTCGCCGGGCCATTTGGGGATCGCGAAACTCATCGACAAACTTCATTATTTCTTCTCCTGAGACAACCGGCTGTCAGCCAGCAGGCTGTGCACCAGATCCCATAAAATGTGATAACAGGCCAGGTGGCACTCCTGAATACGGTGAATACTGTCGCTGGGTACGGTAATACAAACATCGGTGAGCTGTTGTCGTTGCAGCTCGCCACCGGTTCGGCCGGTAAAGGCAATCACGCTCAGCTCCATGGCCCGGGCTTTTTTGCAGGCTTCAATTAAATTGGCTGAGTTGCCACTGGTGGAAAACACCACCAGCGTGTCACCACAACTGGCCAGCGCGGATAACTGCCGGGTGATGACATGGTCGGTACCCACATCGTTGCTCACTGCCGTCATCATCGCGGTATCCTGAGATAAGTTGATAGCGGGCAGCGCTTTACGGCCGGTGGTAACCGGGTGCATAAACTCTACGGCAAGGTGGGCAGCATCACAGGAAGAGCCACCATTGCCTGCGGTGAGTAGTTTACGCTGCTGTGTATAAGTCGTCGCAATAAGCTTGGCAGCCGAAAGCAAGGTCTCGCTGTGGCAGTCAAAAAAAGCCTGTTTTACGGTGATACTGTCACGCGCTTTAGCCTGAACAGAATCTATCAGAGCGCGTGCCAGCTCGTCTTTATCGCTGGATTTAACGGCCGCTGCCTGGCCAGTAAAAGGGTACAGTGCCGACAGAACAGACTGGTTATCGGTTGGCTCGCTCATCACGGTTATCCCTGTGCACCCTGCTGCATGGCGTCGAGCTCTTCCTGCAACTCACCAATCTCAGCCAGAATCTCCAGTGTTCGCCGGGCTTCTTCCTCATCGATAATACTCATGGCAAAGCCTACGTGCACCAGCGCCCAGCTACCAACTAAAGATTGCAGGTTTCCATCAACAGGCACCACACAACTTAAATTGGCTTCGCGCTTAACACCGGAAACCTGAACAATACCGGTTTGCATGGCCTCATCGCTGATAGCGACAATCTGGCCGGGGATCCCTAAACACATACTGATATTCCCCTTAATGCTGTTTACTGGTTTCTGAGTCGCCGGATTTCTCAAGCTCGTAACGTTCCAGCTTGGAGCGCAATCCTACCCGTGATAAACCCAGTTCCAGTGACGCGCTGCTTTTATTCCAGCGATGGCGGATCAGTGTTTCGCGCAGAATGCGTTTTTCCAGCAGTTCGACCTTTTCTTTGAGCGTGCCCTCAAGGCCAGCAAACACATCAATGTCTTCATCCTCACCGCCAGGCGCGGCTCTTAAGACCCGCGGATTGAGCAGGTCTGCGGTCAGCCATTCGCCTTCACACATTACCAGCATGCGGCGTACCTCATTTTGTAATTCACGCACGTTACCCGGCCAGCTGTAGCGTTTCATACAGGCGATGGCTTCTTCACTAAAACCTTTTACCGGCTTATCGAACTGATGCATGGCGGTTTGTAGAAAGCTGTTCGCCAGCACCGGAATATCTATCGTACGGCGAGACAATGCCGGCAGCTCCAGGGTGACTTCGGCTAAACGAAAATAAAGATCTTGCCGGAACCGGCCGGCGCGCACTTCTTCTTCGAGGTCGCGGTTGGTTGAAGCCACTACCCGCACATTGACCTTACGGCGCTGTTGCTCGCCGAGGCGGCGAATTTCACGCTCTTGCAGAACCCGCAGCAATTTAACCTGAAATGCCGGGCTTATCTCACCAATCTCATCCAGAAAAATAGTGCCGCCATCAGCCTGTTCAAACAGGCCTACATGGTCGGTAATCGCGCCGGTAAACGAACCTTTTTTGTGGCCAAACAATTCAGAGGCCAGCAGTTCATCGGGCATGGCACCGCAGTTTTCTACCACAAACGGCCGATCTGAACGCAAGCTGTTGTAATGCAGCGCCCGGGCAAAGAGTTCCTTACCCGCACCAGATGGGCCGGTGATAAGCACCGAGACATCATAAGGCGCAATTTTGCTAACCTGATCACAGACTTTATTCAGCGGGCTTTGCACATGGCGTTTGATCTCTTCAAGTTGAAAGCTATTGCGCAGATGGGCTTTTTTCTCATTAACCTGCTGCTCGGCCTGCTCTTCGGTGAGACGCATCTCCCTATTCAGCAGCGCATTTTCACTTTGTAGAGCACACATCCGGCATGCACTGCGGATAATCATCAGCAGACTTTCCGGGTGCCAGGGTTTGGTGATGTACTGCAAAATCCCCGCTTCGTTAAGACCTTTGATAATGTCTTCTGAGTCGGTATAGCCAGACAAAATAAGCCGGGCGACCTGAGGCCAGCGATCCCGCACTTCGGTTAGCAGCTCAACACCGGTACGATCCGGCATGCGTTGATCGCACAGGATCACCTGCACGTCGTGGCTTTCCAGTAATTCCAGCGCCAGGTCGGCGCTATTGGCCGTTAATACGTCAAACTCTTCATCCAGAGTTCGCTCAAGGGTTTCAAGCGAACGGACTTCATCATCAACGCATAACACAATAGGACGTTGAGATGTGGTCATTATAAGATTGCCTTAAACTGCTCTACCTGTTGTTGCAAAAGATGAATACGCGATTCAATAATGGCTGCCCGTTTGGTATTGATCCAATCCAGCCACTCCTGCATGCCCTCGCCACTTTTGGCTGACAGCTGAATAATACGGATGTCCGGATTGACCCGTTTAGCGTATTCAATGCATTTCTCGACATCAAAATCCAGATACGGCAGCAGGTCGGTTTTATTCAGGATCATCAGTTCTGATGCATGGAACATATCCGGGTACTTCAGCGGTTTATCTTCGCCTTCGGTGACCGAAAGAATTGACACTTTCGCCGCCTCGCCCAGATCAAAAGAGGCCGGGCACACCAGGTTACCGACATTCTCGATGAACAGCACGCCACCGGTCATCCCGGAGAAGTTCTCCATGGCATGACCCACCATGTGCGCATCGAGGTGACACCCTTTACCGGTATTGATCTGAATAGCCTGCACGCCGGTTTCGCGGATGCGGTCAGCGTCGTTGGCCGTTTGCTGATCGCCTTCTATCACGCCTACACTGTAGCGGTCTTTAATGTGATTAATGGTTTCAGTCAGTAAAGTGGTTTTGCCAGATCCCGGGCTTGAAACCAGATTGAGCACAAACAACGATTGCTGTTCAAAGCGCCCGCGGTTTTGCGCGGCATACTGGTTATTTTTACCCAGAATATCCTGTTCAATTTGTACCATTCGGTTTTGACTGAGACCTGCCACATGGGCATGAGCCGGGCCTTTACCAAAATGAATATTATCGCCATCACTTTCAATGCCGCTGTGATCATGCTGGTCTTCATGACTGTGAGCGTGTGAATGGTCATGACTATGTCCATCATGATGGTGATGATGGTCATGGTCGTGATGATGGTGCCCGTGGGCATGTGAATGATCATGACTATGCCCATGACTATGAGTGTGATCATGGCTATGCCCGTGGGCGTGCCCCTCATGCCCTTCAATCTTAACTTCACCTTCTGAACAACCGCAAACCGTACACATGTTTATGCCACCTCTAATTCTTTTATTCTCATTTCTTCACCCTGCGTTATCTGTAAGTGATAACTGCCACAAACAGGGCAACTGTCATAGCGTTGCGTGACCGGGACGGTATCCAGACACTGCAAACAGAAGGCTTTTCCCGGCATTTTTATAATGTGCAGGCTGGCGCCTTCGGCCAGACTTCCTCTTATTACCGCATCGAAACAAAACGTCAATGCATCGGCTTCGATAGTGGCGAGCGGGCCAATCTCTACCCACACCGCTTTGACTTTTTCAAACGACTGGCTTACTGCCTGTTCTTCTAATACCTGCAGGATCCCTTCTGCAATAGACATCTCATGCATGGACTAACTCCAACTGCCACGACACACAAGGGTCGAGAAGTTTTATCAGGGTTTCCGCCACCGGGGTTACCTGATCCCAGGGTAAATATAGCCCTTCCAGCATGGTTTTGAGACTCCCCTGGGGATGAAAATTCCACTCAGTGGGGGCAATAATCTGGTATTTAGCTACGTGATTACGGTTATCCAGTTCAACTTTATGTAGCAGTGAACCTCTGGCCGTTTCGACTACGGAGCAGCCGCGCACGCCTGTACCCTCAGCCTGACTAAACTGATGCTGGCGGATTATTGATCTGAGCCTCATTGGCGCTGTGGTTATTTCACGGTAAAGCGAGCGCAGGCGACCTTCAATTAAAAATCCCCTGGCTTCAATATTTTGTCGAGCCCAACAGCCGGTCTCGGCCGGTGCCCCGCTAACGGTTGGCTGATGACAAAATTGTTCCGCTTCCGCAGCCTTTAACGATGTCAACACTGCCATCAGCTGTTGCGACTCAGTTAAGTTTAACGGTTTTGCGGCCAGTCCTAACGGGTATTCACCGCAGGCTTTCAACAACTGACATACCTGAGTTGATAATCCCATCGTTGCTAATGAGGAACCTTCGCGATTGGCCGGTAATAATGGCTTAATAACCTCTTCCAGTTGCCGGGCCAATTGCTCTAGCGCCGGCTGACAACCCGCCTCACCGGATGTTGCCGAAGACAGGGTTAAACTCCAGTCAAGTTGCTTTCGGCACTGATTAAACCAGTCCACCACATGACTCATTCTGGATTTATGTTGCGGCGCCCAGTTGGTCACCCAGCTAAACACTTGCTCCCGTAAAGACTCTGCAAATAATAGCGTATCCCGGGCTTGTTTGATGACTAACGTTTCGCTAATGCCAGCGGCGCTCTCTACGGCTCTGAGCGCGGCGATTAACTGCCCCATCCCGCAAATATAAAAGAGCGATGGCATCATCGCCAATACCCGATCAACCGGTTTTTCCCTGAACAGGCGGGTAACGGCAAACGGGCGGGTATTGTTTATCTCAACGGCTTTGATATGGTCACGGTTATAACAGATGGTTACTTGTATGCCGCCGGTAAGCGGATTAGTCGCTGTGTTATGCGCTTTACTTCCGGCAGCCAGTTCGGCAGCAATATTCATGGTCTGCTGTCCTCTCGCCGGGCGAAGTTGCCGGTTAAAAATGCCCGGCGACTCACCTGTGGCGTCTCATCATCGGCCACTTGCTGTGCACTCTCTGCATCACAATCTTGTGCATCAGGCTCAGCGGCCTGACGTATTTCGCTATGAACCGTATAGCTTTGATGTCGTTCTGAAGGCGCATCGTTTTCTGTATCAAACAACGCTGCCAGCACTTCCTGCGCGGTTTCCATCGCGATGCTCTGTGAGGAAAACTCAAACATCGGTGAAAACACCGAGCAGGTGGCAAAATCGCCACATTCCCCGGCATAAGCACGAATAAATTCATACTGGCCGGAGGGCAACTTCTGACGAAATTTAGCGCCAACTTGCTGAGCGTTATGATAAGACGCCTCGCCCGGGAGCAACACAATATTCATACACCAGGGCGTAACGATAATGCCCAGCCAATTGTCTTCCCATGACAAAAATTCGGTCGCATCCACTGCGAGCTTATTATTGTACACCGGCAGGCCTGCCATTTTGCGGGCTACCGATTCATAGAAAGCGACAACTGCTGTACCGTTTGACACTGTTAGTCCTCTATCACCATAAACTGATCGCGGTCACCATCACATTCCGGACACCGCCAGTGGTCAGGCAGGTCGACGAACGCCGTGCCTGATGGAATTTGCCAGACCTCATCACCTTGCGCCGGATCATAAACATACCAGCATATTTTGCATTCCAGTCTGGCCTGCTTATCAATGCGGCTGGCGTCCCCTAAATAACTGCCTTCGAAGCCCTGAAAACTCATTCTGCCTTCCTATACCAGTGCATCGCGAATTTCAGACAGACGGACCGCTGAATCGGCCAGATCCTCAGGAGCGGCGCAAGCCACTGCGGGTATTGCCACAATTTCCAGAGTGTCCAGGATTAGTTGGTCGGTACTGTTGTAATACTGCACTCGCCACAGGCCATCCACCTGAGTCGACGTGATCCGGCAGTTGCCGTATCCCCGGGACAAAATGGTGACACTGCCGGTACCGGTGGTTTCGGTCAGGCTGTAGTGATCTTCAGGTGAAAAAGGTAACAACGACAGGTTTATTACATGCGAGGCCATCCCCGGTTCGCGCTGGTAGTCTGCAGAAGTATCAGCAATTTCTACCAGTACCGAAGGCGCATTCAACAGTCCTTCAGGCAGGCTGGCGATTCGGGAAGGTAAATCCACCTTAGTGGCAAATGCCTGGTCTTTTACACATTCGGGGATCTCTGCCACCTCAATAGCTTCTGCTGTCACGTTACCCTGCTCGTCAAAGGTACGTAAACGCCAGATACCGGCCATTACCGTTTCCTGAATTCTGACCGGCTTATCGCCATCGATCAGAACGCTCACCTCGCCTTCACCGAGGATTTGATTAAGCAGGTTTAAGTCTGCCTCTGGTAACTCAGTAAGCGTCATAATGCTGCTCTGACCGTTTTCGTTGATCTGGCCAAGCATAAGCTGGATATCGGCGAGGATACTCATGGCCTGAGGGCAACGTTCCAGCTCACTTTCTTCCGGAAACGATGGCATATCATAGGTGTTCATTTCCGATGGCATCTTCATGTAATCAAGCACCATGTCGCCTTCTGACTGGCTGCCCGGCCCGATTGGGACATTGACGATGTTTATACTGTTATCACGCATGTTGTTCCCCTATTGTCCGCAACTTTTACTCACCGGATTAAACACTACCGGAATACCAATACCCGGATCGGGGCGGGGCTCCAGCGTCAGAATTCGATTGATTTCGTGTACGTAGTCATCCCAGTTTTGCACTTTGGTAATCGCGTCGAGATACTGGCCATGCTTAAGAAACACCAGTGCCGGCCACGCCATAAAGTTATAACGGCCGCGACAGGCGGTTTGAATATCTTCAGAGACCACCGCCGGGGTAAGCTGAGGAAATTGCTTGATCAGCTCTGGCAGGATCACAGCTACATCCAGGCTTTCCGGAAAGCGTTTAGGATCTTCGGTTAAAAACAGCACACTAATTGGTGTCTGCTCAATGAAACCTTCAAAGTTATCGTCGTCGAGTAAGGGATAGCCTAATTCGTCGATAAGACGATTGATCAGCGGTGAGTTCATAGTGTTCTCTTATCTTATTTATTTTAAAAGCGGTTTTAAGTGGTCAGGTAGCTCAGGCTCCCGGTCTACCAGATCTTTGAAGCAATCGTCGAGATCGACACTGTGCCCGGACATCACCCGTTCTATAGCGCTGACGGCCTCTTCCACCTGTTGTGCCCGCGCTTCAGTGAGCACTTCCCGGGCAGCGTCTAAAAAGACTAACAACCAGTCACCAGCCACTACATCGCCCACCAGCGAGATATCAATCCAGCGCTGCTCTGCGCCGCGCTGACAGTAAGCCTTGTGGCTGTCGGTGTGAATAACCTGAAACGGCACGCCAATACACATTACTTGGTACTTTCCCCTACAGCGCTGCCTATTACACGGCTATCACCGGTACGGCACGCTGCCTGCTCATCCGGGCGGCCCTGCTCATAGTCGCTCAGGTTTAACTGACCCGGCGCCAGCGCCTGTGCCGTCCCCGCGCTTCGTTGCGCACAAATACCAAACTGCGTCAGGTAGGCCAGCGCAATGTCGATAGCCGGTTGCACCTGTGCCTTTACTTCCTCGCGCAAACTACCGCCAAAATCTTCCAGCTCAACCGGCTGACACCCCACCAGCAACAAATCCGCCGGGTAATTACCGGTAAACTCGGCCATGGCTAACACTTCCTGAAAACCGGTCTGATGCAGACTCATCTGTTTAGCACCCATAAATTTAGGCACTTCGTCGTTATAGATGGTTTTTAAGGTGCCTGGTGCCAGGCCATAATCGATAGCGTCGAACACCACCAGCACATCGGCTTCCTGAACATGTTGTACCAGATAAATGCCTTGGGTACCGCCATCCATGATTTTTACGTTGTCGCCAAAATCATAATCCTGGTTAAGCGCCTCAACACAGCGAACACCAAACCCTTCATCGGCCCATAACACATTGCCAATGCCCAAAATAAGTATTTGCTTTTCATTCAATCGATTTTGCACGGTAGTAAAACTCAGACTCTCTGACGCTTGCGCTAATTACATTTTATTTACATACATCAAGTTGCATGCCAACTTAGTAAAAAATCAGGAAGCGCCGTATGGCGGGGTGTCACGGGGGGCGTTACAAGTAACCACACTAAAAAAAAGGAAATAGATATAACAAAACTATCCACTAAACGGAAAGTTACTTACCACCCTCTCTGGCGAATCGACGGCTGGCATCGTACAGTTCCCAAAGCTGTTGTTTTTCCAGCCAAAACATCGGCGTAGTCTGAAAATGTCGGGCCAGTCTGATAGCGGTATCGGCAGAGATCGCACGTTGGCCTTTGATAATTTCGTGTACACGTCGGCGGGATATGCCTAACAGTCGGGCCAGTTCAGACTGGCTAATATTCAGCGGTTTGAGATAACAACGTTCGAGGAATATACCGGGATGTTCAGGCTTGCGACTACTCAGGCAATGGCTGCTAACATTGAGATTGAAGGCTGTCATTCGGTTGCTCAGAATAGTCATTAAAATGGGTTAAAGAAAAAGGGACGCAGGCGGGGTCAACAATTGCCTGCATCCCTCTGAGGAGCCTTAATCCGGCTTATCGTCCTTAAACATCCGCCAGCCGCTGATCATGGTGGAGATCAGGCTTTGGCGTGACATGATGTCTTCACGAATTGCCACATAGACATGGATCATAATAAAGGTGATCAGATACCACATGCCCAGGCGATGCCAGGTATGCACATCCTGACTCTGGCCAAACAGCGGGATCACCCAGCCAAATAACGTATCCTGCCAGCTTCCCTGCCCGGCCCCTTCACTGTAAAGCGCAAAGCCTGTGAAGATCATAAAGATCATGCCGAGGATGAAGAAAAAGAACATGCCCAGTTGTGCCAGCGGGTTGTGACCGATGTACTTCTTGGGCGTCTTTTCCATAAACAGGTACCAGCGTACCTCGTGCCATACCTCTTTCCACCAGGCTTTCACAAAAAACTTGGGGAAGAACAGTTCACGGGAATGATGGTTCCCTACCAGCGCCCAGTACAACCGGCCGATAAAGCCCACGGTTACCACGTAAGCCGCGGCAAAGTGGGCAAATCGAATGTAACCCATCAGGAAATTATCGCTGGCTTCTCCCGGTAAAGTGGGTAAAGGCTGACCGATAAAATACCCCGTCACGCACAGGGTGATGATGGAAAACACGGTTATCCAGTGCCACAAGCGCACTGGCGCTTCGTAAACATACACCGCGGTTTGACGGCGGGTGATAACCTTCTCATCACCACTGTGATGGTTATCCGTAAGCTGACTTCTCTCAACAGCTTTGCTTTTCACTGACGTAGACATAATTGAGTCTCCAGAGAGAGCAACAGAGTGCTCTCTTAACGAATTTTCACTTTAGTCAGTTCCTGACCGTCTTCACTCATTACGTGTGTGGAACAGGCCAGACACGGGTCAAAGCTGTGTAAAGTTCGCAGGATTTCAACCGGCTCATCAGGGCGCTCCATGGGCGTATTAAGCAATGACGCTTCAAACGCACCGATATTGCCTTCTGAATCACGTGGAGAACCATTCCAGGTAGTCGGTACCACTGCCTGATAGTTTTCAATTTTACCGTCTTTAATCTTAATCCAGTGACCCAGTGCACCGCGCGGCGCCTCGTTGGTGCCCACACCCTTGGCTTCTTTCGGCCAGGTTTTTGGATCCCATTTTTCCACATTGGCGGTAGAGGTATCACCGTTTTTAATGTTATTGACCAACTGATGCCAGTCATCCAGCATAGAGTCGACACACAGCTCAGAATCCAGTGCTCGCGCCAGGGTTCGGCCCAGCGTTGAAGGCAGGAACTGTTTTAAACCGAGGTCCATACCAGTGGCCTGGTTAAACGCCGACAGTGAGCGGTCAACTTGTTCCTGAACGTACTCTTTGCCAGAAGCATAAGCCACGATGTAGCGAGACAGCGGGCCCACTTCCATGGCATGACCTTTCCAGCGCGGTGATTTAATCCAGCTGTACTTAGCGCTTTCATCAAGCTCTTTAATATTTGTTTTGGTGCCTTTAAAGTTTGGCCCCAGTTCAAATTTCGCTTCTGTTTCACCGTCCCAGGGGTGCAGGCCTTTAGCGCCGTTAGCATACTGATACCAGCTATGATCCACGAACTCCTGAATTTCATCCGGATTACGCACATCCACCGGGTGTATCTCATCCCAGTTGCCATTGATAATCGCGCCAGCCGGAATGAGGTCGGTGGATTTATCGCCCGGTACCACTGTGTGCGTACCATAACTCAGCACGTTAGAAGCGGCCAGACCGCCGCCATACAGCCAGTCTTTATAAAGCGTTGCAATAGCAATCACGTCCGGAATATAAACGTTTTTAATGAAGGCTTCGGCTTCGCGAATACGCTCCAGCACAAAGTTCAGGCTGGTCATATTGACTGGTGCACCGGATGAGCCGGTACCGTCAAGATTAATCGCACATGGCACACCGCCAACCATAAAGTTAGGGTGTGGGTTCTTACCGCCGAAGATAGTGTGGATCTTAACGATCTCTTTTTGCATATCCAGCGCTTCAAGGTAGTGCGCCACCGCCATCAAATCCGCTTCAGGCGGCAGTTTATAAGCCGGGTTGCTCCAGTAACCATTAGCAAATAACCCTAACTGGCCGCTTTCGATAAACTTCTTAATGCGGGTTTGCACGTCGCGGAAATAACCCGGACTGGACAGTGGATGTGACGACGATATTTTCTGCTGTAGGGCAGAGGTAGCTTTCGGATCGGCTTTCAGCGCATTAACCGGATTCACCCAGTCCAGCGCATGCAGGTGATAAAAGTGCACCACGTGATCGTGGATATTCAGGGTCTTATCCATCAGGTGCCGAATAAGGTGCGCATTTAACGGAATATCAATGCCCAGCGCATCTTCTACCGCACGCACACTGGTGAGTGCGTGACAACCGGTACACACCCCACAAATACGTTCAACGAATGCCCAGGCATCACGCGGGTCACGGCCTTTTAAAATGACTTCCAGACCACGCCACATGGTGCCGGTGGATACCGCATTGCGGATAATGTTATTGTCGTCAACGTTAACTTCGCAGCGCATGTGACCTTCAATACGTGTCACCGGGTCCACCACAATACGGCGGCCAGAACTGTCGAGTAATTTAGAATTTAACGGCGTGTTCATTATTCTTGTTCTCCCTTATGCTGCGCGCGTTTCACCGCACTAACGGCAGCATGGGCAGCAATCGCTGCACCTACACCACCAGCAACGGCAGTGCCTACTTCATCAGCGTTCGATTCGATACCGAACTGGTTAATGTCAGTCAGACGGTCATAGAAGGAACCTTTGTCCCAGAAGCCATCTTCGGAACAGCCGATACAACCGTGGCCGGCCTGAATTGGGAAGGACGTACCTTCGTTCCAACGCACCGTTGAACAGGCGTTATAAGTTGTTGGCCCTTTACAACCCACTTTGTACAGGCAGTAGCCTTTACGCGCGCCCTCGTCATCCCACTGTTCAACAAACTGACCGGCATCGAAGTGCGGGCGGCGATAACATTTGTCGTGGATACGCTGGCTGTAAAACATCTTCGGACGTCCCTGACGGTCCAGTTCCGGTACCTTGCCGAAAGTGAGCATATAGGTAATTACGCCGGTCATTACCTCTGCAATGGGCGGACAACCCGGTACTTTAATAATGGGCTTGTCTTTGATTACTTTATGAATAGGTACCGCCTGGGTAGGGTTAGGACGTGCGGCCTGAACACAACCCCATGAGGCGCATGAGCCCCAGGCAATAATGGCTGCCGCATCTTTGGCGGCATGCTTAAGCTGGTCAAGGAATGGCTTACCACCAACGATACAGAACATGCCGTCTTCATTGAGCGGCGGATTACCTTCTACAGCCAGGATGTACTTACCCTTGTACTTCTGCATGGTCTCTTCAAGAATCGCTTCGGCCTGATGGCCTGCTGACGCCATTAACGTATCGTCGTAATCCAGAGAGATCATCGACAGTACAACGTCTTTCACCAAAGGGTGTGCAGAGCGAATAAAGGATTCAGAACAACAGGTACATTCCAGTCCGTGCAGCCACAGTACAGGGGTACGCTCCTTGGTTTCCATGGCATTGGCAATACGCGGTGCAAACGCAGGGCCCAGGCCTAATGCAGCAGCAGTCAGGCTACAATACTTCAGAAAACTGCGACGGGTAATTCCCTGTCGCCGCATGACTTCGTAAAAGGTCTCTAATTGGGACATTCGGTCCTCCGGCAGTGATACCGCTGAAGTTACACTTACCTCAAATTTGCACGGCCAATTGGTCTTGGTTTTTGTTCTGATGTAAGTTGCGTTCAGCTATTATTTTTCTAATAACACAGCGTGGTGTTTTGTTAGTACGCACAAGTCAGAATGCAAACAACAGACCAACTGCAAAAACTACCTATTATCATAAGGTTACAATAACACCAAAGAAGATTACCTGAAGTCTACTTACCACTAGAAGAGGAAAGCGGAAAGTCTGTTTACACTGTGTTAACGGTGTTTCCAGACAGTAATTAATGAGGGGATGGCAGAGCAGAAGCTATGCCGGATAAAGCTGATTTTATTGATTTTTTGCCAGAGCAACCAGGGCCTGACCAAAGGCTATCCCGCCGTCATTCGCCGGCAATTGCTGATGCGTAAGGACTTTAAAGCCACTTGACTGCAAGGTATCCTGCAGCGCCTCACCAAGCAGCAGGTTTTGCATCACACCACCGGATAACACTACGGTAGTAAAGTCGTAAGCAGATTTTAACTTTAACGTCATCTCACTAAGCGCAATCACCAGCCCTTTATGAAAAGCCATTGCCATAGCAGCTTTGCCCCGTCTCTGGCGTAAGTCCATTACAATCTGCTGCCACATCGCCTGTGGCACTATATGATTATCAATGATCCTGAGATGATAAGGTTCAACATCTTCCTGACAGTTCAGAGCCAGCGATTCCAGCCGGATTGCGGCCTGCCCTTCGTAGGTGATTTGTGCAGGGGCGCAGCCAAGGGCTGTAGCAACGGCGTCAAACAGCCGGCCTGCAGAGCTACTCAACGGGCAGTTTAACTGCATTGTCAGCATTTTTTCGAAGCTGTTGCACATGGGGTCAGCAAACTGTGGGCAAATATCGGTCATTTCTGCCAGTTGTTCGGCAGTGAAGCATTGTCGGAGCTGAGCATACAGCGACCGCCAGGGTGACTTGATCGCCTGAGCGCCACCAATTAAGGGAACCGGCGCTAGTGAGGCTATCCGTTTCATGGCAGCATAACCACCATATAAAAACTCGCCGCCCCACAGGGTCTCATCGGTGCCGAAACCGGTGCCATCCAGGCATATTCCGAGTACTGCATCGCCGGCCAGTGGATACTGATTGTCGCCCAGACAAGCGCCAATGTGCGCATGGTGATGCTGTACCCGGGTAAGGTGATTGCCCTGCTCTTCCAGGCTTACACCATGTTTTGTGGAAAGATACTCCGGATGCATATCACAGACGTAATGTTCAGCAGCGTTTTCGTACAGCTCGCGATAGAGCTGCAAGGTGTGCAAATACTCATCGAACGTACTGGCATCGTGCAGATCGCCAAGATGTTGGCTAATCACCGCCCGGCCATCCTTCACCAGACACAGTGTATTCTTTAACTGGCCGCCCAAAGCGATAAGTGTCTGCCCGGCAGAGAAGCCTGATGGTAGCGGTAAACTGGCAGGCGCATAGCCGCGCGCGCGGCGCAGCATTTGTGTACCGTATTTACCCGCCACCACCACCGAATCATCCAGGCGGTTGTGGATTGGCCGATTGTGCAACAGCAACACATCGGCAATGTTATTTAACTGAGAGCGAGCCGCATCATTGGTGATCGCCTGGGGTTCCCCGGAACGATTGCCACTGGTCATTATCAGCGGAAAGTCTACCTCTGCCAGGAGCAGATGATGTACCGGCGAATAAGGTAACATCACACCGATTTTCGTATTGTCAGGTGCAACCGATGGCGCAATTTTATATTGCTCCGGGTTTTCCTGCCGGGACAACAGCACTACCGGCGCAGCAGGATGCGTTAGCAGCGCCTCATCCGGCTCGTTAACTCTGGCAAACTGCCTGATTGCCTCAACATTCGAGGCCATTAATGCCAGCGCTTTATGGGGGCGCTGTTTTCGTTCACGCAATCGTTTCACTGCCTGCTCGTTAGTGGCGTCACATGCTAAGTGAACCCCGCCAATCCCCTTTATCGCTACAATTTGACCATCCCGTAATGCCTCACCGAGAGCCTGAAACGGCGTCTCACTGGCAACTGGCCCGCCACCGGGTATTTCCAGCCAGCAATGAGGGCCGCAATCAGGACAGGCATTCGGCTGGGCATGAAAGCGGCGATCGGCCGGGTTGTCATATTCCTGCTGACAAGCCGCACAAAGGGTAAATTCCATCATGGTGGTGGAGGCACGGTCGTAGGGAATTTGCCGGATAATACTCAGCCGCGGGCCGCAGTTGGTACAATTAATAAACGGATAATTATAACGGCGATCACCAGGCTGGCACAGCTCTGAAAGGCAATCCGGGCAGGTGGCGGCATCCGGTGCACAGCCGGTAGTAACGATCCCCGACTGAGATACATCTATTGCAAAGGATGAAAATACAGGTAAATCCAACGCCTCTTGATGCATTGCATCAATCCGGGCCAGTGGCGGGAGCTGCTGCAACAGCAGCTCAGCAAACTCACCAGCCTGCGCCTCACTACAGTTAAGCTCAACTATAACGCCACCGGCATCGTTGAAAACCCGCCCGGTGAGCTTTAACTCTGTTGCCAAACGCCAGATAAACGGGCGAAAACCCACGCCCTGAACAATCCCGTTAACGCGTAAGCGCATTCCTTTGCTGTGTGGCATTAATGCACCGTGCAGGCCATACAGGGATCGAAAGAGCGGACAATATGTTGCACCGACACCGGTGTTTTTTCACCGCTCAATACCGGCGCGCCAACGACCGCTTGCTCCAGCGCACCGGGTTGTTCGTGTTGATCCCGGGGCGAAAAATTCCAGCTGGTCGGGGCGATAATCTGATAGTTACTGATCTTACCATTTTTCACTTCCAGCCAGTGACCTAAAGCGCCCCGGGCCGCTTCAACCAGGCCAACGCCGGAGGCCTCGGCAGGCATTTCACCGTGATGACAAAAGGGCGCAGTGGGATCAATTTGCTTTATCCACTGCTCCATTTGCCCTACCACAATGGCCACTTCAAGCAGTCTGGCCACCACCCGGCTTAACACATTGCCACCATGGCGGCTGATCATGTCTCGCATCAACGGATGACCGTTAACTACCTGTCGCGCCAATGGCCCGACTTCCACCACCTCCTGACCTAAGCGGGGCGCTTTACACCAACTGTATCCTGCCTCGTTATCCAGTGTGGGTTGGGTAATTCCCTGCGCCGGCGGATGCGGATAGTCGCTGTCACTCATCCAGCTGTGGGAGTGATCTTCGACTATTCGGGCGATTTCCAACGGACTTGTCTGGCCATTCCTATAACTACCAGCTGCCCACATGGGGTCATCAATCGCCCCATAGGCTCCAAAGCTGAGGAAATGATCGGTTGCCCTGCCAAGCTGATGTAACTGTTGTACTTCAGCCACATGTAAAAAGCGGCGGAAATCAGAGCTCTGCCAGGGCTTTTGCTGATACCACTGCCATAATTCAGCTTCGCTTTTAAGCTGACTGATGGTGGTCAGGCTATCACCAAATAAAGTACTTTCGAGAAAACGCTTAAATCCGGCAACGATAGCCAGTAAACGCATGCGCTCTTTGGGTTCAATCGCTTTGGCTACGCCACCCGGCTGTAAACTAAGGGTGTGTGGCCACTTGCCGGCCATCAACCCCATCAGGTGCAGAAAATCGGCCCGGGCTGGCAGCATCTGGGCCGCCGCGGAGCCTGCAGTGGCTTTAAACCGCCCCTGAATATCATCAAACCAGCTAGCCCCAGCGTATGTGTCGCGGGCAAAATCGGGCATAAAAAACAGATAAAAATGCGTGATCAGATCAGTAATGTTCTCACTTGCCAGCACTAAGTTGGTACACAGCTCGCCGTTTTTAGGCATTCCCAGTCCCATGGCATCGGCTAACGCCCGGGCACTGGCTACCGACTGAGTAACTGAGCAAATACCACAGATCCGCGGTGTGTAAACCAGCGCATCCATGGGTTTGTGGCCCAGTAAAATTCGTTCAAACCCTCGATAAAGCGGCGAGTTTACTTCAGCTCGCTGTACTTTATCTTCCCCGGTTTCCAGGGTAATTTCCAGGTCCCCTTCCACGCGATTAAAGGGACCGGCGACAATTCGGCTCATACTGCTACTCTCTGACTGCACATACTGATAGTTCAGCCTTTGCGTTTATGAATGGTGGGCGGATAGATTAGCTGCTCGGCAATGGCATTCTTTTTTAACCGTTCAGGCGTGGCCGCTTTAGACAATTGCGCCAGGGCAACAAACCATGCTTTGGGCATATCGGTTGGCAGGCCAACCGGGATCCCGGCAATTTTGGGCGTTTGGCAAAAACTGTGGCCCGGTTCTTCAAATTCGGGGGCGGTGCAATTAATACACGGGTAGCCACCGTTGGTACAGGAGCCCTGGCCATTCCAGGGCCGGCTGTTACAGTCAGCATGCGCCTGGGTGCCTTTACACCCCATATTTTCCATCATGCAACCGCGATCGCCCATATCCACCGCACTGGCTTTATATTCATAGAATTCGTTGCGGGAGCAACCATGATGCACCAGGTGATCGGCGTACATACGCGGACGACCAAACTTATCGAGTTGCTCATCATTGTGTTCACCCAGCGCTATGCTCATCAGGGTTTCGGTAACCCAGTCAGGGTGCACCGGACAACCGGCGATATTAACCACCTGATCGCCACTTTGCGACGTAAAATCCTTACCCAGCAGCCCGCCCGCCATTTCGCCATCAAATTGCAGGCCCGTGGCATCAGTATCATTGGCACCAGCTGCCGTGATACCGCCGTAGGCCGCGCAGCTACCAACGGCAACAGTGTAGCGGGCAATATCCGCCAGCGCTTTTACCCACTCAATCATAGGCTTGCCGGTACCGCCCATTATGTGAAACTTACCGGTGCCCATGGGCCCGGTCATCATAGAGCCTTCGATACAAAGAATATCCAGAATAATGTCACCGACCAGGATCCCCTCGAGCATGGCAATACACTCATCACCAGTGGCTTCGCTTAATGATGGATGCCAGAGCAGATTGATGCCGGCATTTTCAAACAGGGTCAGGACATCGGGGGATTCGGCATTGAGTAACGACATGGAACAGCCGCCACAACCACCGGATTGCAGCCATAACAGATTAAGCATCAGCGGACTCCCGGTTAGGTAAAAACAGGCTGGCGATTGCACCGCCATCGATATGATTGTCGATGGATAATTCGCCATTATGTTGCGAAACGATACCATAACTAATTGATAAACCTAAGCCTGTTCCCATTCCAACTGGTTTGGTTGTATAAAAAGGCTCAAAAATTTGCGGCGCATCATCGGCACTGATCCCAGACCCGGTATCCCTTATGGTCAATAACACGCCATCACTATCTGCACTGGCATTGATGGTTAACCTGCGCGTCTCGGAAGCAGCCATGGCATCTACCGCGTTTTCGATCAGGTTAACCACGACCTGATGGATCTGCCCGGCATGGCCATAAGCTTCAAGTGGCCGGGGAATGTTGTCTACCACCTCAACCGCAAAATCACTTTCTTTCATTATCCAGTGTAAAGCGGTATGCACCGCGTGACTGAGGTCGAAAGACGCTTTCTCCGACACCTGCGCAGACGAGAACTGACGTAAATCATTGACGATTTCTTTTACTCTGTCTGCGCCTTCCATGGTGCCATCCACCAGCGAATTGAGATCTTTGATGGCCTTTTCCAGACGCATGTTTTCACGCATCTCGCGCAGCGCGTCACGGCTTTCACCGCTGGCTACCGCATCAAAGTAAGTGCTGAGTTTGTCGGTGTAGCGACGTAACACGTGCATGTTGCCATACACAAAGCTGATGGGATTGTTCAGTTCGTGGGCTACACCTGCCACTAGACGACCCAGAGAAGCCATTTTTTCTGACTGAATAAGTCGTTGCTGGGCGAGCTGTAATTCAGCATGGGCGATATTAAGCTCTTTATAGGCTCTTTGCAGCTCACCAAGAGGGCGTCCTACCAACACCATGCCCACAGACTTACCGCGGTGATTTAAGCGCGCCGTACAATTTACCGATAACGGTACACTGCCCGACTTGCCCTGTAATTCCAGCTCGTAGTCACGCACAGACTGAGCACGCAGGCGTTCGTAAAAGCTCTGTACCTTGTCGTGCAACTCCGGGGCGATAAAGGTTAAAATAGAACGACCAATCAGAGCCGATTCAGACTCCCCCACCAGCTCGGTTAATGCCCGGTTTACGCCTTCAATGATGCCGTCGTTATCACACACGACGAGCACATCGTTCATAGCACTTTGAATACTGTCAGAAAAGCTTTTGGCCTCTTCCAGCTCAACGTTTTTTTCTTCGACTTCGACCTGTGACTGCACCAGATCCGCATAGGCTTCATCCATTTTCTGGATGACACTTACCCAGGCATCTTCATTCTGAATGGCTTGTACCGGATTGAAGTCTAAAGAGTCGGACATATCTGCAGCGTGTAATTATCTATACAGGCACTATACCTGACGGGATTCGGCCCGCAAGGCTGGCAAGGCATTTTCTCGGTAAAAAGCAGGGCGGATTGCTCGCCCTGCACGGTATTCCCGCGAACGATTATGGCCTTGGACGGAACATAACCTGCCCGGTTTTATTAGCAATTTCCACCTGCGCGACTTTTTGATAAAAGCCGTCAGAAAAGAACGTTTCGTATTTAGGCACCGTCACAAATACGCCCACCCCTTCTGAATCACGATGCTCAAGTAATACACTGTCGATAGCCCGCATCAGCAGATGACCAAGTCCGTGTGACTGATAGTCCGGATGCACCGCAATGAACGACAGCAGATGATACTTTTCAGCTGGCATGGCAGAACGAATTTTTTCCTCTTTCTCGAGCATTTGCCGGGTGCCGTAATACCCGGTGGTTAGCAGCATTTTTAACCGCCAGTGCCAGTAACGACCGGCACCTGCAGCATTGTCTGGCCCCGTAAGGCAGGCAACAGACAATAATCGCCCCTCATCAAACAGGCCAATAATGGGTTGCTCGGCTTCCCAGAATGCGGTGAGTTCTTCGCGAATAGCCGACCGTAACCGCGATTCGTAGCCTTCTTTTTCGCTCTGGAATATTTGTAAAAAAATTGGATCGTCGTGGTAGGCGTTGTAAATAATGGATGCAGCCACTTTCAGATCTTCCGCTGATAAGTATGCTGCTCTGATTTTATCCAGATTTTGTTGGATTTCCGCTTGTACCATAGCCTGTCTCCCGTGTTGTGGTGATGCGTAAACGCCTGTTTTGCGACCCGGGCCGCCCTCTCACTCAACCGCTCAGTACTGCCGCTGAGTAGCAGCAAACTGAAAACAACAAGATTGGTCTAAAGAGTTACGTAATAGACGCACAAAAAGTGCATCAGTTCCCCACTCTAGCCGAAAAAATAACACCATGTAAATATACTGTTAACAATATTTATACAATTGGGTAATTTCTTAGCTGATGATTGAGAGCAATGAGCAGGCAGGTAGTTCAACCTCGCAGTCAACTGAAAAGCAGGTCCTGACAGCAACAGGCCCGATAAACGGGATGTTTATCGGGCTTGTCAGTAAATATGAAAGCTGAGCAGTTTAGATTTTACGGACCGCTTCTTCACCCCAACCAATCAAGCGATTATCTTTGAAGACCAGGGGGGTACACTCGTCCTTGGTGGTGATACCGTCGTCCTCGGTACGCTGCGTGCGATAGTAAAGAATCCGGTAAACGTGATCGCCCTCGCCTACCATCTCGTTGAAGTCGGCTACACCCATCTTACGGGTAACGTCTTCAAAGTGCGCATTCACTTCCAGATTGCTGATATGTTTACGATTATTATACTCACGCTGCTCCCAGCTGGCCTGGTAATGTTCTTTGTCATCACCTCCTACGGAAATGACACAACCAGACAATAACATGGGTGCTACCAGAGCAGTACAAAGCATTAATTTTTTCATAGTGGTTCCCTGTTGAAAAATAATAAGTCACTAATGAACTTCAGGTAATCAAGAATGAGGCCAACTATAACTTATTGAATTTTAAAGAAGTTAAAAAATAACCACTTGGCGGCGGTGCTAACTATCGGTATGATTAGCGAAATTTTCGTTGTTTTGACTAACTGGCTAAAGGCCAAGCCCGCCTGGTGTGTTGGTCACCAGTAAAGAGTAAATGCATGTCCTCTATAGAAAACCATAAAACCCTGGTCGAAATCTGCCATACCTTGGCGGCCGAGGGCTTAACGCCGGGTGTAGGCTTATTGCGTGGTAAAGCGCCTTTCAAGGTAAGCGTGCTGGACGCCATTGAGGCGATAAAGGTCTTTAACCAGCAGAATGTGCAGGTCAAAGCCCAACCCAAAACACCGGGCGACAAAGAGCGCATCACTGAGCTGGAAAAACGGGTGGAACAGCTAGAACAGGCCCTCGCGGTGATGGAGAGCCGGCTGGCAAAGCTCAGTTAAACGGCTGGCGTCAGGCCATCAATAAAGGTCGCCAGATCAGGTGCCAGACAACGAGTGGGCAATTTCCCCACCTGTTCCAGTACTACCTCACCTGAGGCATTATCTACAGACAAAATAAAGTCGTCTTCATCGGTTAAGCCAAAAAATAACGTGGGCGGCTGTTTTAGTCGCTGCTTCATTAACAAATGGCCAATCAGGTTTTGTTGTAGTCGCTCGAAGTCCTCTTCACTGCAAACCTGCAATAGTTCACAGTTGCCCTGTTCAGCCTTAACCTGCAAATTAAAACTCCAGTAAGTGGTAAAGAATTTGCAAAATTGCTCGTTCAGCGTGATGTGCAAGGCGTTTTCGATATTGGCAAAGGTATATTCACCTTCCATCGGCACGGGCTGCCAGGTGCAGGGCTCTCCCTGGCTGGCGTTCCCCACATAACAGGGGGATGCTAATTCCGCTTCAAACTCAGTGGTCATCAGCGCGGGATGAGACGCTGCCGCTTGTTGTAAATCGCGCATTAACTTATGCAATGATTGTTGAACTATATTCTCCATTGCGATTCCATATCAGGTATACTAAACCTCTATAGTAAAGAATTTATGGCACTTTAAACACCAGCTTGGCATATTGAATACGCGTGCCATGATTAATCAGTGGTAAAAAAGTTACAGGACAGCATGACAGTAAAGCACTCTTCGTCACCGTCTCTTCCCGCCAACCTGACACTGGGTCAAAAGGTTGACTACATTGAACAGTACACGCCTGAGCTGTTGCAAGGTGTGCCGCGCTCGCTAAGCCGTGAACAAATTGGCGTTTCACAGCCCCTGCCTTTTGGCGGTGTGGATATCTGGAACGGTTATGAGCTTTCGTGGCTTAATCCGAAAGGCAAACCGCAGGTCGCCATTTTACAATGCCAGGTGCCGATTGATTCGCAAAACCTTATCGAGTCTAAGTCATTCAAGCTTTATCTGAACAGCTTTAACCAGTCGGTATTTGGCAGTGCAGATGAAGTGGCCCGACACTTAAGCCAGGATTTATCGGCCTGTGCCCAGGCGCCGGTTAAGGTGCAATTATTCAGCGCCGGTCAGTTTGGCGCCCTTCACCTTGGTGAACTCGACGGCACCGTGATTGACGATCTGGACATCGAAATCAATACCTATGAGCCAAGCCCGGAGCTGCTCACAACCGGCGAACAACAGGTTTCTGAAACCCTGGTGAGTCATTTATTAAAGTCTAATTGCCTGATCACCAGTCAGCCTGACTGGGCCAGTGTGCAAATTCATTACGAAGGCGCGGCCATAGACCACGCCGGATTACTGGCTTATCTCATCTCATTTCGCCGGCATAATGAATTTCACGAGCAGTGTATCGAGCGAATTTTTTGTGATTTAATGAATCGATGCAAGCCGCACAAGCTAGCTGTCTATGCGCGCTACACCCGCAGAGGCGGCTTAGATATCAACCCGCTAAGGGCGAATTTTGATTTCGATGTATCGAACAATCGGTTAGCCCGGCAGTAGCAGGCCGGCGGTTTTTTTTGGCTAATAAGGAGCTTGCATAACACATGGAAGCGAAACAACTCCAATCGCTGCGCGCTCACAGTGAGCAACTGGCAGGATTTATAGTCCGGCTCACCAGCTATTATGAGGGATTATCGGCAGAGATTGATAAAGAGTTACAGTCTCTGCGCGGTCATTTAAGTGGCAAGATTGATTTCACTCTGGCCACCCTATCCATGAATAAAGTCAACCAGCTCATTATGCTGGAACCCTACTCAGTAAAAACCCTGACTCAGGCCTGGCTTCGCCAACTGGAAGAAGACATCCAGGCATTTCAGCGTCTGGTGACTGAGCCGGCGGCCCGCAGCCAGGCAGCCAAAGCCAGTAGCGCCCTGAAAAAGCCCATCAATGGCATCAGTGCCGTGCTGCCGCTCTATCAAAAGGTATTAAAGTGCTATCAATCTGGTATGGACAATGCTGAAGAGTCAGCGGCTGACAACCAACCCAATAATCGAACGGTACAGCTTAAACAAAACCTTATCGATGAGCTCGGTCAGTTGGTACAAACCTATATCCGGGTCAACCCGGAGGATGACTACATCGCCTCCCTGCAGGAGAGGCTTGGCCAGGGGCTTACCGAAGAAGAGTTACTGAATAGCTGCCTGATCCTGATCCGGGTAATGGTTCAGGAAACCCTCACCGAGGCCAATACGGCCGGTAAAATTATTCAGCGGCTGAATAATGCCCTGGGTAATATTAACGGTGATGTGCAATCCAGTATCTCAAAAAGTGCCGAGAGTTTTGAGGCGCGCCAGTCTCGCAACCAGGAATTGCGAAACGTGCTGGAAGACATGGAAGACGCACTGGAAGGCGAAAACAATATCGACGACTTAAAGCAGCAGGCGCAGCACTACTTGGGCCAGATGGCTAATTCACTCAGTGCCGGTGAAGAAGCCGAGCGTCAGGAACAGGAAGGCCTGATGTCACTGCTGGTGTCCATGCAGCAACAGCTCTCGTCGCTGCAAAAACAAACCGACTCATACCGTAAAAAGCTGGTTGAGCAACGCATAAACATGTACACCGATCCGCTCACCCGGGTGCCCAACCGCATGGCATATAATGAAAGGGCTTCAAAAGAATGGGATCGCTGCCAGGCCCAGGACAAGCCATTGAGTATCGCGGTAGTTGACGTGGATCACTTTAAACGGATCAATGATAAATACGGCCACGCCGCCGGTGATAAAACACTCCAGGCCATAGCACGCCACCTGAAAACTAACCTGACCAGCAGTGAGTTTATGGCACGCTGGGGCGGTGAAGAATTTATTATACTGTTGCCCGATCATGCCAGTGATAAACTGTTAAATCGCCTGAATGAGTTGCGCGAGGGGCTGGCTAAGCTACCCTTTAAATTTAAACAAGAGCGCCTGACAGTCACAGCCTCCATCGGCGGTACCCAGTGCCGTACAGGAGAAAAGCTCGACGCCGCCTTTGAGCGGGCCGATAAAGGGCTATATAAAGCAAAATCCGGTGGTCGGAATCAGGTGGTCATTCAGGATAACGAATGAAAAAAATTCAGCTCAACCCTGTAGGTTGGATGAGCCAGCTCTCCCAACTTGAAGTCAGCAAGCTTGAAGACACCACAAACAGTAATTTGTACCAGCTCTTCCGAAACTGCTGCCTGGCAGTGCTTAATAGCGGAGTGGATGAAGACAACTACGAAATGTTGTTTGCCCCCTACGAATCCTTCGACATTCGGCTGATTAAACGGGAACGGGGCGTCAAACTCGAACTGATAAACCCGCCGGAAGTTGGCTTTGTCGACGAGCGATTGGTGAAAGGTGTTCACGAGCATCTGTTCTCAGTGTTACGCGACATGCTTTACATGGGCAATAAGTACGCCTTTGTACACGAGAACGCCCCTCAGGACAGCGGCAGCATTACCGATATGGTTTTTGACATGCTGCGTCACGCCAAAGTCATCGAACGTAACAACGAACTCAACACGATAGTCTGTTGGGGCGGTCATTCGATTGGTCTTAAGGAATATAAGTATACCAAGGAAGTAGGCTATCAACTGGGTCTGCGCGAAATGAATATCTGTACCGGCTGTGGACCGGGGGCCATGAAAGGCCCCATGAAAGGCGCTGCCATTGGCCACGCTAAACAGCGCTATCGTGACGGTCGTTATATTGGTATCTCCGAGCCCAGCATTATTGCCGCTGAGCCGCCCAACGCCATTGTTAATGAACTGGTAATCATGCCCGACATTGAAAAACGTCTGGAATCCTTTGTTCGCATAGCGCACGGTATTATTATTTTCCCTGGCGGCGTAGGCACCGCTGAAGAACTATTGTATTTGCTCGGTATTCTTATCCACGAGCGCAATGCCCAGCAGCCTTTCCCGGTAATATTAACCGGCCCGGCTGGCAGCGAGTCTTATTTTGAGGCTATCCACGAGTTCGTAGGCGCTACTCTGGGGCCCAAAGCACAAAATCGCTATCAGATTGTTGTGGACGATCCGGTGGAAGTTGCCCGGGTACTTGGCCAGGGCGTTAAAAAGGTTGAGCAGTTCAGACTGGCCATGGGTGATGCGTTCAGTTTTAACTGGTCACTGAAAATCGAAGACGACTTCCAGCAACCTTTTATTCCCACCCATAAATCCATGGCGGCGCTAAATCTGCACCGGGATCAACCGTTGTCTGATTTGGCGAATAACTTACGCAAAGCATTTTCGGGGATTGTAGCGGGTAACGTGAAAGCCGAAGGCATTCGCCAAATCCGCGATTTTGGCCCGTTTAATCTGTCTGGTGAAGCTGATTTAATGGCTCGCATCGACGCCTTGCTGAAATCCTTTGTTGCCCAGCAACGCATGAAATTACCTGGCACGGAATACCGGCCCTGTTATAGCATTAACCGTGATTCATAATCAGTAACATTCTTAAGGCTGACAGTGTGGCCTTAATTGGATAGACTACTATTGATTAAGGGCCGATAGGGCCATAATGAATTAACCAGTAAAACGACAAAGATAAATGAACAGTAAAGCAATCCGACTTATTTTGATCGGCGTAGCCTCTTACGCGGTCCTTGCTTTTTTACTCATCGCGTTTTATCCGGACAAGCCGGAGAACATGGACTGGCAGGACCGGGAAGAGTATAACAAAGTGCAGATTTCCAAACTGGAGCTGGGTATTACCCGTGCAGAAGTAATGGCTTTACTGGGCACGCCGGATATTACCGAGGCTAAAATGCAGGATAGCCGTGAAATCCAGGTCATGTTTTACCGTACCCAGCATGTTCGTGCCGATGGTATGACAACTCAGGATGAATGCACGCCGCTTTTATTCGAAAACGAAGCCCTGATTGCCTGGGGTGACGGTGCTTATCAAACCTACCTGAGTAGTTAATTAATTTGACGGCCATGCTGGCAGCCTTGCAGGAACTGGTGCGAGACAGCGAGGCGCTGCCGCCTTTGCCAGCTCAGGAAGCAGCTCAACTTTCCCGGTATCTTGATGTTAGCGCCCGCTGGCTCGATTTTGCCCAGGCCAACCTTCCACTGATGACAGTAGTGGCCAGCCGCCCTTATAATGTTACTGAGCCAACTAAATATTTATGGCTACGCCATATTTCTGTGTATGTACTGCTCTGTTTACGCAATCGGGTCAATCATCACACCCAGCAGCAAGGCGTTGCGGCGCTGTTGTCTTATTATCAGTTAAAACAGCAATCATTACTCAATAAACAGCGTCTGAGCAGTGCAATTAAACAACTCAGCCGTTGTGGCCAGCAATACTGGGCAGCGCATGTTCTGCCGGCAAGCAGACGCCCGCCCCTCTACAGCGATTGTTTTGATATTGCCTGGTTATGGCAACGCTACCTGTTGCGGGCTCCGGGCAGCGACTTTAACGATATTCTGGCCAAGCTGGCGATGACACTTCCGGTCACCGGACAACAACTCTTGCATGCCCTTACAGACTATCCCGGACTCCTTCACGAAGGCTTAATAACAGCCTCCGGGCAGCACATCGGGCCGGTGATGAGTCAACTAAAAGATCAGGTGCTCATTTATTCAAACACTGAGCAACGTTTTTGCTGGCTGGGCAAAAAGCAGGTTCGGCTGATGCGCAAACAATCGCTTAGTGTCGAACACTGGGTCAGCCTGTTTAGCAAACTGGACGAACAACCGGAAGAAGGTGAAGTGATACGTCCTGGCGATCATGGCTGGGCACTACCTGTTAGTTACCCGACATCACGCCCGCCGCTTAGCCTGCAAACACTGTTAAAAGCACTTAATGATCCGGACATCGCGGTCGACAAAATAGTCGCGATGGTGGAGGTTGAGCCGGCTTTCAGTCATTTTCTGACCGATGCAGCATCAAAGGACAACCGCATGCAGTTACCGGTGCAGAATGTAAAGCAAAGTATTCTCACCTATGGCCTCGAAAGAGTCGGTCATATGCTTGTGCAGTACGCCCTTTTTCAGCGTTTAACCCAGCACTGGTTTCCGTTACTCGACTGGTATTCACGATTGGCTCAGACAGCCATTTTGCTTAGCAGCGAACTGGCTAATGAGAGTGGCCGGATAACCCCACAATATGCCAGCCTGGTGACCACCGTCGCCCTGTCGCCATTGTTTACGTCGGCGCAGGAAAAAGGCAAAACAGCGGTAAACCACAACGATCAACGGCTGTTTGATGTCACAACACTGCTGCAAAATAATACCGGGCAAGGTAACAGTGCCACCCGACAGCGCCTGATTTCACTCGCCAGCGCCTGGGAGCAGGACAAAGGTCAGTCACGATTGATAGCCTGCTGTGGCCGGCTGCCTCAGGAAGTTCCCGGATTATTGCGCCTGCCCCATTGTATAAGCGGATTGAGCCTTATCTGGGCCCGACAATGGCTGCTCGGACACAAGCCCTGCGCACAGACGACCGAGTTTATCCAACAAACCCAACAGGCATTCCCTCAACTGATTGCATTGCAATCGCAACTGCAGCCCAAGGTCAGTCATCTGCTCAATTGTCCGCTATCATAGCCAGCAATCAGAGGGCCTTAATAAACGCTGTTTATAAGCACTATGGCCTATTTAACTACTCATTTAGTCTTGCATCATATACACTTATGCCTGTGTAAAGACACCCTACAATTGATTACAAAAACGCCAGAGAAAAACCCTCTTGCGCAAAAATTACGCTACACTTATCAAAAAGCAAACGACCTAACGAATCAGTAAAAGTTATTAAGGATCTCTGATGACTCAACAACGCATTACTGTCATCCGCGGAGATGGTATCGGCCCGGATATTATTGATGCAGCAACGCAAATTTTAGATAAAGTAGGCTGTGACTTTGCCTATGATTACGCTGATGCCGGCCTGATGGCGCTGGAAAATCATGGCGAGCTATTACCTCAGGAAACGCTCGATCTGATCGCCAAAAACAAGGTGACCCTGAAGGGCCCACTGACCACCCCGGTTGGCGAAGGGTTTACTTCAATCAATGTAAGCCTGCGTAAGCAGTTTCAGCTCTATGCAAACGTGCGTCCGGTATTGTCTTTTAAAGGGACTAAGGCGCGTTACGAAGATATCGATATTATTACCGTGCGCGAAAATACTCAGGGCATGTACTCTGGTCTGGGGCAGGTAGTGTCTGAAGACGGAACCGAAGCTGAAGCGCGCAGTAAAATTACCCGTGAGGGTGCGGAAAAAATTGTGACTTTCGCCTACGAATTAGCTCGTCGCGAAGGCCGCAAAAAAGTGACCGCTGTACATAAAGCGAACATCCTTAAATCGACTTCAGGTTTGTTCCTGAAAGTCGCTCGCGAAATTGGTGAGAAATACCCGGATATCGAGTCTACTGAGATGATCGTAGACAACGCCTGTATGCAGCTGGTAATGAATCCTCACCAGTTCGACGTCATTGTTACCACTAACCTGTTTGGTGACATCCTGTCAGACCTGTGTGCCGGTCTGGTTGGCGGCCTGGGTATGGCACCTGGCGCCAACATCGGTGGTGAATGTGCTATTTTTGAAGCGGTACATGGCTCAGCACCAGACATCGCCGGCAAAAACCTGGCTAACCCTACCAGCGTGATCCTGGCTTCTGTACAGATGCTTGAATACCTGGGCATGGCCGACAAAGCCGAGGCCATCCGTTCAGCCCTGAAAGATGTGATTGAAAGTGGCGATCGCACTACCCGCGATCTGGGTGGCCAGCACGGCACTACCGAATTCACTCAGGCAATGCTGGAACGTTTGTAACCTGCATCTCGATTTCACTTAATGATAAGCAAGTCTTCGGACTTGCTTTTTTTTGTCTGGCTAAAAGTGAACTATTTTTGTTGTTGTCTCGAATTAATGAGAGCAATAAGGAGAAAGTCATGTCGCAAACCACACAAGACAATAGCATAGCCAATATGGCAGCGGTGCAAACCGCCATCGCTAATCAGGACAGTGCTGAGCTTAAGCAATTGCTTGGCGGGCAAACACTCGACCCATTACAAAAAGCTTATCTTAAGGAGCTGGCGGAAATAGGCAGCGACAACCAAATCCGGCAAATTATCGACAATACGCCTCAAAAAGGTGATACCTAAACGTAGCTAAATGCCGGCAGAGTGTGCAATGATGAGAGCCTGGTCATTATATGAGTGAAGTTATGTCAGACTCCCAATCACAACGTCGTCGTTTTTTGTTAACAGCGGGCGCTGCCGCCGGTGCCGCAGCGCTGGCACCGGCATCAGCCGTTTCGGCCGGCGAAGTAACTCTGCCGACGATTCGCCACAGCGTGTTTTTCTGGTTAAAGAATCCGGGTGATCAGGCCGATCGGGATGCCCTTATCGCGGGCCTGAAGACACTGGCTGGCATAGAAACGGTGAAAGGCATACAGATAGGCGTACCGGCATCCACCGAGAAACGCGACGTGGTCGACAACAGCTTTGACGTATCCGAGATGTTGTTATTTGATAATGTGGAAGGGCAAAACAGCTACCAGACCCACCCCATTCACCTGAAGTTTGTGGAAGACTGCGAACACCTCTGGCGAAAGGTGGTCGTTTACGACTCCATTGCTGTATAAGTAAGCTGTTCGGGCTACGCTTAATGCCAATTCAATCAGGTAGTCAGGCTCAGCCTCATCATTAACAGCCGGTTACGGGCTTTTTGGGCTGATATCCAGAGGCAGGGTAAAGGCAAATTCCACTCCCTTCTGTGGCGCCGACTTAAATGTTAAGTCGCCCTTAAGCTTATTGGTTGCCAGCGCTTTAACGATGGACAACCCTAATCCGCTGCCGCCCGCTTCTCTGCGAGTGGTAAAGTAGGGCTCAAAGACAGATTGTTGATCTTTTTCCGGTATGCCATTGCCGTTATCACGATAAATTAAATTCAACGCCCTGCTATGAGAGTCTATTTCGCTGTGTAAGGTGATTTGCTTCTTATCGATACCGCTAAAGGCATGGTTAATCGAATTAAACACCAGGTTGGTGATAATTTGCGATAAAGCACCAGGGAAAGACCACAACACGCAATGGGGTATTTTTCCAACTTTTAGTTCGATGCCGTAGCGTCTGAGTTCAGGCAAAATACTGTTTGTTGTACTGTTAAGCACGGGTTCCAGTTCGAACCGGACAGCCTGGTCGGCGCCCTGATTTACTGCATTGGCTTTAAAATCGCCAATGAGCTTCACCGCTCTTTGCAGATTAAATGCAAGTAAATCAGCTACATCTTGTGACTCCTCCACAAAATGACGAAAAAATGATTCGGTAAGCTTGCCTGAAGAAAAATGCTTGTTGAGCTCGTTGAGTGACTCATTTAAATGAGACACCCCGGTAATAGCCACCCCAAGCGGGCTGTTGATTTCATGGGTAACACTGGCCACCAGCCTGCCCAGGCTCATCAAGCGTTCCTCTTCGGCAAGGGCTTCATAGGTTTTAGTTTGCGGTAGCGGCGCTGTTGAAAAGGTTTCCACTGAAAATAATGGCGACTCGGTAATGCGGCAAATGGTGGGCAGCAAGCTTTCTACCATATGGCATATCGCCTTCAGTTCATTGACTTCGGGCTCCTCACCGCCTAACTCAAACACGCCCATATAATCTTCGCCACAGCCACACAACCAATGGTGTATCCAGGGCACGGATAAGGTTTCTCTGTCGGCTAAAAGAGCATGACTATAGTTGGTAGCGCTACTGCATACCCGTAGATGCTGAGCGGTGGTTAGCTGCTCAATATACTGCCTGGTTGCTGCCGTTGGCGAGCGCCATGGATATTCCCGAAAAGCGTTATTGCGCCCTAGCACGATGGGCACCCAATCAGCACTGTTGGTAGAGAGTACCCATAAGGTACACATAAATTCTTCGGGCATTCGCTGTTGCAGGGCATCAACCGCATATTGCAGCAGCGTAGTACTTTCGGTGTGACTACGGATGAGTCCAGCCCATTCATACGTCCAGTCAAAGCGATCTGTACTCATTGAAGCTCTTCCCTAGTCCGGATAGCGATTACGGATTTCCCAGAAGTCCTCGAAGTTATCGAGCAATAAATCAACCAGTCCCGGGTCAAAATGCTCGCCCCTTTCCTTCAGTAGCTCTTCACGAATGGTTTCTTTGGCCCATGGCTCCTTATAACAGCGTTTGGAACCGAGTGCGTCAAACACATCCGCCAATGCAGCAACCCGCCCGGCAATCGGAATGTCCGCGCCTTTTAAACCCAGTGGGTAGCCCTTGCCATTCCAACGCTCATGATGGGTCATACAAATCATGGCCGCGACTTTGAGGATGGGCTTGGTCGATTTTCTGAGGATATCGTGACCTACTGCGGCATGGGTTTTCATGGTTTCCCATTCTTCTAAATCCAGCTTGCCCGGTTTGTGCAGAATGCGATCAGGGATGGCCACTTTGCCAAAATCATGTAACGGTGCAGCCCGCTTTATAACCAGGCATTCCTCTTCAGGTAAACCGTATAACTGGGCCAGACGATAACTCACCAACGACACCCGTTTTACATGAGCCCCGGTTTCTTTGCTGCGCATCTCAACAGCATCCCCGAGCAGATAAACCAGCTCGCGCTGGGTGTCCAGTATTTCTTCGCCCTTAAGTAAGCTTGCGTAGGTAAGCGCAACATTAAAGCAATAGATATCGAGTAATTCCTGCTGCGCATCGGTGAGCTTGCCGTTGGTGTCAACATAGAGCAGTGACTGGTAACCACTTTCGGTTTCGGTGTAAAACACATAACCTTCCTCGCTATATAGCGACCGGCTTTCCTGCAGGGCTTTGTCGAATAAGCGCTGCACCGACTCCGGTAACCCTTCAGAGTCATCCTTGGCAATTACGTCGGCCATTGAGCCGGTGGCCGCAAGGATCCGTCGCTGACCATCAAAACCTCGCTCAGAAAAAGTTGTGCAATACACAGCGCTGGAATCTAGCTGCAACAGGTTCATGATCTCTTTTAACACCGCCGTCGCAAACTCGCTCATGGAACTCGGTTTGAGCATTTTACTGGTACTTTCAATTACCTGGCGTAGTCCTTTACGGTGGCTATCAATAGTCTGAATATCCCGGAAAGAGCGCAAGCCGCTATACATCAGGGTTTTAAGTTTCTGACTGGTTAATTCGGTTTTTTCTTTATAGTCGTTAATGTCATAACGTTCGATCACTTCATGTTCCGGGGCTTGCCCGGGCTGCCCGGTTCGCAGCACTAAGCGAACCAGGTGGTTACCCAGCTCATTCCGAACCTTATGTACCAGATCCAGCCCGGCATGATCGGTTTCCATCACAACATCAACCAGTGCCAGTGCGATATCTTCATTGTCGGCAAAAATTTGCAGCGCTTCCCGGGCTGAGTAGGCATGTAAAAAACGGATCCGCTTGCCATCAAAACGAAACCGTTTAAGGGTTAAATCGGTAACCTTATGCACTTCGACTTCATCGTCAATGATCAACACGGTATAACCGTACTCCGCATCCGCCTGATCAGTTGGTACTTGTTCGGCCGATGATGTTTGCGATGCAAAAAGTGGGTTGGATATCACTGTTGACCTCTCACTTATTCAAGTCATGTAATTCAAAGGTCAATGCCAGACCTTCATCAACAAATATATTTAAGTCGCTGTCCAATTTACCTTTAACCAGGTTGTAAACTACGCTCAACCCCAGGCCGGCGTTGCCGGCACCACGGCAGGTGGTAAAGAACGGATCAACAATGCGTTCCAGCAAGGCTTTTTCTACGCCGGTGCCATTGTCTTTAAACAGCAGTAAATGGGTTTGACTATTTCCCTGGGTGTAGGGAAAAGTAATGCTTATCTCACAGTGCTTTTGCTCGGGCTTAAAGGCATGGCTTATCGCATTACTGGCGAGATAATTGAGAATGTCCAAAATGACATCCGGATAAGTGTAAACCATGGCACGCTTATCAATATTAGCGTTTATCTTTACCAGAGATCCCGGGTATTCATTGTAAAAACGTACAATAAACGAATCGACCAGCTCGGCTATAACCACGGGTTCAGGCGTCATGTTGGCATCGGAGCTGATTACATCGACTTTTTTAAACCGCGTAACCAGAGCTGATGCTTTATGCATATTACTCAGCGACAAGCTGACCATTTCATCCCCGGACTCCATAAACTCTTTAAAACGCTCAGCATCCAGGCAGCCCATATCGTAATCCTTACGCAAATCTCCCATCATTTCCTGTAAGTGAGACATGCTGGTGATACCTATCCCTAAAGGCGTATTCACTTCGTGAGCAACACCGGCGACAATACCGCCCATTGCTGATAGCTTTTCATTTTCCACCAGCCGCTGCTGGGCAAACTGAAGATCATCAAATGCCGCTTGCTTTTCGCGATTTGCCGACTTTAATCGCTGTGCCTGCACCACCAGATACACAACCAGTAAACTTAAAGTAAATGCCGCAACCGGGATAACTGAATAGGCGGCTTTGTGATGGAACAGATTGTTCTGATATGTCGACACCATCCATTGGCGATTAAAAAAATTCAGGGTAGCGACAAAGTCACCATTGGTGACATCTTCAGAACCGCTTATCACCTGATTGTGTTTACTGAACACCAGGCTGGGTAAACCTGATTCACGCTCAAACAAGGAGTAGCCATTATTTATCTGGTTATTCAGCGTTTGTTCAAGGGTGAAACCAACATCTATCAGTATGCCCACAAAACCCTGCTGCTCAGCTACCCGCTGTATAACAAACGTGTAATAGTGATCATTGCTTTGAAGTTTAAATATAGGCGAGGCAACAACCCTGCGAGTATCCGAAAGACGTTTATACAGTTTATTAATGTCAGCCTTTTCGAGCAGGTCGTAAGAACTCAGTCCGGCCACAGAACTTGCTCCCTGCCAATAAGTTTGGGTTAACGACTGCTCTGATTGATTATCAGGTTCTGCCAGATAGGTCATGGCAACGATATTACCAAACTGCCCCATCACCAGATTGGTGTAACTGGCAAACTCATGGGCCTCTACCGACTGAGACGAGCGAAAAAGCTGTGCCAGTGAGCGCAGCGCATATGCGTTGTAATCTAGCTCCCTGCTTAATGTATCGATAAATTCCTGCATTGGGGCTTCGAAGCTGACTACCTGATCCTGTTTCAATAACGTTTGGCTAACTAAGGTACCCATTATGGTAATCACTACTACGAAAATTCCCCCCAGCAAAAACGTGGTGAGCTGACTGGGCATTGATGATTTCCTGGATTTTTAATAACTATAGTTTAGGAATGTAAAGAGAGGTAATTTAACCGGGTAAAGAAACCTCACAACCAGGGCTCTGCGGAGCTGTTACGACCAATAAAATTAATCGCTCAGACTTTAGCCGTTTTTTATTAAAGCTTAGTCTTTCACAAAACAAAACGACAAGACTCTGATGTTTAAAGACTTTTACAAAATAAGCGGAATGTAAAAGCGTTCATTATCAATATAAAGTTTGAGCGTAATCAATTTCGGTTAACAGCAAAATAGCAAAGATACACCTTTAGTATAATTTTTAATTTACGCTTGCCTGCACAATATTATTACCTGCTGAAGCTTGCAAAAAATGAGTCGGAGAACACAAAACTGGCCATTTTCTGTACTGCCGCTTTTCAGGAGAGATGAGTAGAGTAAAGGGGATGATTATCATCATTCACAACCTTTAGGAGCTACACATGAAATTATCCACTGTTCGTATCTGTATGATCGTGCTGGCGCTGTTCGCTGGCTTTAATAGCGCCGCTGCCGAGTCATTAAAAATGACCGACGAAGTTAGTCAGGTGGCAACCACTGAAGCTTTACTAAACCTGAACACCGCCTCGCTGGAGCAACTGATGACGTTGCCAGGTATTGGCAAAAGCAAAGCAGCTGCCATTATTAATTACCGGGAGTCCCAGGGGCCTTTCAGCTCGGTGGATGAGCTGACCCGGGTAAAAGGTATCGGGGTTAAAATGCTGGCAAAACTCACCGGCAGCATTGAAGTCCGCTAATGCTTTAAGAAATTGTTTTTCAGGACTGGCGGACTGGCTACAAAAAAGCCGCGGAAATTTCCGCGGCTTTCATATAAGCTTAGATGGCTTGTCTGCAATTTACGGCATTGCGTCCAAATCTTCACCTTCTTTTTCAACCTGCGGCGGCATAAGATCTTCTTTACTGATCCCCAGTGCCAACGCCACAGAGCTGGCAATATAGATTGAAGAATAGGTACCGACTACCACACCAAATAACAGCGCAGTGGCAAAACCATGGATAAGCGCACCGCCTTTGAAGAACAGCGCCAGCAATACCAGCACAGTGGTTAATGAGGTAATGATGGTTCGGTTAAGTGTTTGGGTCAGTGAAATATTGATAATTTCCACTGGCTCTCCTTTGCGGATCTTGCGAAAATTTTCGCGGATCCGATCCGATACCACGATGGTATCGTTCAGCGAGTAACCAATAACCGCCAGTACAGCGGCCAGTACCGTCAGGTCGAATTCCAGTTGCAGAAACGAGAACAGCCCCAGGGTCAGCAGCACATCGTGTATCAGTGCCGATACCGAGCCCAGCGCAAAACGCCATTCAAATCGTGCGGCTACGTAAATAAGGATACAGATAAGCGCTACCAGCATCGCCAGACCACCCTGTTCTGTGAGCTCTTCACCTACGTTTGGCCCAACAAACTCGATACGGCGTTTTTCTACACTGCTATCAGCCTGTTGCAGGATATCGATCACCTGATCACCAATAGTAACGGCTTTTACCCCTTCACGCGGCGCAATTCGGATGAGTACATCAGTACTGCTACCAAAATTCTGCACTACGGCATCAGGGAAGTCGTTAGCTGCCAGGGACGAACGAATTTCACCCAGATCAGCGGCTTGCTCATAACCGACTTCAATCAGCGTACCGCCGGTAAAATCCAATCCCCAATTCAGGCTGTTAGTTAGCAGCGAGAATATCGAAGCAAGGATTAGCAGCGTTGACAATACCATTGCGGGTAACCGCAATTTCATAAAGTTAACAGTTTCGGATAATTTTAATAATTGCATGTCAGACGCTCCTATATCGCCAGTTTGCTAACACGGCGACCACCCCAGACGGCATTTACAATCACCCGGGTAACCAGAATCGCGGTAAACATAGAAGTGGCGATACCAATCATCAGCGTAATCGAGAAGCCTTTTATCGGACCAGTACCAACGGCAAACAAAATCAAACCAGCAATAAAGGTGGTAATATTGGCATCAAGAATGGTCGAGAAAGCACTGTCATAGCCTTGATGGATTGCTTGTTGCGGACTGCGCCCATCGCGAATTTCTTCGCGGATACGCTCAAAAATCAGCACGTTGGCATCAACCGCCATACCTACCGTCAGAACAATACCGGCCATGCCAGGCAGGGTCAGCGTTGCCCCCGGGATCATCGACATTATGCCCACAATCATAACCAGATTCAGGCCAAGTGCGATGTCGGCCACAATACCAAAGGCTTTGTAGTACACCAGCATAAACACCATTACCAGCGCCAGACCCCAGATGATCGCCTGCATACCTAAATCGATATTTTCCTGACCCAGGCTTGGGCCAACGGTACGTTCTTCGACAATCTGAATTGGCGCAATCAAAGCACCAGCGCGAAGTAACAGGCTCAAATCACGGGCTTCTTTAGGAGAATCAAGACCAGTGATCTGGAAGTTACTGGCAAACTGACCACGGATGGTCGCTACATTGATAACTTCTTCGTGACGTCCAAAAATCAGTTTATCGTTGGCGTCACGTTCGCCGGTTGCTTTGTATTCAATAAACACGGTGGCCATCGGTTTACCCACGTTCTCGCGGGTATTGCGCGACATTTTATTACCACCTTCACTGTCAAGCGATATGCTGACCTGCGGCAAACCGTATTCATCAACGCCACTGTTAGCATCAATAATGTGGTTGCCGGTTACTACCACACGCTTGTCCAGCAGCACCGGACGTTCACCTTCATACAGCAGTTGTGAACCCGGCGGTACACGCCCAGCTAAGGCGTCACGAACGTCGTTATCCTGATCGACCATTCTGAATTCCAGCGTCGCGGTGGCGTTCAGAATTTCTTTAGCCTGGGCGGTATCCTGAATACCCGGCAGTTGCACCACAATGCGCTCTGCGCCTTGCTTTTGCACCACAGGTTCAGCAACACCCAGTTGATTTACCCGGTTACGGATGATGGTGATGTTCTGCTTAACCGCATAGTCTCTGATCTCGGCAAGCTTCTGCTCTGAGAAACGCGCCCGCAAGACCAAATCGTCCATTTCCTGATAAGTCAGGTCACGATTACGGTTTTCGAGGAAAAATTCTGCTTTATCAAGCGTTTCCTCATCGCGGAACTGGATATCAATAAAGCCATCGCGGACATTCACCGAGCGATAACGCAGTTTTTCTTCACGCAGTGCAGTACGAAAATCACTTTCGGCATCTTCCAGCGATTTACCTATGGCTTCGTTCATGTCGACTTCCATCAGGAAGTGCACACCGCCCCGTAAATCCAGGCCCAGTTTCATGGGCGTACCACCGAGGCCTTCAAGCCACTCGGGCGTATCAGGCGCAAGGTTCATGGCCACTACATAGTCAGTGCCCAGTTCACGATCAAGGAAATCACGCGCTTTTAACTGGCTGTCGGAATCCGGCAGACGGATCAGCAACTGCTCGTTTTCAAACTCTACCGATTTAATCGGAATGTTTTGTTCAGCAAGCGCGGTGGTGATTCGAGATTCGAGTGCTGCGGTAACGGTGGCGTTGCGCGAACCGGAGATTTGCACGGCGTTATCTTCGCCATACAAATTTGGCAACGCATACAGGCCGCACATCAGTACCATAAACAGTACAACCAGCACCTTAAAAAATGAGTTTTGGTTTAACACAAAAATTCCCTACGACGGGCTGCAGTGATCACCGAGCCCGTTTTAGCTGGTTACTTAGATTGACTTCATTGTGCCTTTTGGCAGCACGGCACTCACGGCAGATTTTTGTACCACGATGTTGGTCTGGTCATTCAGCGCAACTTCAATAAAATCCTTTTCGTCAGACACTTTGGTTACTTTACCGACCATGCCGCCCTGGGTAAGAATCTCATCACCTTTGGCCAGTGATGATACCAGCGCTTTATGTTCTTTAACGCGTTTTGCCTGCGGACGATACAGCAGGAAATAGAAAATCAGGCCAAACACGCCCAGCATGATCAGCATTTCTAAACCGCCGCCCTGGCCACCGCCACCAGCTGTTTGTGCGTGTGCTTCGGAAATAAATAAACTCATAATGTTCCCCGTTATAAATTGTTATAAAGCCGGTACCGGCATGTTTTTCTGTGCGTAAAATTCGCTGACAAATTCGTCAAGAGTGTTACTCGCAATCGCGTCCCGCAACCCCTGCATAACCCGTTGATAATAACGCAGGTTATGGATGGTATTGAGTCTGGCGCCAAGTATCTCATTGCACTTGTCGAGATGATGTAGATATGACCGAGAATAGTTTTTGCAAGTGTAGCAATCACAATTTTCGTCGAGTGGACCCGTATCATGCTTATGTTTGGCGTTGCGGATTTTTATCACACCGTCGGTGACAAACAAATGACCGTTACGTGCGTTTCGGGTTGGCATCACGCAATCGAACATGTCGATGCCGCGGCGAACCGCCTCTACGATATCTTCCGGTTTCCCTACGCCCATCAGGTAGCGGGGCTTATGCTCGGGAATTTTCGGCGCCGTGTGTTCGATAATGCGGATCATGTCTTCTTTAGGTTCACCCACCGATAATCCGCCGATGGCATAACCGTCGAAGCCAATATCCTCAAGACCAGCCAGCGAAATATCCCGCAGATCTTCGTACATGCCCCCCTGAATAATACCAAACAGCGCTGAAGGGTTATCGCCGTGGGCATCTTTACTGCGTCGCGCCCAGCGCAGCGACAACTCCATAGAAATTCGGGCTTCCTGCTGGGTAGCAGGGTACGGCGTACACTCATCGAAAATCATAACGATATCAGAGCCCAGATCACGCTGTACTTCCATGGATTTTTCCGGCGTCAGCAAAATCTTTTCGCCATTGATTGGCGAGCGGAAGGTCACCCCTTCTTCAGTGATTTTGCGTAAATCCCCCAGGCTGAATACCTGAAAACCACCGGAATCGGTGAGAATTGGCTTTTGCCAGTGCATAAAATCGTGCAGATCACCGTGCTCTTTTATAATCCCGGTCCCCGGGCGCAACATCAGGTGAAAGGTGTTTCCCAGACAAATATGGGCACCGCTATCGGCCAGTTCTTCGGGGGTCATTCCTTTTACGGTACCGTAAGTACCTACCGGCATAAACGCCGGCGTTTCCACTTCGCCACGTTCAAACACCAGCTTTCCTCGTCTGGCGCGTCCGTCGGTATGGAGCAGTTCAAATTGCATGAGAAATTATATCCTGTCTGATCAAGAGGGCTATTTGCGCGCCCCCTTCGTCGATACTCAATTGAGGGCGGATTATACCAGCAATACAACAGAGATCATGTGTTAATGCTTTTTTCAATAAACATGCTGTCGCCGTAGCTATAAAAGCGGTATTCCTGTTCAATGGCTTCGGCGTAAGCCTTAAGCACATTGTCGCGCCCGGCAAAAGCACTGATCAGCATAATCAGCGTGGATTCAGGCAGGTGAAAGTTAGTGAACATGGCGTCCACTACCTTAAATTCGAAACCGGGATAAATAAAGATATCCGTGTCGGCCTGGAACGGCTCAATCACTTCGGCTTTATCGGCATGCAGCGCTGCAGACTCCAGTGAACGCACTGAAGTGGTTCCTACCGCAATCACACGCTTGCCAGCGGTTTTAGTGGCTCGTACTGCATCCACCACAGTTTGCGGCACAATGGCATATTCGCTGTGCATCTTGTGTTCAAGCACATTGTCGACCCGCACTGGCTGAAAAGTACCAGCACCTACGTGTAAAGTAACGTAAGCCAGATTAACCTGCTTTTCTGCCAGCGCGGCTAAAATGGTCTCGTCAAAATGCAGTCCTGCCGTAGGTGCTGCTACGGCGCCGGGCGCCTGATTATAAACCGTTTGATAACGTTCTTTGTCGCTGTCTTCATCGGCTCTGTCTATATACGGTGGTAATGGCATATGGCCATGGGCCTCAAGCTGCTCAAGCACCGTACTCTCGCCGTCAAAAGACAGCTCAAACAACGCGTCCTGCCTGCCTGTTACGGTCACTTCAACCGCCCCTTCCAGGAGTAATTTAGTGCCGGGCTTCGGTGCTTTGCTGGCGCGCACATGGGCCAACGCGTTATGCTCGTCCACAATGCGCTCAACCAGCACTTCCACTTTACCGCCAGAGGCCTTCTGCCCCAGCAGTCGAGCAGGAATGACCCGGGTATTATTAAATACCAACAGATCCCCCGGCTCTACCAAATCAAGCATATCGCGGAACTGTTTATGCTCGACCGTGCCCGTTTTACCATCAAGATGTAACAAACGGCTGGCAGTGCGTTCAGCGGTAGGGTGTTTAGCAATCAGGTGCTCAGGCAGTGTAAAACTAAAATCTGATAATTTCATGCAGCTCAAATGTCGTATCAAATTGCTTTTAAATCGCGGGGAATAATCGCCCTCACGGGCTTTCCTTCGAGTCAAAAGGGTTTCTGTCAAAAATTGGCGGGAGTTTAACACATTTCGTCGAAAAAAGGCCGTGTCATCGGCACAATTTCAGGGTTTACAGCGGTATTTCAGAGCTCATTTAACTGGCGGAAATTTCAGGCCTGGCGACATTCTATCGAGCAACGGTAAAACCCAAGTCCTCATGCAATTCATCCACTTACAATTTCCCTGAATTTTTCCTGCAAGTATCTCACCAACTTTAGGTATTTATATCTATACCATTGAATGCCGTATGATACTCAGTTTTCCTTTTATTATTTTGGAATAAGACTATTATTTAATCAAAGCGATGATGTTCTCCCATCTTCCTTATTCGACCCAGTCATTTTGGCTGGGTTTTGTTTATGTACCACGCAATCCAGGTATCTTCTGCCTTGTAGCAACTTAATCGCTGTCTGCGGCAGCCATTATCTCGGCCATCATCTCTGCCGATAACGGCCGTGCTTTGAGGACAAAAAGAATCTGTAACAGCAAATCGGCACCTAAAATGCCTTTATTCACTTTATTGCGCAAATTATCGGCCGTTTGCGAGACCCCTATTTCTGCCAGTTTGTCACTCAATCCCTGATATTTCACACCGCGCAGCGACATTTCCGAACGAATAATCCGCTGTACCACCATCCGCCATTGATTCTGACCTTTCAAAACAACCCCTTTTGTGAATTATAATTTACATTGACACACTTTTTTACACATATAGACATAATTATTATTGACTATTGCTAGCTTAATTGTCTACACTTTTCCTCGTTCCGGCAGATATGCTCAAAAAAATCAGTCGGAACGGGCAATGAGAACAACACAGACTATCGGTTTAGTCACACTTTGTTGCACTAATTAACGTAAAGTCGTTGCAACAGTGTAGTAAATCTGACTAGAGTTAACGGCATTTAGCTGATTCGGTAAGGAGATATAGTATGGAATGGGATCTTGAACAACTTGAGGCCCTGTTTAAAGACATGGATGACCTGGTCGTCACCCGCGAGAAAGAATGTTTACTGATTGCAAATCAGGACGGGCTGGATGCCTGGCTGGCAATCAGCGGTGAACAAATCATTGTAGAGAGTTTACTGTTTAACGCTTCTCAGGTTGCCGACAAAGCCGCTCTGGACCACGATATTCTGTCAACTCACATGCTTTTCCCACTCACAACGGTGGCCATTTCCAACGTCAACGGAGAGGAATACTACACGGCATTTGGTGCGCTAAGCGCGCAGTCAAAAGCAGAAAGTATTCAAATTGAAGTGACTACGTTATTCCAGAACGTGGCAGCTTTCCTTGACGCTTATGAGTCACATTTGAAGTAATTTAAGGAGAAATTTATGTCTGTTTGGAAAAAACTGATCACAGCAGTGAAAGGTGGAGCCAACGAAGCGGCCCAGTCAGTGGTAGATAGTCAGGCAATCAGAATTCTTGAACAGGAAATTCGGGAAGCAAAAGAAGAGTTGCGCAAATCTGATCATGCCCGCACCCA
>Ga0213831_1000209_pt1 | contig 62613 bp, 59 predicted proteins | sample SWATP12_FD_163421 | JGI IMG/M metagenome (GOLD analysis project Ga0213831, IMG submission 163421) | Coastal seawater microbial communities from Marineland, Florida, United States - SWA TP1 #2 | ecosystem: Environmental > Aquatic > Marine > Coastal | place: USA: Florida | collected 2016-08-06 | reverse complement strand
ACTCTTCAATTAAAAGTTTTTTGTTTGAAGTAAACTTCAAACCATGCTCAATGAATTCTGATTTTGATTCTTTCGAATCGAATTGACTATGAAGTCACTCAGTTACATTTGAGACTCTAAATTTTTTTGCTCCTGAACCAAGAGCTGTTAGAACTCAACCTGTACGAGTGCCCACACAGATGATTGCTTCATATTTTTAAAGAACGTTGTAACTCGATGAGTTACCGCAGCCTCGCTGCGAAGTGGAGCGTCATAATAACGACTTCACTTTTTATGTCAACACTTAATTTTAATCTTTTTCATAAAGAAAGTTTTAAGATTAAGTTTTATTTGACTCGACATCGTTTTGATTTGCTTTTCAGCGTCTCGCCCCGTGTCAGTGGGGTCGCATTATAGGGAGAGCAGAAAATTACGCAAGCCCTTTTTTAAAGAAAAATGCAAAAAACTAACTGTTCGCGTGCATTTTAAACGAAACGCCTATTTTTGATACTTTAACGCTGTAATTTTGGTCACTTATGAGTGTTAACTGCTATTTTTAAGCCATGGTAAATTGCTCGCTTTGACTCTACACTAATTACAAAGCATAAATAACATCTCAATAAAACTCGGGGCTCTACACAAATGATAAGAAGTTATAAAGGGATCTATCCTAAATTAGAAAAATCCGTCTATGTTGATGAATCAGCCGTTTTAGTCGGTGATATCACTATTGGTGAAGATAGTAGCGTCTGGCCTCTAGTTGCAGCGCGGGGAGATGTTAACTATATACAGATCGGTGAGCGCACTAATATACAAGATGGTAGCGTACTTCATTTAACGCGCAAGAGTGCTAACAATCCTGATGGTTACCCACTTATTATTGGTGATGATGTGACAGTAGGCCATAAAGTAATGCTACATGGCTGTAAGCTTGGTAACCGTATATTAGTGGGTATGGGTGCAATCGTGATGGACAATGCAATTGTCGAAGATGATGTCATCATCGGTGGCGGTGCATTAGTGCCACCTAATAAAAAACTTGAATCAGGCTATTTATATGTAGGTAGCCCGGTGAAGCAAGCTCGTCCGTTAACTGATTCAGAGTTAGCCTTCTTGAAAATATCGGCGCTCAATTATGTTGAGTTGAAAGATGATTACTTAGCAGAGTCAGACTCGGCTAAGTAATACTTCCCCTTCTGCTGAGTAGCTTTCGTCTTCGATAAGCGCCTCAGCTTGCATTTCATAATCAAATTGATGCTCTGCAAAGTGGGCAAGTGCTGTTATCTCTTCTCCTTCGAATGCAACACAGCAACGAATGATTAAACCAGAATTCATCGCAGTAAACTCTATTCTTTGCTGAGTCGCATTAAAACTCGCATCATCATTAAATAAGATTGCCTGATTCATGTTAGCCCTTAGCAAATGTATTTATTACTGGTGTTAACTCGGGCATATCGCCTTGCCAAAGATAGTATGCTTCTGCTGCCTGCCCTATTAGCATACCAATTCCATCTACTAACTTGGTATTTGAGTTAATAGACGCCACCCATTTTAAGAAGCTAGTTTGTTCATTGCTATAAAACATATCGTAGGCAAGGTGACATTGTGTAAAAGCAGCCTCCGATATATTTGGAAGTTCTCCAGTAACACTTGATGATGTCGAGTTAATCACCACTTGATAAGTCGACTCAGTTACCTCGTCTAAGCCAACCCCTCTCACAGGACCATGACTAGAAAACTGCTCAGCCAATAACTCAGCTTTCTCTTTGGTGCGATTCGCAATGGTGATGTTTTTCACTCCAGCTTGTAATAAAGGATAAATAGATCCTCTTGCTGCACCACCCGCACCAATCAGTAATACAGATGCGCCATCTAGTTTGCATTCATTACGAATTAAGTCAGCCACTAAACCAGCGCCATCGGTGTTATCACCAAGTAATCGACCACCATCTAACTTCTTAATGGTATTCACAGCTCCCGCTAACTGTGCTCTTTCTGTGAGTTCATCCACCAGCTCAAATGCACGCTCTTTAAAAGGCAGGGTAACATTGGCTCCCTCGCCCGCTTTGTTTGTGAAAAAGTCTTGTGTGAATGCTTCAAATGCATCTAATGGCGCCAGCAAAGCTTGATAATCTATTTGTGTTGAAAACTGCTCTGCAAATTGCCTATGGATCTGTGGCGATTTAGAATGTTTTATCGGATTACCAAATACCGCGAATTTACCCATTAAATAAGCCCAGTGAATAGTTTATGAAGCAGCTAATAAAACGCATCTTCAACAAAGATGCAAGTAAAGAACAAGAGAGTAATATGCACGAGACCCCTACAGTGGAAAAATCACCTTATGAAATTTTAGGTGGGGAAGCAGGTGTTAAAGCCTTAGCTGATCGCTTTTACGATGTAATGGCAGAAGAAGAGTACGCGAAACCGCTATATGACATGCACCCACAACCTTTAGATAGAATACGTTTAGTCTTTTTCGAATTTCTATCTGGCTGGCTAGGTGGTCCAGACCTATTTGTTGAGAAATACGGGCACCCTATGCTGCGCAAACGTCATATGCCTTTTTCGATTGATAAAGATTTAAGAGATCAATGGATGTTTTGCATGAATAAAGCACTCGAAATTGAAGTGGATAATCCGTTGCTAAGAGTGGGACTAAGAAAATCTTTCGAGCAATTAGCCACACATATGATAAATAAGGACTAAACTATTAATCAATTGTTAAATTAGCTGTGGCTCATTTGCGCTGAATCAAGCCCCTTATCTCTAAAAGCTGCATAATGGAATGACATATGAGTGAGATTGAATGATTACTGTGAAATCGATACAACATAAAATTTATGCACTTTTAGCGATAACGGGCGTACTTGTACTCATTGCCAGTATTTGGAGTAGCTCAGATCAGCAACAAAAGCTTGCTCAAGAGACCGTCGCAGAGAATATCAAGTTATTAGCCGATAACTACTTTGATTCTATTAATACCATGATGTTGACAGGCACGATGGCGAATCGTGAAATACTCAGTGAAAAACTACGCGCTCACCCTAGCATCGAAGATGCCCACATCATTCGAGCAGAGTTAATCAACAAACTTTACGGTCCTGGCAACCCCAATCAAGCACCAACCAGTGATGCTGAGCGTGATGCACTAAGAGGTAAAGAAACTTTAGTCATTGAACAACGCGATGATATGCGTGTGATGACATTTCTTAGACCGATGATAGCCAGCAGTGACTATAAAGGCACGAACTGTTTGGGCTGCCACATGGCAAAAGAAGGCGATGTATTAGGGGTTGTTCGCATCAGTTATTCATTAGAAGACATAGATAACACGGTAACCAGTAATACTTGGTTAAGTACAGGCTTACTGTCGGCCATTTTTATCTCGGCCTTTGTCATTTTAGGCATGCTATTTAGAAAACTATTCATTGTACGCCTGAAAACTCTTGGTCGCACCATGCGCCTTGCTACACAGAACAAAGATTTAAGTCTGCGTATTGATGATGATATTGACGATGAGCTTGGCCGTTTAGCGACGAACTTCAATAAAATGATGACCGCGTTTAAAGACAATATGGCGCAAGTCTCCCACTCTTCTCATGTGCTTATTCGCTCGGCAGAGAGTATTTACAACTCAGCAGATACCACAGAGCAAGCTATTTTGGCGCAAAAGCAAGGCACAGATTCAGTTGCCGCTGCGATTAATGAATTAGAGAGTTCATCAAGTGAAGTTAAGAACACCACACATTTTGCCTCAGAGAAGTCAGATTCAAGTAATCATCTAGCTGAAGAAAGTATGGCCGTTGCTGAGCACACCGAAGCTAGTATTAATCAACTTGCTCAGGATGTTCGCCAAGCCGCAGAGCAAGTGAGTCAATTACAAAACCAAACCCTTGAAGTGGGAAAAGTACTTGAAGTGATCAGTAGTATCGCCGAGCAAACTAACCTACTAGCGCTTAACGCAGCAATCGAAGCGGCACGAGCGGGTGAAGCAGGTCGAGGCTTTGCAGTGGTTGCCGATGAAGTAAGAACGCTAGCAACTCGTACTCATGACTCTACAGATGAAATAAAACGCACCATTGAAAAACTGCAAAGCGAAGCGGCGCAAACTGTTCAGGCGATGAGTGCATCTTGTGAAGAAGCTGACGATAGAGCCTTGCAAGTGAAAAAAGTCGCACAGGCACTAAAAGACATTTCCAATCAGATGCATGAGATTAATGACTTAAACGTACAAATCGCCGATGCCACAGAGCAGCAAAACTTAGCGGCAGAAGAAATTAATCACAGTGTCATTGGTATTCGTGATAACGCGGAAGAATCTTTGAAAGATGCGCACCGCAGTAAACAAGTCAGTGAAGAACTCCTGAATTTAGCGCGCTCTTTGGATGAGCAAGTGCGCAGCTTTAAAGTCGATTAATAAAACCTTCTTTATACAAAAATGGCGCTCAATTGAGCGCCGTTTTTTATGGTTTGCTATTCAAACTCTGAAGTTACAGACTCAACCAGTCTCTTGGCTTTAAGTAAGATTCATATAAGTCAGCTTCTAATGAGTCGGCTTCAGGTGTGAAGTCATATTCCCAACGTGCTAGCGGTGGCATCGACATTAAAATTGACTCTGTGCGACCACCAGTTTGTAAGCCAAACAAGGTACCACGGTCCCACACTAGATTAAATTCAACATAGCGACCACGACGATAAAGCTGGAATTGACGCTGCGCATCATTAGTTGGCGTATCTTTACGTTTTTCAATGATTGGTAAGTAGGCATCTAAGAACCCATTGCCCACCGCTTGCATAAAGTCGAAGCTCTTCTCAAATCCCCACTCATTGAGATCATCAAAGAAAAGACCACCTACGCCACGGGTTTCACCACGGTGCTTTAAGTAAAAATATTCATCACACCACTTTTTATAGTCGTTATAAACAGTATCACCAAATGGATCACACAAGTCTTTTGCGACTTGGTGCCAATGTTTAACGTCTTCTAATACAGGATAGAAAGGTGTTAAATCAAAACCACCACCAAACCACCAAATAGGTGCTTCGCCTTCTTTTTCAGCAATGAAAAAGCGCACATTGGCATGACTCGTAGGAATATGTGGGTTTTTAGGGTGAATAACCAAAGACACACCACAGGCATGGAAACTGCGACCTGCTAACTCCGGGCGATGAGCAGTTGCCGAAGCGGGCATTGACGCACCAAATACGTGAGAGAAGTTAACACCGCCCTGCTCGATTACGTCACCATCACGAATAACACGTGTACGACCACCGCCGCCTTCCGCTCTTTCCCACGCATCTTCAACAAATTTCGCTTTACCATCAGCTTGCTCTAAGCCTGCACAAATTGTGTCTTGTAATTGTAATAAGAAGGCTTTGACTGTTTCTAAATTTACTTTTGACATGCTTACTCTCTAATTAGCTGTGTGGTAAAGGCATCTTTAATTTGACTTGGTTTGGTTTCACCACCAAGTGGCCCTTCAACATAAAAGTCGATTTGATCGTTAAATACCGCTTTTACTTTGTCTAGTGTTGCTTCTGGTTGTTGCCCTGCAATGTTTGCACTGGTCGACACCAGCGGCTTACCAAACTTTTGGCAAAGTTGCTTCACCACAGGGTGAGCACTAACGCGTACCGCGATTGTCGAATGAGCACCAGTTAACCATTTAGGGGTTGAAGCCTTAGCTGGCAGAGCCCAAGTAATGGCAGCTGGCCACGAAGAAAAAATCTCAGCGCGTTTATCCAAAGGAATTTTACTGTCATCGACATAAGGTAAAAGCTGAGCAAAGTTATCGGCAATTAAAATCAGCCCTTTCTCTTCTTCTCTTTGCTTTAATGCCAAAATGCACTGCACGGCACTGTGATCATCAGGATCACAGCCAAGACCATATACAGCTTCTGTTGGATAACAAATTACGCCACCAGCACGCAATACAGCTTCAGGCGTATCTTTGCTGGTTTGTTGTTCATGGCTCACTATGATTTCTCTACTTTATGTTGGCAGGATTTCTGCGGGCATTGTAACACAGCTTTATCGCCACGAGATTTCTCAACCATCACTCCCCAACCACATTGCGGGCAAGTCTCATCGACTGGATGTTGATTCAAACTGTACTTACAACTTGGGTAGGCATCACATGAGTAGAATTGTTTACCGAATTTATTGTTACGAACAACCAACTTGCCCTTTTTACATTTAGGGCAGTTTGGTAACCCTTCTTCTTCGGGTTCGTCTTCATGCACAATAAAATGGCAGGCAGGGTATCCGGTGCATCCAATAAACATACCGTAGCGACCGTTACGAATAACTAATGGTTCACCGCACTCAGGGCAAGGAGAATCGTCGAGTACTTTAATGTCGTGATTATCATGCTGGGCGAGAGATCGAATATAGTCACACTTAGGGTAACTGGCACAACCTAAGAAGGGCCCATTTTTGCTGTGCTTCATCACCAGCTCAGAGCCACATTTAGGACAAATTTCATATTCCTTTTCTAATGCATGTTTATCAGCATTAAATAAAGAATGATCAATCTTACTCATACATGCCACCCTCTTAGCTCGGTTTGAATTGCGCCTAATATAACCGTGCTAAAGTTAGGGTCAAGTATTGTGCATCAATAAAAGTACGTCTAGTGCAAATACTCCGTGGGCTCATCGAAGATCAGATCTTCCATTTGCGCATAGGCTTGCTCTTTACCTGGCACATTAAAGAGCACCATTAAGATCACCCACTTTAAGTCATCTAGACTGATCTCAGCCTTTTCAAGTGCCATTAATCGGTCGATGACCATTTCACGTGTTGTGCTATCTATCACACCAACTTGCTCAACAAACATTAAAAAGCCACGGCTTTCAACATCCAGAAGCTGGCACTCTTCTTCGGTATAAATACGAATGGCTTTATCGGCCGTCGCATTTAGGTAAGGTATTTCATCGCTATGTTGTAAATCTGCTAATTGCTCCAGCCAATCCAAGGCTTTGTAAATCTCATCTTGATTAAAACCAGCACGTAATAGCTCGTCAGTTAATTCGTTTTGTTCAACAAAAATATCCGATTCAGAATGGATATAGTTTTCAAATAAGTACATTAAAATATCAAACATGATTAACCCCTCGCTAATTTTATGTAGCCTTCCGCAGTGCGGGCGACTTTATCTTCGAGTTCGAGATCCAGCAGTCGTGCTAATACTTTCTCTACTGGCCATTGAGTCCTATGGGTTATGACGTCGACACTGGCCGCTTCAAAACCAAGACTCTTCAATACTGGGCAATTCTCCTTACTATCTTCTATTGGGGCATTTTCTGCCCTTTCTATATTATATAGACCGTTATTTGGCAAAAAGCTCACATCTTCTAAAATATCGGTCACGCTTTCTACTAACTTTGCCCCTTGTTTTATCAGGTGATGGCACCCTGCTGCCAGCGGATTTCTGATAGAGCCGGGTATCGCAAATACCTCTCTATTTTGCTCAAGCGCATACTTGGCCGTGACTAAAGAGCCGCTTTTTATTTCTGCTTCAACAATTAAGGTGCCTAGCGACAACCCCGAAATAATCCTGTTTCGCCTTGGAAAATGATGTTGATTCGCCACAGTTCCCGGCAAAAACTCACTGATAACCAGCCCTTGCTCAGCCAGTTGCTGATATAAATAGTTATGTCGTTTTGGATAGACCACATCGACACCTGTGCCTAACACTGCAATGGTATTACCGTTTCCAGCGAGCGCCCCTTTATGCGCCGCGCCATCTATGCCCATGGCCATACCTGAGGTGACCGTTATACCTGAACGGGTTAACTGATAGGCAAACTCGGAGGCACATTCCAACCCAGGCGGTGTTGCGTTACGACTCCCCACTATGGCAATTTGCGGCTCATTCAGTAATGTAATATTACCTTTGCAGAAAAGTATTAAAGGCGCATGACAGGTTTGCTTAAGTAATTTTGGATAAGCTTCATGCTCGGCATGAATAATTTGAATATTTTGTTGTTCACAATACTTCTGGAGCTGCTCTATACGCCTTAAATCAGGATTGGCTATTTGCTCTGCGATGGTGGGCTTAATGCCGAGCGCTATGAGTTCATCAGGGGGTAAGTCAAATAACTTAACAGGATCTATTTTGCTTTCTATGGCTGAGAGCGTTGCACTGCCCAGCCCTTTTGTTAAATACAGTATCAATCCTTGTAACTGCGAAAGTGTTGCCATACTCCCTCCTTAGAGTATCTTTTTATTTATAAGCTTTCGCTTAATTAGCGCTAATGGTATCTCCCACTCTGATTGGTTGTTGAGATCGAGTCACCATCGCATAGCTAATATTGTCGTAAACTTTAAATACCATCAGCTCACCGACTTTTTCTTTTGGCATCGTCCACACAACACTGTCTTCGTCGTTTTCAGTACCAAACATTTCTCTAAAGCCAGTGATAAACTTTTCTAGCTTATTCGCGTCTTCAACGTAGCGCGGGCCATGTTTACCTTCAATAACTGTAGGTGACTGTTTGTTAATATCAAGAATATGACCTTCTTTAAGGTTGTCGTCACGGCCACGGTTTAATACCACAATGGCAGTTGAACCAAATTCACGCATCTGGTTATCGCTTGAAATAATCGAGCCATCGATGGCTTCGGTAGGACGCGTCATACTAAACTGTGCAGAAAAGCTTTGTCCGACATTAATCGGCATCAGTACATCGTTGGTTTTGATTTCTTGGCGAACCGTTTCAATCTCAACTTTTGCCGGATGGCCCGCTTCAATGTCACCACCAAACAACACTCGAGCTGTGCCCACTAAACGTGACTCATACGCTAAGGTGTCACCATTTTCAGGATCAATATAGGCCTCACCACGACGGTAAATACCATAGTTTGCAGATGGATTAAGATTACCCTTTACATACAACAACTGACCTTGAGTGTTACGCAGTACGTTACGGTTTGAACCCAATACAATTGGCTTGCCATCTAGATCATCGGCACCAATAGCTTGGTCAAAGCGCAAAAACGGCTCTATCATGGCTAGAGGTAGTGTAGGAATAGCGGTGTTTTTTTGCACCACAACACGTGTACGAGGAGAAAGCTTCTTCACCCCTTTCTTTAATACTAAACGCGGGTTGCCTTGGGCATCGTATTGCAGCGCCAAAACATCACCGGGATAGATTAAATCAGGGTCGTCAATTTGCGGATTCCATTGCCACAATTCTGGCCAACGCCAAGGCGTGTTTAGATACATGGTCGAAATGTCCCACAAGGTGTCGCCTTTTCTCACCACATATTGTTGTGGCGCATCGGCTTTCAACTTTAAAACATCAGCCATGGCCGAAAATTGAGCGCCAACAGAGAGCATTAACGCAGCAATGGAATATTTCATCAAAGCTTCCTTGAGTTATTTTTCGATATTATCAACCAAAACCTGTAAAAGGGAAACGTGAATGGCTAAAATGAAAGCATACACGAATGCATATATAGCTCAATAGTAAAAGGTAACCATGGCTAAGTTAGAAGTATTAAGATTCCCAGATGAGCGTTTACGCACAGTTGCAGAGCCTGTGGCTGAAGTAAACGACGAGATCCGTCAAATCGTTAAAGATATGCTTGAAACCATGTACGACGAAAATGGCATTGGTTTAGCAGCTACTCAAGTTGATATTCACAAGCGTATTGTGGTGATCGATGTATCAGAAGAAGGCAATGAGCCACTGGTATTAATCAACCCAGAGATCATCGCGAAAGACGGCTCTACTATCAGTGAAGAAGGCTGTTTATCTGTGCCTCAGTCATACGCAAAAGTTGACCGCGCAGAGCAAGTCACAGTCAAAGCACTCAATGAGAACGGTGAAGAGTATACCTATGAAGCAGATGGCCTACTGGCGATTTGTACTCAGCACGAACTTGACCACCTAATGGGTAAATTATTTATTGATTACCTATCGCCACTTAAGCGCCAGCGTATTCGCAAGAAACTTGAAAAAGAAGCACGCTTAGCGGCTCGTTCTTAATTTAACCTGACAACATTGGAATATTCTGTGACTCAACCATTACGTATTGTTTTCGCTGGTACGCCTGATTTTGCTGCGCGCCACCTTCAAGCACTTATCGATTCAGAGCACCAAGTTGTTGGTGTGTATAGCCAACCAGACCGCCCTGCGGGTCGCGGTAAAAAACTCAAAGCCAGTGAGGTTAAAACCTTAGCGCTTGAGCATGATTTACCCGTTTACCAGCCTGAATCATTTAAAAGTGAAGAAGCACAGCAAGAGTTAGCCAGCCTAAACGCAGATGTAATGGTTGTTGTTGCTTATGGCTTATTGTTACCTAAAGTAGTGTTAGACACACCTCGCCTTGGCTGCGTTAACGTGCATGGATCTATTTTGCCGCGTTGGCGTGGTGCCGCGCCCATTCAGCGCGCACTGTGGGCGGGTGATGCCGAAACAGGTGTAACCATAATGCAAATGGATGAAGGCCTAGATACAGGCGATATGCTGCATATTGCGACTTGCCCGATTACCGCAGAAGATACCAGCGCGAGCCTTTATACTAAGCTAGCCGAGCTTGGGCCACCTGCACTCATTGAAACGCTCAACAGCATGGCTGCAGGCACTGCGGTTGCAGAGCCTCAAGATGATAACCTTGCTAACTATGCCAAGAAGCTCAGTAAAGAAGAAGCTGACATTGACTGGCAAATGGATGCTGCACAACTAGAGCGTAACATTCGTGCATTTAATCCTTGGCCTGTTTGTTTTACCCAAATGCAAGAAAACACCGTGAAGATTTGGCAAGCTGACGTCGTTGAGCAAAGCGGCGAAGCAGGCACCGTATTACATGCCGACAAACAAGGTATCGTCATCGCGTGCGGTGAAAATGCCCTTCGTATCACGCAACTACAGCCGCAAGGTAAAAAACCTATGTCTGCACAGGACTTCTTAAACGGTCGTGCTGAGTGGGTTGCTGCTGGTAATAAGGTAGGTCAATAATGACCAATGTGCGCGCACTTGCGGCGCAAACCCTATTTCAGGTTGTCGATAAAGGCCAATCGCTTAATACACAGCTTCCGCTTGCTGCAAAAAACTTATCGCCAAAAGACAAAGCGCTATTACAACAAATTTGTTATGGCGTTTTACGCTACTTACCAAGTTTAGAAAATTACTGTCAGCAACTGCTAGAAAAACCGCTTAAAGGTAAAAACCGCGTTTTCCAATTTTTACTTTATGTAGGTATTTATCAGTTACAGCATATGCGTGTGCCTGAACATGCTGCCGTTGCCGAAACAGTAAATGCATTGATGCAAATGCGCGCCGGTGGTCTTAAAGGTTTGGTCAATGCAGTACTGCGTAACTTCCAACGCCAGCAAGATACTTTAGAAGAAAGCAGCCAAGGTAATGATGTTTTAACATTTAACCACCCGGGCTGGTTTATTAAAGCCGTTAAAGAAGCTTACCCTGAGCAATGGCAAGACATTCTTGAACAAAACCAATTACAAGCCCCTATGTGGCTTCGTGTTAATCAGCACATGGGCAGCACAGAAGAATACTTAGAGGCACTTGATGAGGCGGGTATTCGCGCCGAGCACTACCCAGAATATCAAGACGCCATCATCTTAAATAAAGCCTGTGATGTGGCCAAGCTACCCGGCTTTAAACAAGGTGCGAGTTCGGTACAAGATGCCGCAGCCCAACTGGCTGCGCGTTTACTTGAACCGCAAGATAACGAACGTATATTAGATGCGTGTGCAGCGCCTGGTGGTAAAACTTGCCATATTTTAGAGCTTGCCAAGGCAAATGTTGACGCATTAGATGCTGACAGTGACCGCTTACTTCGCGTTGAGCAAAATCTTGATCGTATTGGCCTTGAAGCAAATTGTATTCATGCCGATGCGAGTCAGCCAGATACCTGGTGGGACGGTCAGCAATACGATCGCATCTTGCTCGATGTGCCCTGTTCAGCCACGGGTGTCATTCGTCGTCATCCTGATATTAAATGGCTTCGTAGAAAAACTGACATTGACGATCTTGCCGAACTGCAAGGCCAGATCCTGAAAAACATTTGGCCACTGTTAAAGTCTGGTGGTACGTTACTGTATGCAACTTGCTCAGTACTACCAAAAGAAAACAAACAGCAAGTCGCACAGTTTTTAGCTGACAACAGCGACGCCATTCACCAGCCTCTTCATGAGAGTGACACACCTGAAGCACCCGGCTTACAGTTGTTACCTGGTTTAACCGATGGCTTTTATTACGCAAAAATAATTAAAAAGTAATTAATCACACTATGAAGATCATCATTTTAGGCGCCGGACAAGTTGGCGGCACCCTAGCAGAAAACCTTGTGGGTGAACAAAACGAAATCACCGTGGTTGATATCGACGGCGATCGTTTACGAGAGCTCCAAGATAAATATGACTTGCAAGGGGTTGCAGGTCACAGCGCACACCCTGATGTACTTCGCCAAGCAGGTGCCGAAGATGCCGATATGATCATCGCGGTGACCAGTTCGGATGAAGTTAACATGGTTGCTTGTCAGGTCGCCTACAGTATCTTCAATACACCAACAAAGATTGCTCGGATCCGCTCTGAGCAATATTTGAAGTATCGTGAGAAGCTATTCCATAACGACGACTTACCCGTAGACCACTATATTGCGCCAGAGCAGTTGGTGACCAAATACATTCGTCGCTTGATTGATTACCCCGGCGCATTACAAGTACTGCAGTTTGGTGATGGCATGCTGTCACTGGTTGCTGTAAAAGCGTATTACGGTGGTCTGCTAGTGGGCTATGCGCTATCAGCACTGAAAGAGCATATTCCAAACGTTGATACTCGCGTTGCGGCGATTTACCGCCAAGGTAAAGCCATTAAGCCTCTAGGTACCACGGTCATTGAAGCTGATGATGAAATCTTCTTCCTTGCCGCAACCAAACACATTCGCGCGGTAATGAATGAGCTGCAAAAGCTCGAGCAATCTTATAAAAAGATCATGATTGCTGGTGGTGGTAATATCGGTTCAGGTCTTGCGCGCTCGCTTGAGAAAAACCACAGCGTGAAACTGATCGAACGTAATCAAGCGCGCGCCACTGAGCTTTCAGAAATGCTCGACAATACCGTGGTGTTCTGCGGTGACGCTTCAGATCAAGAGCTACTTTCTGAAGAGCATATTGAACAAGTTGATGTATTTATAGCAGTCACCAACGATGACGAAGCCAACATCATGGCTGCCATGTTGGCAAAGCGTATGGGCGCACAGAAAACCATGGTACTGATCCAGCGTGGTGCTTATGTTGACTTGGTCCAAGGTGGTGAGATTGATATTGCTATCTCACCTCAACAAGCAACTATATCCGCACTACTCACCCATGTTCGTCGCGGTGATATCGTCAACGTATATTCATTACGTAAAGGGGCTGCAGAAGCCATTGAAGCGGTTGCACACGGTGATGAAAACACCTCAAAAGTAGTCGGTCGTGCTATCAGCGAAATTAAGCTACCTGTCGGTACTACCATAGGTGCCATTGTGCGTAATGATGAAGTGCTGATTGCCCATGATGACACTGTGATTATGTCTGGCGACCATGTCATCATGTTCTTAATCGATAAAAAGCAAATTGGTGTGGTCGAAAAGCTATTCCAAGTAAGTGCGCTATTCGTTTAGATTCAACCTATAACATTAGTCTTTTTGATCGGCTTGTAATACAGACAGGTCGATCAAATACTCTTTCATTATGGCTTCCATAAAAGTCTGATCGTTCTTCAATTTTATTCCCAACATTACCAAACCTTCCTTTTGTTTCACTCGGCAAATCTCACCATTGAGTTTAAATTGCTGGTTTTGTTTACCCTCAAGTAAAATTTCACAGTCTTGCTCTTTTAAATCTGAATTCGGACAGACATCATCACTGTGTAAATCAAACTGCAGACCCGACAAAGAAATATCTTTAATTACGCCAACCTCAGAGTGGTCACTGGTATTAAACACCGCAGGGATTAAGGTGGGAATGCGGACTTGCTCACGAAGTTGATAGCTCTGAATAGCGCGAGGAAGAAATAAAAAGATCAGCTTGGTTGGGTGTGTTGTGACCGCTTTTATCATACTTTTAAAAGCAATAATTTGCCCATCACCTTGCTCAAGTAAAGCTCGCACCACCAAGTACGTACCCTCTTTTACATAATCGAGTGCAGCACCCAAGCGCTGAGCTGAAGGACAGTTTAATATCAAATATTCACCGACCATATAGCCTACAAACTCTGTTTTCAAACGCTTTGAGCTTGCTGGCATCATCACTTCAATATCTACAGTACTGCCAGTTGGCATTTGTGATAATACTGTAATATCAGCATTTTTTTGCGATTTTAACATCTTTGACCTTTACAACTTGCAGTCAGTACAAGCGTCCCTTTTATTTTTGTTATTCCTGTTTATATCGGCCACATGCCGAGGACTTTAATTTTGCTGTGCAAAATTTTTCGCTAAGCCTTAAGACTAGCTTAACCTCGCCAAAATGTCGGCGTAAATAACACCAGTAGTGTGAATATTTCTAAACGACCAAATACCATGGCTAACGTTAAAATCCATTTAGCTGAATCGGTAATGTCGCCATAATGCGCAGCCACATCGCCTAACCCCGGGCCTAAGTTATTTAAACACGCCGCGGTCGCTGAGAACGCGGTGATGTTATCCATACCCGTACCTAGCAAGGCAATCATGATGATCACAAACACCAAAGCATATGCTGAGAAAAAGCCCCATACTGCCTCAACGACTTTGTCTGGCAGCGCTTTACGGCCTAATTTAATTGAGTAAATAGCACGTGGGTGAACCAAACGATTTAGCTCACGTACACCTTGAAGATACAGTAAGAACACACGTACTACCTTCATGCCGCCACCGGTAGAGCCCGCACAGCCACCAATAAAACTTGAGAAGATAAGTAAGATAGGTAAAAACAGAGGCCAAGCCGAGAAGTTATCTGTTGCAAAACCCGCTGTGGTACTTATTGAAACTGCTTGGAATAAAGCCTGATCTAAGGTTTCATCTCCATCGGCATACACTTGATTTGACGATAAAACAGCAAAGCAAATGACGACCAAAGCAAGCTGTATAAATAAGAACACTTTGAATTCTGGATCGCGTAAGTACACACGAACATTTCGACTCGACACCGCCGCATAATGCAGTGAGAAGTTCACCGCAGCAATGATCAAAAACACCACACAAATGAGGTTAATCAAAGGGCTGTCAAAGTAACCCATGGATGCGTCATACGTCGAGAAACCGCCAATCGCAATCGTCGAGAAAGCATGACATAGCGCATCGAAAAAATTCATGCCCGCCAACCAATACGCCAAAGTACAGGCTAACGTTAGCGCCACATAAATATACCAAAGGTGCTTAGCCGTATCGGCGATCCGCGGTGTCATTTTCGAGTCTTTCACTGGCCCCGGTGTTTCTGCACGATATAACTGCATGCCACCGACACCTAGCATGGGCAGGACAGCAACCGCTAGTACGATGATACCCATGCCCCCTAACCATTGCAGCTGCTGACGGTAAAACAATACCGACTTAGGTAAGGTTTCAATACCCGTTAAAACGGTTGCGCCGGTTGTGGTTAAGCCTGAAAACGCCTCAAATACTGAATCTGCCAAGGAGAGGTTGGGTGTTTGCAAGAAGATAAGCGGTAAGGATGCGAACGACCCCAGTACCAACCAAAATAACACCACAATCAAGAAGCCTTCTCGGGCTTTCAAATCTCCTTTTTGATGGCGGTTAGGATAATACGCCAACATACCCATAATAATACTGAACACAAACGCCAGTACAAATGGTACACCCCCACCATCTTTATAAATCAGCGAAACCAGTGCAGGCGGCACCATTGTGATACTAAATAAGGCCACCAGCTGGCCAAGAATTTTTATTATGGTACGAAATTGCATGCTGCGTTACGCTTCAAAAATAAGAATGACAGAGTGTTATTACTTGATTGTCTTACTCTTTACAGACTAACTCAACCACTCCATGGGTTAAATCAAAAATTTCTTGCTGTGCTTGTTCAACTTGTCGACTATCAATGCTGACTTGCCAATTCACCGCTGAGTCATAGCTTTTATCCAGCTGCAAAATAGTGAAATGGGTATTTAGATACTGCTCGATAATTCCCTGCAATGCATAATCCGATCGCCCTATCAGCTCAGTTGCAGGCACTTTCAATGTGGTTTTTAGTACCTCAAGGGCATTGTTCAGCGTGCCACCATAAGCACGCACTAAACCGCCCGTACCCAGCTTAATGCCGCCAAAGTAACGGGTTGTTACTGCGGTTATTTCACCAAGTCCAGAGCCAATAAGCACATTCAACATAGGTTTGCCCGCAGTGCCATTGGGTTCGCCATCATCCGAGAAACCATAAACATGACTGCCCCCAGGCGCCCCTGCCACATGTGCCCAACAATTATGTCTGGCATCAGGATAGTCATCGTTGATCTTCTGAATAAAAGCTTTCGCAGACTCAATAGTTGGCGTATGCGCAATATGCACTAAAAAAGTGCTCTTCTTAATTTCTTCGTGATGACTGATGGATTCGCTCGGAATATAGAATTCTGACATAAAGTTGGGGGTCCAGTGTTTATACCAATCCTCAATAATACTTAATCATTTTGAGGGATTAAAGCTGCCGCTAACCGCGTTAAAAACTTCTCATTTAGAATAACTAAATAGCAAAATTTTCGCTTCGTTATCGACAAGCTTTCCTTGCCTCAAAATAGATCACTTAATTAAGAGGATTGGTATTAGAAACGGGAAGCAACTGCTTCCCGTTAGTGTAACGAATTTCGTTTCAATGCGTCGACTTAATTAGTCTAAGTCTAAATCACGCGTCATATTCTCAAGACGATCTTCATGCACAATGATGTTGTCTTCGATGCGAATACCACCATATGGCTTGAATGCGTCAACTTTTTCCCAATTAATGTATTGGTTGTTATCCGTCTTCGCTAAATCACCGAGTAATGAATCAATGAAGTATAAACCTGGCTCGATAGTAAACACTTGGTTTGCTTCAATCTTACGTGTACAACGTAAGAAAGGGTGCCCTTCAGGTGGCGCTTGGTGCGTACCCGCTTCATCTGCCATGAAACCACCCATGTCATGCACTTGCAGACCTAAATGGTGACCTAAACCATGTGGGAAGAATGTTGAAGTAATGCCTTTAGCCACAATATCATCAGCTGCAAGGTTTACGATCTTAAAGTCAGCCAAGGTTTGTGCTATACGCTTATGACAATCTATATGTAACTCACCATATAGTTTGCCCGGCTGTAAACCTTTACCTAACTCAATTTGGTGATCGTTCAGAACCTTAATCAGCTCAGCAAATTCACCCTTTCTTTCAAAATCATAAGTACGGGTAATATCAGCAGCGTAACCGTTAAAGTTTGCGCCAGCATCAATTAAGAAAGATAAATGCTTAGCAGGTGCTTTACGGTCAAAATGCGTGTAGTGCAAAATTGCACAGTTTTCATTCAGCGCCACAATATTGCCGTACGGCGTGTCATTTTCCATATGCTGCGTAGCGTTTAGGTAAGCTTGTTGAATAGCAAACTCTGAACCGCCAGCATAAAACGTATCGCGTGCAGCTTTATGACCTATCACAGCTAAACGGTTTGCTTCACGTAGACAAGTCAGTTCATATTGCGTTTTGTAAGCACGGTGGAAATGCAAATAGTTCATCACCGGCTCTGGGTTTACATTGTTAAAACCTAATGCCTGTGCCACTTCTAAGTACTCACCAATGTAAGCAAACTTTTCTTTATCGTATGGAAGGTATTTCTCTACCTGATCAGGTTTTAATAGTAACTGAATATCAAAATACTCAGCCCAGAAGTCACTCGGCTCATCAGGCACTTTATGCCAGAAATCGACAGGACGATAAAAAATGAGTTTAGGCTTATCTTCGCCGTTTACCACAATCCAACAATGTGGATTATCGATCACAGGTAACCAAGCTTTGAACTGAGGGTTCACCTTAAACGGATAATACATGTCATCTAAAAACTGGCGCTTTGCTTGTCCAGAGTGGATCACTAAGCCATCTAAGCCTTCTCGCTCAATAATGGTTTTGGTGCGCTGCTGCAGTGTTGCAATATGCTCAGCGTATAAATGTGCTAATTGTTCCATGGTGTACCCATTTCGTTTAGTTTTTCATTTTGCCAGTTTAGCATAAGGCCTGAAACGCAATCCAGCCAACACGCTGGATTGCCAGCTTCACTTACTTTTCTATTTTCATATCCAAGATTGGGGCCAATATATTGCCTTCACGACCTAACTTTGTGTGATAGACCTGACGATATGCCATCACGTTTTTCACATAATTGCGCGTTTCTCTATATGGAATAAGTTCAATCCATAACTCAGCAGGCATACCTTGCTCGGGTAACCAACGCTTAATTCGATGATACCCCGCGTTATAAGAAGCCGTTGCTAAAATTTCATTACCACCATTCTTTTTCTTTAGATACTCTAAATAATCGGTCCCTAAACGAATATTGGTGGCCGGTTTATAAAGCTGACGCTTAGAGATTTTTTGTTTGCTAACGTATCTAGCTGTACTTGGTAACAATTGCATTAAGCCATGGGCGTTAGCATGAGACACGGCGTCTGGCGCAAACGAGCTCTCTCTACGTGAAATAGCAATGCTCCAAGCCATATCAACATGATTACGCTTACTGTAACGGGTGAATAACTCCTCAAAGGCCATTGGGAATCGTAGGTCGACATAATTCCACGCTTTAATCTCAGCTAAAGTTCGGATAGCACTGTCATACCACTCAAGATCTGCGGCGAGTAACGACGCTGCCAGTTTTTCAGCATTACTAGAGGTATTAGTCAGGTAATTCCACTCTCTACGTGCAGAAGTAAAACGATCAAGCTCATAAAGGGCTTTCGCTCTTAAAAAGCCCGGCGCCTGAGACACCTTATCAATGATGGGTTGTGGTACATCGAGGGTTTGATTATTCAACGACACCGGCATATTCAAACGTGCCGCAGCTAAAAAGCCATAATAGTCACGCTTTAATGCCAGAGGCTGCCATAACTGTTGTGCTTTTTCAGGCTCACCACGCTGATTATAACTATAAGCAAGCCAGTATTGCTGGCCATTACTTAAGTTCTTCATCCCCGTAAATAAAGCTACGATCCCCGCCCAATCTTGCTCTTTCAGCATATTGGCCATCATCCACTGGCGCAGCTTAGTATCTTGTAGCTCTTCTGGTACTTTGTTTAACCAAAAGCGTGCATCATCATGCCCTTTTGATGCCAAAGCCAATGCAAAGCGATAAGCTACCGCATCTTTTTGCGCTTGGCTGAATGTAAACATGCCTTGCAGCTTATCCCATGCTCTCAGCGCCAGCTTTTGATCTCGCCAAATAAGACGTTTAACACCATAAGCCGCGATTTCAGCTTCTTTACTAGAGCGCTTCTTATAACGGTATAGACCCGCAGAGGCACTTGGATCACGCCTGACTGCTTTATATAAATCAGCTAAATATGCTTCTTTTTTAGGGAGCAGCGTTTTTAAATAAGGCAACAGCGCAACTTGCCCGCCCTGTGCCGCTTTAGTGATACGCTGCCACACTAAAGCTTGTGTCATGCGCCCATCTTTACGCCAAATTCTAAACAACTTATCGCACGCTTTAGGCTGAGATTTGCCAACCGTCCAAAGTGCATCAACTTGATCAAGCAGCTGTGCTTTCGGTGCACCTAAATCAATCTGATACTGTAAATAGCGGCATTGTAACTCCGCATTGCTGGTGGGCTGGTAATACTCAACAAAGAGCGCTTTTTTTCCACGACGCTGCAAATACTCGAGCCAGCTCTTGCGCACCGGCCACTCTAACGGCGTATTATCGTAAACACTTAAATAATGGCTAATGTCTTGCTGGTATTTAAGACGAGGGTAACGTTTATAAAACGCCAGCTCGGCATACGGTTTGAGCGGGTGATCTAAGTCGCTGATCGCCGCTTTAAACGCTTTGTAGTTTCCCGAGCGTGCAATTTTTTCTGCATCTTTAAATGCTTGATGATCATTGCTCGCAGAAGAAAACCAGCTAAATGCGCCAAGGCTGGTAGCGGCAATGGTCATGATCCAAGATTTCATAATGACCTTTACACTTTAAATTTTAAATTAATGAATGAGATAAGTATTAATGCATTCATCTTGCCTAAGCTTGGCTATCTCTAAGATGAATAAATGTACTCTTTGACTTTAAAGCTATACTCAAACAGCAAACTAAAAATACATACGTGCCTAAACACCAGTAAGCTTACCTAAGCCAAGAATGAACGGTCTTAAAATATTCAGACTCAGTCGTCACTCCACCACCTTAGCAGCTCAACTGCAAATTTTTAAGGCAAGCGTAAACCTGGGGTAAATTTTTCATTGCAATTTTAATTTAAAGGGTCCAAACTGAGTAAATTAACAACTCATCGTACCAGTGTAATAGCACGGGAGAACAAGCATGTTATACAAGAGCGAGTCCTTTGTAGTTGATTTTTACAAAGGCAATATCGCTGAGTTTAAGTTTTGTATGCCAGGTTCGGTAAACAAACTCTCTCAGCAAACCCTACAAGAATGTGGCAAAGCATTTGCCGAACTTAGCCAACGCGATGATATCGCGGCGATGGTTTTCACCAGTGACAAAGACCATTTCATCATCGGCGCCGACATTTTTGAATTCTTACCGACTTTCCAACGCCCAGAAGAAGAACTAGTTGGTTGGATCAAGTCAGCAACAGATATTTTCGATGCCATCGAAGACCTACCGTTCCCAACTGCCTCTGCCATTGATGGTCTTGCACTTGGCGGTGGGTGTGAATGGTTACTTGCAACGGATTATCGTATCGCAAGTCAAAACGCAAAAATCGGCCTACCAGAAGTTAAATTAGGGATCATGCCTGGTTTTGGCGGTACAGTACGCTTACCACGTATTATCGGTGCTGATAATGCCATGACGTGGATCACCACAGGTAAAGAAAACCGTGCAGCAGACGCATTGAAAGTCGGTGCGGTTGACGGTGTGGTTGCAAAAGACAAATTAGTTGAAGCGGCAGTAAAAACTCTTGAGCAAGCGGTAGCGGGTAAACTTGATTGGCGTGCAAAACGTCAGCTAAAACTTGACCCTCTTAAACTAAACCGCGTTGAGCAAGGCATGAGCTTCGCAATGGCTGAAGGCCTAGTGATGGGTAAAACCAAAGGTCACTACCCAGCACCTGTGATGGCTGTAAGAACAATTAAAGCCGCAGCAAATGCAACACGCGATGAAGCTATGGCAATTGAAAATGCCAACTTTGCAAAACTGGCTAAAACAGCAGAAGCGGCCGCGCAAACGGGTATTTTCCTAGCTGACCAATACATTAAAGGTGTGGCCAAGAAACAAGCTAAACAATCTTCTACTGAGATCAAACAAGCGGCAGTATTGGGTGCAGGTATCATGGGTGGCGGTATCGCTTACCAATCTGCTTACAAAGGCACGCCGATTGTCATGAAAGACATCAACCAAGCGGCCCTTGATCTAGGCATGAATGAAGCAGCAACCCTACTTGGTAAAAAAGTAGAACGCGGTCACATGAAGCTAGACAAGATGGTTGGCACGCTAGGTAAAATTAAACCTACTCTGAATGATGCAGACTTAGCTGGCTCTGATATTGTAGTTGAAGCGGTAGTTGAGCACCCACAAGTTAAGAAAACAGTACTTGCAGGTCTTGAAAAGCAATTACCTGAAGGCACAATTTTAACCTCGAACACTTCGACAATCCGCATTGATGAACTGGCTGAAGCACTAGAAAAACCAGAGCACTTCTGTGGTATGCACTTCTTCAACCCAGTGCCAAAAATGCCGCTTGTTGAGATCATCCGCGGTGAAAAGACCTCAGATGAAACAGTTGCAGCTGTAGTTGATTACGCATTAAAGCTTGGCAAATCACCTATCGTGGTAAATGACTGCCCAGGTTTCTTCGTAAACCGTGTACTTTTCCCTTACTTTGCAGGTTTCAGCAAACTCGTTGTTGAAGGCGCTGATTTTACTAAAGTAGATAAAGTCATGGAAAACGTATTTGGTTGGCCTATGGGTCCGGCATACCTACTAGACGTTGTCGGTATCGATACAGCAAACCATTGTACGGGTGTGATGGCCGATGGCTTCCCTACTCGCATGGCTCGCCAAGATAAAGATCCGGTTGCGGTACTTGCGAATGCTGAGCGTTTTGGTCAAAAGAACCAAAAAGGTTTCTACCAATATGCACCAGATCGTCGCGGTCGCCTTAAGAAGAGCAAAGACGCTGACGCAGTTGCATTGCTAAGCAGCATTTGCGACGCAGCAACTGAGTTTGATAAGCAAACTATCATTGAGCGTTGTATGGTGCCAATGATCAACGAAGTTCTACTTTGCTTACAAGAAGGCATTGTCGCTTCTCCACAAGAAGCAGATATGGCGCTTATCTATGGCATTGGTTTCCCTCCATTCAGAGGCGGTGCATTCCGTTACCTAGATCAAATTGGCCTAGCTAACTTTGTTGCTATGGCTGACAAGTACGCACATCTAGGTGAAATTTACCAAGTATCAGAACAGACGCGTCAATGGGCGACTGAAGGTAAAGTATTCTATGCCGTGGAGGGCCAATAACATGACTATGCAAAATGCAGTAATCGTTGATTGTCTTCGTACGCCAATGGGCCGCTCTAAAAATGGTGTGTTCAAACACCGTCGCGCAGAAGACTTAAGTGCACACCTAATGAAAGGTATTCTTGAGCGCAACCCACAAGTTGATCCAGCAAGCATCGACGATATTTATTGGGGTTGTGTTCAACAAACCCTTGAGCAAGGCTTTAACGTGGCGCGAAATGCGGCACTGCTTGCTGGTATTCCTCACACAGTGCCAGCGGTTACCGTTAACCGTTTATGTGGCTCATCAATGCAAGCACTGCATGATGCAGCGCGCGCAATCATGACAGGTGCTGGTGAAACTTACCTTATCGGTGGTGTTGAGCACATGGGTCACGTACCTATGACACACGGTGTTGATTTCCACCCTGGCTTATCAACGTCAGTAGCACAAGCTGCTGGTTCAATGGGTTTAACCGCTGAGTACCTTGCAACGATTCATGGTATCAGCCGTGAGCAACAAGATGCGTTCGCAGTACGTTCACACCAACGTGCACATGCTGCGACTGTTGAAGGTCGTTTCGCTCGTGAGATTTTACCAACTGAAGGTCACGATGATGATGGCGTGCCAGTATTAGTAGAAAACGACGAAGTAATTCGCCCAGAAACAACACTTGAAGGCTTATCGCAACTTCGCCCTGTGTTTAACCCAGCTTCAGGTACGGTGACTGCGGGTACTTCATCAGCACTGTCAGATGGTGCATCTGTGATGCTAGTAATGAGTGAAGAGAAAGCCAAAGCACTAGGCTTACCTATTCGTGCGCGTGTTAAGTCAATGGCGGTTGCAGGTTGCGATCCATCAATCATGGGTTACGGTCCAGTTCCGGCAAGTAAGAAAGCTCTGAAGCAAGCAGGTATTACGATTGATGATATTGATGTAGCTGAGCTTAACGAAGCATTTGCTGCACAGTCACTACCTGTATTGAAAGATCTTGGTCTACTTGAAGTGGCTGACGAGAAAGTGAATCTAAATGGTGGTGCGATTGCCCTAGGTCACCCACTGGGTTGTTCGGGTTCACGTATCAGTACGTCACTTATCCACTTGATGGAAGACAAAGGTGCAAAATATGGTTTAGCCACCATGTGCATTGGTTTAGGCCAAGGCATCGCAACGGTGTTTGAGCGCGTAGAATAAGCCCAAAACAGCTCACTTGCTGAGTGAGCTGTTACAGCGCTTGCGCTCATTTCTCTTGTCGAGAAATTATTCAAAACGCAAAACTCAACTTGGTGAACCAGTAATTCAGTCATGAATGCTGGTACAAAGGCAAAGTGTGAAAACGCTTTGCCTTTTTTCGTTTTGGGTGTGAAGCTCAAATTAGTCGCTTGCAATGGTTTATTTGTCATCGCGCAGTGGGTAAAATATTCGCCCTATTTTTAGCTTGTTTAAGAGAGTCACCATGCCATTTTCTAATCCCGATCATACATTAGATGCCATCGGTCTTCGTTGTCCTGAGCCTGTGATGATGGTACGTGGTGCGGTGAGAAAAATGTCTGATGGTGAAACGTTATTAATTATCGCCGATGACCCATCAACCACTCGAGACATTCCAAGCTTCTGCGAATTTATGGACCATACATTGGTTGCCAAAGAAGTTGAACAAGCCCCTTTCCGTTACTTAGTAAAAAAGGGCAAATAAGCCCTTTTTGTTCGTTTTTTTGTTAAGCATTCGTTCGCTTTTACTTATCCTTTACTCACCATCACCATAGGCGATGCCGAGTTTCGATAATCAAAGGTGATGGTGTACCAGCCCTTTTTACTCGGTGCAAAACTAAAGTAGTTATATACCGTGTCACAGTTTGCTTGCAATGGTTTATCTAATTGCAGTGAGCCTGACGACTGATAACCACAGTTAAAACCTTTACTCCAAGACTCATCGGCAATTTTAAATTCATACACCTTGCCTGGTGTCATAAACTTTGCGCGTACTGTGTAAATGCCCGGCTGTTGTGCACCCAGTTTATAGTGAGGCTCTGCATCCCATAAGGTGAAGTCACCGCGAAGGTACATGTCTCTATCGAGGGGTTTTACATTCGGCTGAATAATTTCTTGGCCTGGAACATATACCTGACTCGAACACGCAGAAAGTAATAAAGCCATTAACGCTGCGGATAGTTTTTTCATACTTTTAATTTCCTCTCAGCCATTTTGCTCAGCTTTATTCTGAGCTTTTCTAATTGCTATTCATTAGAATCTAAACAACTGTAAAAGTGCGAAGTATTGTGTAAAAGAATTTATAACTCTCTAACACTAAATGACAAAAAGCCAACCGCTGAGGTTGGCTTTTTAAGTTTTTTGGTCAATTCAACTAGTTCTGTAAAACAGAGATATCCGCTGTATTTAAGAATAAACGACTTAACTGACTTAGCAGTGCTAAACGGTTATTTTTAACCGCTTCATCGTCAGCCATTACCATCACGTTATCGAAGAAGTTATCTACCGCTTCGCGTAGGCTTGCCAGTTGCGTTAATGCACCTTGATAATCACCTGCAGCATACACTGGAGCAAGCGCTTCAGTTAGCTCAGCAACTTGTGCAGCTAGCACTTTCTCAGCGTCTTCGGCTAATAAAGCGTTGTCTACTGCAGCATCGCTAGTCACATTATTCTTAGCCAGAATATTGTTTACACGCTTATTCGCTGCAGCCAAGCTTTCAGCTTCAGCCAATGTACGGAAGTGACTTACCGCTTTAACACGACGGTCGAAATCAGCTGGTGAAGATGGACGACGCGCTAATACTGCTTGGATCACATCAACACTGATACCTTCATCTTGGTACCAAGCACGGAAACGACCTAGCATAAATTCAAACACGTCATCAGCCACATTGTCATTGCTTAACTTGTCAGCAAATAATTCCTGAGACTTAGCAACAATGTCATGGATATCTAACTTAAGCTCTTTCTCAACCATGATACGAAGTGCACCGATGGCTGCACGACGAAGAGCAAACGGGTCTTTGTCACCTTTTGGTGCTTGACCAATACCAAAGATACCCACTAACGTGTCGAACTTATCTGCCAAGGCAACAGCATAGCTGATAGGGTTTGATGGTAAGTTATCACCAGCAAAACGCGGCATATATTGCTCATTTTGTGCTAGCGCAACTTCTTCTGCTTCGCCGTCGATACGAGCGTAATGCATACCCATTACACCTTGTACGTCAGTGAACTCCATGACCATTTCAGTCATTAGGTCTGTTTTACTTAATAGACCTGCACGCTCAGCTAATGCCTTGTCTGCACCCACTTGTTCAGCGATATAACCCGCTAATGCCGCAATGCGCTCTGACTTGTCTTTTAACGTACCAAGCTGCTTTTGGAACAATACGCTACCTAAAGATTCTAGGCGGCTTTCAAGGGTTTTCTTTTTATCTGTTTCAAAGAAGAATTGTGCATCAGCTAGACGAGGACGAACTACCTTTTCGTTACCAGAGATAACCACATTTGGATCTTTACTTTCGATGTTAGACACGAATAGGAACTTATTAATTAAGTTGCCTGCTTTGTCTAATAGCGGGAAGTACTTCTGGTCGTCCTTCATAGTATAGATAAGCGCTTCGTCAGGAACAGCTAAGAACTCTTCTTCGAATGACGCTGTTAGTGTAACCGGCCACTCAACGAGTGAAGTCACTTCTTCAAGTAGGTCTTCATCCATTGCTACAACCGCGTCAACTGCCGCAGCCGCCTCTTCGATTTGTGCACGAATTTGTGCTTTACGCGCTTCGTAGTCTGCAACAACATAAGCTGACTTAAGCGTTTCGAATACCTCATCAGCATGGTTTACAGTTACACGTGCTGGATGATGGAAACGGTGACCTTGCAGTTCATTACCGATCGTTTTACCTAGCACTTCACCTTGTACTTGTGTGCCACCAAGAAGTGCAGCCACAGTATGTACAGGACGAATAAACTGTGTTTTATTCGTGCCCCAACGCATAGGTTTTGGAATGGGTAATTTAGCCAGCGCTTTGTTAATTGCATCAGCAAGTAGCTCTGTAGCCGCTTGACCTTTTACTGTCGCACGGTGAAGTAACCAAGCGCCCTTATCTGTTTCGAGCGTCTCAGCTTCACTCACTTCGATACCACAACCACGTGCCCAACCCATGGCAGCTTTAGTTGGGTTACCTTCAGCATCAAAAGCAGCTTTAGTCGCAGGGCCACGCTTTTCTACAACTTTATCTTGCTGTTCAGTCGCAAGCGCTGAAACCTGTAAACCTAAACGGCGTGGTGATGCATACCAGTTGATGCTCTCAAAAGATAACTCTAATGCTTTCAACTCTTCAGTTAGGTTGTCTGCAAATGCCGTCGCTAGTTTGCGCAGTGATTTTGGTGGTAACTCTTCAGTACCAATTTCTACTAATAAATTTTCAGTTGTCATGATCAGTCCTTACAAAGCGGGAAACCAAGCGCTTCACGCGCTTCATAATATGCCTGCGCACAAGCTTTAGATAATGCGCGTACTCGAAGGATATAACGTTGACGCTCTGTTACTGAGATAGCATGACGGGCATCTAATAAATTGAAGGCATGAGATGCTTTCATCACCTGCTCGTATGCTGGTAGTGGTAAGCCTGCTTCGATTAGTTTTTCACTTTCTTTTTCACACTGGTCAAATTGTGCAAATAAAGCATCAACATCCGCGTGCTCAAAGTTATACGTCGACTGCTCAACTTCGTTCTGATGGAATACATCACCGTACGTGACTTTACCCATAGGGCCATCAGTCCATACTAAGTCATAAATACTGTCTACACCTTGTATATACATAGCAAGACGCTCTAGACCGTAAGTAATTTCGCCAGTTACCGGTGCGCATTCTAAGCCGCCCACCTGTTGGAAGTAGGTGAACTGAGTCACCTCCATGCCATTTAGCCATACTTCCCAACCTAGACCCCAAGCACCTAGTGTTGGTGATTCCCAGTTGTCTTCTACGAAACGAACTTCATGCGTTAACGTATCGATGCCCATCGCAGCTAGAGAGCCTAAGTACAACTCTTGAATATTATCTGGAGATGGCTTTAACACAACTTGGAATTGGTAGTAATGTTGAAGACGGTTTGGGTTCTCACCGTAGCGGCCATCTGTAGGGCGACGACACGGTTGCACATAAGCACTCGACATTGGCTCTGGGCCAATTGATTTTAAGAATGTCAGTGGGTGGAATGTACCCGCGCCTACTTCCATATCAAGTGGCTGAGCGATCACACAGCCTTGCTGTGCCCAGTAATCCTGTAGTGCCAGGATCAAGCCTTGAAAGGTTTTTAAATCGTATTTTTGCATAGTTGGCTTAATTTAATTTGGCTCATTGCGCATAGTTGAGCTCACAGAGCAGCTATTAGCGCAGGGTTTTGTGATTGAAAATTATGCTCAGTATACCGCGTGCTGTGCAGGGTTTTAAGCATCAAACATAAAAAAAGGCGGGAAAACCCGCCTTTTTAAATATTATTTTAGAACTCGATTAAACGTCTAAGTTCACAACACGTAATGCATTGCTTTCGATGAACTCACGACGAGGTTCAACTTGGTCACCCATTAGTGTCGCAAACAATTGGTCAGCTGCAATGGCATCTTCAATGGTTACCTGAAGCATGCGACGTGCGCCTGGATCCATCGTTGTTTCCCAAAGCTGGTCTGGGTTCATTTCACCCAATCCTTTATAGCGTTGTGTATACAAGCCACGCTTAGATTCACTCACCAACCAATCAAGACCTGATACAAAGTCAGTAACTGGGTGCGTCTTCTCACCACGTTGCACGTAACCGCTTTCTTCCATCAAGTTCGCCATTTGCTTACCTGTGTTTGCGATACGTACATAATCTTTAGACGTAATGAAGTTGTAGTCTAGTGTATAAGCTTTATCAACACCGTGCTGACGGATCTTAACCACTGGGTAGTACATATGACGCTCTTCGTCGTACGCTACTTCAGCATTAAAGATAGTTGCATCTTCATCTTTTTCTACAAGGTCAGCCACTAAACGTTCTGTCCAGTTAGTTACTTTGTCTTTATCAGATAGATCAGCTTCTGTGATCTCTGGCTGATAAATTAAACGGTTTGTTACTGATGCTGGGTATTTACGATTTAATCGCTCTAACACTTCTACCGTTTTCTGATAATCATAAACGATATTCGCTAGTGCATTGCCTTCAATTGCAGCAGCACCTTCAGCTGGATATAACGCAGCACCATTTAATGCTAACTCTAGCAAGTAGCCAGTAAGCGCATTTTCATCTTTAATGTACTGCTCTTGCTTACCCTTCTTCACTTTATAAAGTGGCGGCTGAGCAATATAAACATAACCACGTTCAATGATTTCTGGCATCTGACGGTAGAAGAAGGTCAATAGTAACGTACGAATGTGCGAACCATCGACATCAGCATCGGTCATGATGATGATACGGTGATAACGCAGCTTTTCTGGGTTATATTCGTCACGGCCAATACCACAACCAAGTGCAGTAATAAGCGTTGCAACTTCTTGAGAAGATAGCATCTTATCAAAGCGTGCTTTTTCAACGTTCAGAATTTTACCTTTCAGCGGCAGGATTGCTTGGTTCTTACGGTTACGACCTTGCTTCGCAGAACCACCCGCCGAGTCACCCTCCACTATATATAGTTCAGAAAGTGCTGGGTCTTTTTCTTGGCAGTCAGCCAGTTTGCCTGGTAAACCTGCTAAATCCATAGCACCTTTACGGCGAGTCATTTCACGCGCTTTACGCGCCGCTTCACGCGCTCGAGCTGCATCAATAATTTTGCTTACTACCGTTTTAGCATCACCTGGGTTTTCTAGTAAGTATTCAGTTAGCTTTTCAGCCATTGCTTGTTCTACAGCAGATTTAACTTCACTTGATACAAGTTTATCTTTGGTCTGTGAAGAGAACTTTGGATCAGGCACTTTAACACTTACAACAGCGGTTAAGCCTTCACGCGCATCATCACCTGTCGCGTTACTTGCTGTTTTAGCTTTCTTGTTAAAGCCTTCCTTTTCCATATAGTTGTTCAGCGTACGAGTTAGTGCAGCACGGAAACCCGCTAAGTGAGTACCACCGTCACGCTGAGGAATATTGTTCGTGAAACAGTAGATGTTTTCTTGGAAACCATCATTCCACTGCATTGATACTTCAACACTAATGCCATCTTCACGCTCAGAAGTGAAGTTGAATACATTCTGATGAACAGGTGTTTTCTTACGGTTTAGATATTCAACGAAAGCTTGAATACCACCTTCATATTTGAAGTGGTCTTGCTTATTCTCTTCACGCTCATCGGTCAGGATAATACTTACACCAGAGTTAAGGAATGAAAGTTCACGAAGACGTTTTGCAAGAATATCGTAGTGGAAATTTGTATCAGAAAAAGTTTCAGCACTTGGCCAGAAGCGTAACTCAGTACCTGTAGTTTCAGATTCACCAATCTCCGCTAACGGTGCATCTGGTACACCCATCGTATATTTTTGCTGGTGAAGTTTTCCTTCACGGCGGATTGTAAGTTGTAACTTTTCAGATAGCGCGTTTACTACTGAAACACCTACACCGTGAAGACCACCTGATACTTTATATGAGTTATCGTCGAATTTACCACCGGCATGAAGAACCGTCATGATAACTTCGGCAGCAGATACACCTTCTTCAGGGTGAATAGAGGTAGGAATACCACGTCCATTATCTCGAACTGATACAGAGCCGTCAGTATGAATAGTTACGAAGATATCATCACAATAGCCAGCTAATGCTTCATCGATAGAGTTATCTACTACTTCGAATACCATATGATGAAGACCAGTGCCATCATCTGTATCCCCTATATACATTCCCGGACGCTTTCTTACCGCATCCAATCCTTTCAGTACTTTAATACTGGACGAATCGTAATTTTCAGACATGGGTTTCTTCCAATTTTATGTTGTTAAACTGCCATGTTTCACGTGGAACATTTTCTTTTCTCTTTGTATTGGTTCCACAACAGCAGAAATACTTTCAGCAGTAATTGCCGTAATAAATAGCTGTGACTGACATAATTTTAATAAATCAGCCACGCTTTTCATCGTTTCTTCCCCTAACTCTGAGGGTAAATCATCGATAAGCAAAATTGACTGCTTTTTTGTTTCGGTCTCAATTAAGGTGTTTTGCGTAATTTTTAACGCATACAACAACAGCTTTAACTGACCCCGAGAAAAAATATTTTCTATACTATGACCATTTATAAAAAAGCTAAAATCAGCTTTATGTGGCCCTTTACTTGTATAGCCAAGCTTAACATCACGCTCAAAGTTCGCTTTTAACGTGCTTGCTAAGTCCTCTTTCCAACCAGCATCATAACGTAATTCTAGGCCAGAAAATATAGGTATTTGACCCACTATTTTATCAAAAAAATACGCATTAAACCTCTCTATATAGGCTTTTCTTGCGATATTTATTTGATCAGCCACCTTAACAAATTCAACGTCCCAGAATTTGATTTGCTCGGCGTAATTATGTGGACGGGATTTAAGGAGTGCATTGCGTTGCTTAAGGATTTTATTAAACTGACGCCAGGCATTAAAAAAAGATTGTTCCACGTGGAACACACCTAAATCTAAAAACTTTCTACGTTCTTTAGGGCCACCAAAAAACAACTCGTAGCTTTCAGGTGTAATAACTTGCACCGGTAAAAGTTGTGCCAACTCCGAGATTTTCCTACTAGCTTGTCCTTGTATTTTAAGCTGTGTTTCACCCTGCTTATTCTTACTAATACCAACAGGTATAGACAAGTTAAGATGTTGTTTTTTACCATGAACAATACAAGCGTCTTGTTCGTAGTGAATAAGAAGTTTCTGCTTGTTAGTACGAAAAGATTTACCGTGAGAAAGAAAATAGATAGCTTCGAGGAGACTGGTTTTTCCACTGCCATTCGCACCATAGATGATATTAATGTCTGCGCTTGGCTGAAAAGATAAAGCCTCAATATTTCGAAAATGATTGAGGCTAATATGGTTCAAACTCATATACTATAGACGCATTGGCATCACAACATACATTGCATCATCTTGGCTTACGCCCTCAATTAATGCACTTGAGTTTGAGTCAGATAAAGTGAACTGAACATCTTCAGTTTTTAGAGTATTCAACACATCTAAAACATAAGAAACGTTAAAGCCAATTTCTAAGTCATCGCCTTGATAACCCACTTCAACCACTTCTTCTGCCTGTTCTTGTTCAGGGTTGTTCGCTGTGATCTTCAATAAACCACTTGATAAATTAAGACGAACACCACGGAACTTTTCATTCGATAAAATAGAAACACGTTGGAATGCACTACGTAACCATTCACGATTTGCAGTTACTAATTTATCACCACCACGTGGTAGTACACGACGATAATCAGGAAAACGACCATCAACCAATTTACTGGTAAAAGTAAACTCACCATCAATTAAGCGCACATGGTTCGCACCAAACTGAATTGTGATTAGTTCATCGTCAGCAGGTAAAAGGCGCATAATTTCTTGCACCCCCTTTCGCGGAATAATTAACTGACGCTGCGTATTTAAAGATTCAGATAATGGCTGAGCCGCAATTGCTAAACGGTGACCGTCAGTGGCAACGGTTTTAATTTCACTGTTATCCACTTCAAATGACATACCATTTAGATAATAACGGACATCTTGGTTCGCCATTGAGAAATGAGTGCTTTCTAGTAAACGTCTTAACTCTAAACGGGTCGTCTTGAATTCAACTTCACCATCCCACTGTTCAAGGTTTGGAAAGTCTTCAGCAGCCAACGTCGTTAATGAAAAGCGACTTTTTCCACTGGTCAGAAGTACTTGATGCTCTTGCATCGAAAAAGTGAGTTCTGAACCATCAGGTAAGCTTTTACAGATATCGAGTAGCTTCTTAGCCGGCAAAGTCAGTTTGGCGTCTTCAGCTGGGTTTTCAAGGTGCGAACTTGCAACCAATTCAATCTCTAAATCAGTCCCCGTCATCGCCAACACACCATCTTTAATTTCTAACAGTACATTAGAAAGAATAGGTAGCGTGTGTTTGCGCTCAATGGCACCAGAAACCTGCATTAACGGCTTTAAAAATTGCTCTCTTGAAATTGTAATTTGCATAATAAATTAAGCCCGAAAATTAAGACGACAATGTTCTAATTAAATTTTGATAATCTTCTTTTACCTCATGACTTTCGTCACGAAGAGATTTTACCTTACGGCAAGCATGTAACACGGTGGTGTGATCTCGACCACCAAATGCATCACCAATTTCAGGTAAGCTGTGGTTTGTTAATTCTTTAGATAACGCCATCGCCACTTGTCTTGGTCTTGCAACCGAACGACTACGGCGTTTAGATAATAGATCAGAAACGCGAATACGATAGTACTCGGCAACAGTACGTTGAATGTTATCGATCGTAACCAGTTTATCTTGTAGTGCTAATAAGTCACGCAGGGCTTCTTTTACGAAATCGATAGAAATTGGGCGACCTGTGAAGTTTGCATTTGCAATCACACGGTTAAGCGCCCCTTCTAGTTCACGTACATTTGAACGTAATTTTTTCGCGATAAAGAAAGCCACTTCATGGGGTAAATTAATATTACTTTGCTGTGCTTTCTTCATCAGGATTGCCACGCGAGTTTCAAGCTCAGGAGGCTCAATAGCTATGGTTAAACCCCAACCAAAACGAGATTTTAATCTGTCTTCTACCCCTTCAATTTCTTTAGGGTAACGGTCAGAGGTTAAAATAATTTGCTGATTACCTTCTAATAAAGCATTAAAGGTATGAAAAAACTCTTCTTGAGAACGTTCTTTATTTGCGAAGAATTGAATATCATCGATCATCAAAGCATCAACGCTGCGGTAATAACGCTTAAACTCTTCAATGGCATTATTTTGAAGTGCTTTAACCATGTCTTGAACAAAACGTTCAGAGTGCATGTAGACAATTTTGGCATCTTTTTTCTTTTCCATGATGCCATTACCCACCGCGTGTAAAAGGTGAGTTTTACCTAAACCTGTACCACCATATATAAAGACAGGGTTAAACGCATTTCCCGGATTGTCGGCAACTTGCGTTGCAGCCGCTTTAGCTAACTGGTTTGATTTACCTTCAACGAAGTTATCAAACGTATAGTTTTCTTTAATATTAGATTTATAACCAGACTTAGGTGCGGGCTCTACTTTTTGCTCAGCAACAGGCTGAGCCGTCACTTGAACTTGCTCGTTGTTGGCTGCTTGAGGTGAGACATTATTTGTCTGCTCTGCAGCAGTGTTCACTTGGGGAGCAGCCGGAGTGCCAACGTCAAAACGCAACTCAGGCGCTTCATCACCACAAATTTCAACTAATAGCTCATTAATGCGATTGAGGTATTTTTCTCTAACCCAATCTAAAACAAAGCGATTAGGTGCATAAATGGTCAAAGTATCATCGGTACTCTCTGCTTGCAGTGGCCTAACCCACATACTAAATTGCTGAGATGGCAATTCATCTTGCAACACATATAAACAACTTTGCCAAACAGACAGATACACGCTGAACAACTCCAATGGGTTAATATTCCCGTACATCGTAAAGAGTACAAGAATTGATTAATTATTATCACAAAATATAAGTGGAAGCCGGGTATTATGAATTGATCTTATCCACAACTTCAATATTGACTTTTGCAAAAACTAGGATCTTGTTGATAAAAATAATTAAACAACTGTTTTATAAGAGTTTTTATTTTAGATCCGAGCAATAGATCATAACAAAAAACAACCAAGATCACACGTGATAATTGTGATCAAATTAAGTTTTCCCAAGCTTTTGTTCAGATTGACCCCAAGACCTGTGGAAAACCCAAATAAGATCAGATCCTTTAAGATCTGCTATGCTTTTTATCTCGATCACAGGTATAATGCAGCCGCTTTTATATAGGGCGAATCAAGTTGATTATTTTTACAACTATTTTGCCCTGTAAATGAGATTATCATTGACTTTCGTCGTCCTCGGCATTAATATCTCGCGCTCGCAATGGCACCTGTGCCAGGATCGCGACCTGCATAGGATGTTTTAACCTTAACCGATCGGATGGAATTGTTATGAAAAGAACTTTTCAACCTAGCGTATTAAAGCGTAAGCGTACTCACGGTTTCCGTGCACGTATGGCTACTGCTAACGGCCGTAAAGTTTTAGCACGTCGTCGTGCTAAAGGTCGTAAAGTACTTTCTGCTTAATCATTAGTGGAAAGCTTTAGCTTTGGCAGGGAGTTACGTCTGTTAACTCCCTCGCACTACTCCCGCATATTCAATGAACCTGCTCGTGCAGCAACACCCTTCTTTACTTTATTAGCTAAACCAAATGAAGTTGGTCAACCAAGGCTAGGCCTCACTGTTGCTAAAAAACGTTGTAAACTGGCTGTTCAAAGAAACCGCATTAAACGCCTTGCCCGTGAGAGCTTTCGTTTAAATCAACATAAACTTGATAACATCGATATTGTCTTAATGGTTAAATCAGGTGTTGATGAACAATCAAATGAAGAGCTAACTAAACAGCTTAATAAACTTTGGTTAAAAATAAATGAACGTTGTAAGCCAGGAGCTCCAAAACCTAAACCTTACAAAAAGCGTCCTTATAAAGGTAAGAAACCAGCTAAAACTCAGCAAAAGTAGTGTATTAAACTTCTGCTGAATAGCTTTACCCCCCTATTTAAGGTATCTTTAGCTCACCTTTTAAACATTCAATGCGTGACCATGGCACAAGCTAAAAAAAAGTTGACCATTGCATGGCTATTAAGCCTGCCGAAACTTGCTTTAATTGTGCTAATTAAAGGCTATCAAAATTTTATTAGCCCGTTACTTGGTCCTCACTGTCGCTTTAATCCAACTTGCTCCAGTTATGCAATTCAGGCAATTAATTGTCATGGATCGATAAAAGGGAGTTGGTTAGCGCTCAAACGCATATTAAAATGTCACCCTTTAAGCGCAGGTGGGGATGACCCCGTACCTGAGAAGTCCAACAAAGTTAAACACCAACACGAGAAATAAGAGCTGTTATGGAATCACAACGCACGTTTTTATTTATCGGTTTATTGCTTGTGTCGTTTTTATTGTTCCAAGAGTGGAACAATGAAAAACTACAAGCAAATACCGATACCAGTGCCACAACACAACAAGTCGCTGCTCCAGCTAATCAAATCGCTCAAGAAGATGATGTTCCGGCATCAACTCAAAACGATGTGCCAGCAGCAGTTAGCAAAGCCGTTCGCTCTGTTATTACAGTAACAACCGATCTTCTAGCCGTTCAAATTGATACTAAAGGCGGTGATATTGTTGAAGCGAAGTTATTACAACACGCAGAAACTCATGGCAGCGATACACCATTTTTACTGTTAGGTGAATTTGAAGGCCGTGAATATATTTCACAAAGTGGTTTAATTGGCTTAAATGGCCCAGATGCCTCACCAGAAGGTCGTCCGGTATACACAGCTCAACAAAAAGCGTATGAACTTTCAGGCGATGAATTACGTGTTCCACTGACTTTTGTTGATAACAAAGGTGTTCAGTACACAAAAACTTATGTATTCAAGGCTGGAAAATATGATGTCGGTTTAGAGTACAATGTTAATAACGGTACTGAAAACCCAATTCAAGTTCAGCTATACACACAAGTTAAACGTACTGTGCAAGCTAAAGGCAGCATGGTCGACCAAACTTACTTAGGTGCAACGTATGGTACTTCTGAAGAGCCTTATGAAAAATATAGCTTTGAAGATATGGCTGAAGCAAACCTAAATAAAAACACCCAAGGTGGTTACATTGCCTTTATTCAGCACTACTTCTTAAGTGCATGGGTACCAGATCAGTCGGTAAACAATACCATTTACACTTTACTGCGTAATAACCAAGGTATCATTGGTATTAAAGGTGATGCAGTAAATGTACAAGCAAATACGACTGCGACTATCAACTCTACTTTCTACATGGGTCCAAAAGATGGCGACACACTTGAAGCCCTTCATGAAGACCTAGATTTAGCAGTAGACTTTGGTTGGTTATGGTTTATTTCTCAGCCATTACTTGTACTTCTAAAACTACTTTATAGCTTCATCGGTAACTGGGGTGTGGCAATTATTGCTATCACTATTTTAGTTAAGATGGCACTTTACCCACTGACTAAAGCACAGTACACGTCTATGGCTAAGATGCGTGCACTACAGCCTAAAATGCAGCAATTAAAAGAGCGCTATGGTGATGACCGTCAAAAGATGGGTCAAGCCACTATGGAGCTTTACCGCAAAGAGAAAGTAAACCCTATGGGTGGTTGCTTGCCGTTATTACTGCAAATGCCTATTTTCTTAGCGCTATTCTATGTATTCCTAGAGTCACCTGAATTACGTCACGCAGAGTTCATGTTCTGGCTAACAGACCTATCAGCAAAAGACCCATACTACGTATTACCAATCCTATTTGGTGCAAGTATGTTCTTAACGCAGAAACTGCAGCCTATGACTGTGACTGATCCTATGCAGCAAAAGATGATGACGTACATGCCTATCGTATTTACGTTCTTCTTCATCTTATTCCCATTCCCATCAGGTCTAGTACTTTACTGGTTAGTATCTAACTTGATCACCATTGCACAGATGCTTTACATCTACCGTGGGATGGAAAAACAAGGGATCAAAGTTCGCGACTAATCGCCGACTTTAAACACTCCAAAACGCCTGCTTATTGCAGGCGTTTTTGTTTCAGCCTTGATAACTTATATTTCTCAACTCTGCCCAATCTGGCTGACACTGATGCTTTAGAGTACAATTGCAGTATTGTAATTGCTCAGCAAAAGAATCCATGATTAATCAAGACACCATAGTCGCACAAGCTACCGCGCCCGGTCGTGGTGGTGTAGGCATCATCCGAGTTTCGGGTAGCTTATCTACTCACGTAGCCGAAAAGATTTTAGGCAAATGTCCTAAGCCTAGATATGCTGAATACCTCTCTTTCAATAGCCTTGCGGGTACGCAGCTTGATCAAGGTATTGCCCTATTCTTCAATAACCCACATTCATTCACTGGCGAAGACGTATTAGAGCTTCAAGGTCACGGTGGCCCCGTTGTAATAGACATGCTGTTAAAAGAGATCTGTCAGATTGAAGGCGTACGATTAGCGCAACCTGGTGAATTCTCAGAACGCGCTTTCTTAAACGATAAAATGGATTTAACCCAAGCTGAAGCCATTGCCGACTTGATCAATGCAACCAGCGAACAAGCAGCAAAAAGCGCCCTACATTCTCTGCAAGGTGATTTTTCAAAACATATTCACACGCTGGTGGAAAAAGTCATTCACCTACGTATGTATGTTGAAGCTGCTATCGACTTCCCAGATGAAGAAATCGATTTCTTATCAGACGGCAAAGTCGCTGGTGATTTAGCAGCCATCATCACGCAACTGGATGAAGTGCGCCAACAAGCGAAGCAAGGCAGCATTATGCGTGAAGGTATGCGTGTGGTGATTGCTGGACGTCCTAATGCAGGTAAATCATCGCTACTGAATGCCCTAGCAGGACGAGAAGCAGCCATCGTGACTGACATCGCCGGTACCACGCGAGATGTACTGAGAGAGCACATTCACATTGATGGTATGCCGCTACATATCATTGATACAGCAGGTCTTCGTGAAAGTCCTGATAAAGTTGAGCAAATCGGTATTGAGCGCGCATGGGATGAAATTCGTCAAGCCGATCATGTGCTATTTATGGTTGATGGCACAGATACCACAGAGACCGACCCTATGCAGATCTGGCCTGAGTTTATGCAGCAGTTGCCTAATGGCATGAAAGTGACTGTGGTACGCAACAAAATCGATCTCTCAAATGAATCGGTAAATCTTGATAAAGCGGGTCAGTATCCCCTACTTCGTTTAAGTGCTAAAAGCACCGAAGGTGTCGATTTACTCCGTGAACATCTTAAAGAATGTATTGGCTTTACCGGTGCCACTGAAGGCGGGTTTATGGCAAGACGTCGTCATTTAGACGCCTTAGAGCGTGCCGCCGAGCATTTAGATATCGGACAAACGCAGCTAGAAATGCATGTAGCGGGTGAGATCTTGGCAGAAGAATTACGCCTCACTCAACAACATTTAAATGAGATCACCGGTGAATTTAGCTCAGATGATCTGCTAGGTAAGATCTTTAGCTCATTTTGTATCGGTAAGTAACGGTATACATACTCAAAAGCGTCGCATACACCCTGTTGTGGCGCTCATTCCCCTAGAATCCAGCTCATTAACTCATCAAATTAAATAATCAAAGCTTAGATTAAGTAAAAAAACTCAAATTCTTCTCATCGCCGTGCTGTAGAACGCCCAACATTTAAGCCTTACTTGTATTAAATAAGGCGAAAAACGTCACCAAAAAGCGATCTCATTCGAGAAAAAACAAGCCTCAGAGCCGCTCAACCAGCAAAGCGCAGTTTGATCAGACCAATAAATAGACCTTTGATCATCTTATTCGGATCTATTTTCAGAATTTATAGAACATTTAATTATATAAACTCATTTTTTAGATCCAAAAGTTAGTGAAGTAAAATAAACAAGATCGAGTTATACACAAGCAGCCTATCCACATTGCTAAAATATCACCACAAAAACCTTAAAGAAGATCTTTTTAAGCCCGTTAACTCACCAAAGAAAATAAACTAGACGCAACTTTCACTCAGTTTATCCACAAATTAACAACTAAAAAACAGCGAGGAATAAATTATTAATTTATTATAAATCAACACACTGAGTGGCAAACGCTGATTTCATAGGCATTAAAAGTTATCCCAAGTTTAAATCCCCTCTTTACTTCTTCCACAGGCACATTATGATAGCCGCTCAAAGTAGATAGGATGAGTAAAATGCCGCAAGTCGACATCATTGTAGGTAGCCAGATGGGATCAGCGGAGTATGTCGCTGAGCAACTTCAAGAAGCCCTTGAAGAGCAAGGTTTCAAAACCATGTTACATGAACAACCAAACTTTGATGATTGCCAACAGGCCAACTGGCTGGTGGTAACTTCTACTTATGGTGCTGGAGATTATCCAGACAATTTACTGTCATTTATTGAGCAAATAACAGCGCAATCTTCTTTATCACAGCTCAAACATGCAGTTGTCGGAATTGGCGACAGTAGTTACGACACCTATAACTATGCTGCAAAGAACTGTGATGCACTGTTAAAAAGTAAAGGATCACAGTCTTTATTAGCACCATTAGAGATCAATGTGCTTGATGAAGCCTTGCCAGAAGATACCGCTTTAGCTTGGTTGCCAAACTTGATCGAAAAGTTGGCAGATAATTAGAAAGATCTTTTACACAGAAGTTATTCACAAAACCCCCATATATTAGATCGGATTGTGGATAACCTATGATCTAACTGCTGATCTACGCATACTTATCCCTTGGATAAATATTTCCCGATCTGAGGTTGTGAATAAAGCGCCGATTTGATCAACGCTTATACCGAGTAAGATCCGATCTAATTCACATCTATTGATCTGATCTAAGTTGATGCTTTTAAAGATGTAGTTAGAGTTACACACAGATCTTACGATCACTAATAGTAAGATCTAATAAAAGATCTTTAAAAAGATCCTTATATATATTTAGTGATCACATTTTCGTATTTTCTAGGTTGTTTAATATTTAAGCGTTTCACTTCTGAGTTTTTCTAGGTAGAATACGCATCCTTTCAAAATTCACCGGTTGTTTTAAGTAGGATCCCGTAGATGATTTATCATGAGCATTTTGATGTAATAGTTGTTGGTGGCGGTCATGCAGGTACTGAAGCTGCATTAGCGGCTGCACGCATGGGCATGAATACCCTATTGTTAACCCATAATATGGATACTTTAGGCCAAATGTCATGTAACCCAGCAATTGGCGGGATCGGAAAAGGACATCTGGTAAAAGAGATCGATGCACTTGGTGGTGCAATGGCCAAAGCGATCGACAAAGGCGGGATCCAATTTAGAACCTTAAACTCGTCTAAAGGCCCAGCGGTTAGAGCAACTCGTGCTCAAGCTGATCGCGCACTTTATAAGGCCGCGATCCAAGACATTTTGCAAAACCAAGAAAACTTGAAGATCTTCCAACAGTCTTGTGATGATCTCATTGTTGAACAAGATCAAGTTAAAGGCGTCGTGACTCAAATGGGTCTACGTTTTAGTGCACAAACGGTAGTACTAACTGTTGGCACATTCTTAGGTGGTCAGATTCATATTGGTTTAGAAAACTTCTCTGGCGGTAGAGCGGGCGATCCACCTTCAATTGCATTAGCAAAACGCTTAAGAGAACTGCCATTCAGAGTTGATAGACTTAAGACGGGCACGCCACCACGTATTGATGCCCGTACAGTTGATTTCTCAGTGATGCAAGAACAACCGGGTGATACACCAACACCGGTATTCTCTTTCATGGGTAAGCAGAGCGATCACCCACAACAGATCCCTTGTTACATTACTTATACCAATGAAAAAACTCATGATGTGATCCGTGATAATTTACATCGCTCACCAATGTATGCAGGTGTCATTGAAGGTATTGGTCCACGTTATTGCCCATCTATTGAAGATAAAGTGGTTCGTTTTGCAGATAAAGAAAAGCACCAAATTTTTGTTGAGCCTGAAGGCCTGACTTCTTATGAACTTTATCCGAATGGTATTTCGACAAGTCTACCGTTTGATATTCAGCTCGATATTGTTCGTTCAATTAAAGGGTTTGAAAACGCGCACATCTGTCGCCCTGGCTATGCAATTGAATATGACTTCTTTGATCCGCGTGATTTAAAACAATCTTTAGAAACCAAATTTATTAATGGCCTATTCTTCGCCGGTCAGATCAATGGCACAACTGGTTATGAAGAAGCCGGTGCACAAGGTTTGATCGCGGGTATGAATGCGGCATTACAAGTACAGGGCAAAGATGCTTGGACACCACGTCGCGACCAAGCTTACACAGGCGTACTGATTGACGACCTTGCAACATTAGGTACAAAAGAACCGTACCGTATGTTTACTAGCCGCGCTGAATACCGTCTTCTTCTTCGTGAAGACAATGCTGATCTTCGCTTAACAGAGAAAGGTCGTGAACTAGGCTTAGTCGATGATGAGCGCTGGGCGGCTTTCAATGAAAAACTCGAAGTGATGGAACAAGAAACACAGCGTGTTCGCAGTACTTGGATCCACAAAGATCACCCAGCACTTGAGCAAGTTAATGCGCTGCTTAAAAAGCCATTAACGCGTGAAGCAAGTCTAGAAGATCTGATCCGTCGTCCAGAAGTTGCACAAGCTGATCTATATAAAATCGAAGGGCTTGGATCTGAGTCTGACAACTGGCAAGCATTGGAGCAAGTTGAGATCCAAACCAAATACGCAGGTTATATTGCACGTCAACAAGATGAAATCGAAAAATTGATGCGTCATGAAGAAACGCAAATTCCTGCTGACTACGACTATAGCCAAGTAAGTGGCTTATCGAATGAAGTGGTTGCCAAGCTTTCTGATGCCAGACCGCAAACTATTGGTCAAGCATCTCGTATTTCTGGTATCACCCCAGCAGCGATTTCGCTATTATTAGTCTATTTGAAAAAGCAGGGCTTACTTCGTAAGTCAGCATAAGCCGCAAGGGTAGACTGTGTTACAATCATTACTGACTTCTTTATTAGCACAAACGGATATTGTGCTAAGCGACAAACAACAGCAACAACTAGTTGCTTATGTCGAATTGCTTGATAAATGGAATAAAGCCTACAACTTAACTTCTGTGCGTGATCCTAAAGAAATGATGGTGAAACATATCATGGATAGTTTAGTGGTAGCGCCTCACTTAACAGGCAAGCATTATATTGATGTAGGTACAGGCCCTGGCTTACCGGGCATTGTACTTGCTATTGCTTTACCTGATACCCAATTTGTATTGCTGGATAGTTTAGGCAAACGTGTGCGCTTCTTAATGCAGGTGAAACATGCATTAGGGTTAGATAATGTCACGCCAGTACAGTCTCGAGTTGAAGAATATCAACCAAGTGTTAAATTAGACGGGGTACTAAGCCGTGCATTTGCATCATTACAAGATATGGTGCAGTGGTGTTCGCATTTAATTGATGACTCAGGTCGATTTATTGCTTTGAAAGGGCAATTTCCTGATGAAGAACTTGAAAACCTGCCAGCAGGTACCAAGTTTGAACAAGATATTAGTTTAGATGTGCCTAAATTAGATGCTGAGCGACATTTAATTATTCTGTCAAAAGACTAAGTTGAGGGTAAAGTGGCAAAAGTTATTGCAATCGCAAACCAAAAAGGGGGCGTGGGTAAAACAACCACCGCCGTAAACCTTGCCGCATCAATGGCCGCAACCAAACGTAAAGTATTACTTATCGATTTAGACCCACAAGGTAACGCCACTATGGGTAGTGGTGTTGATAAGTATGGCGAGGTTGCCACCATCTACGATTTGTTAATCGAAGAAACACCAATCAATGACGTGATTTGTAAAGAAACGTCTGGCGAATATCATTTAATTGCTGCAAACGGCGATGTTACCGCAGCAGAAGTTAAATTAATGGAATTATTCGCTCGAGAAGTACGATTAAGAAATGCCTTAGAAGCAGTTCAAGATCAGTATGAATTTATTTTTATTGATTGTCCGCCTTCATTGAATATGCTGACAGTCAATGCTATGGCGGCAGCAGATTCTGTTTTAGTGCCTATGCAATGTGAATATTATGCATTGGAAGGTTTGACGGCATTAATGGATACCATCACTCAGCTTGCTAAGTTGGTAAACCCTAACTTACAGATTGAAGGCATTCTTCGCACTATGTACGATCCGCGTAATCGACTTGCCAATGATGTGTCTGAGCAATTAAAACAGCACTTTGGCGAAAAAGTATACCGTACCGTGATCCCAAGAAATGTCCGTTTAGCCGAAGCGCCAAGTTTTGGTGCGCCAGCCATGTATTACGATAGAGCATCAAGCGGTGCAAAAGCATATTTAGCATTAGCCGGTGAAATGTTAAGACGTAAAGAGCAGCAAACTGCTGCTGTTGCGTGAGAGGATAATAATAAATGTCAGTAAAAAAACGTGGTTTAGGTCGAGGCTTGGATGCCTTATTGAGTTCAGCAAAGCCTGCTCCGGCTGTGCCTGTTGAAGTAGCAGCCCCAGAACCTGAATTACCGGCCACTGCACCTGAGCAAGAAGTTGCATCGACAACCAACACAGCACAAACCGATAATGAACTTCGTCGTTTACCAATCGAGTGGCTGCAGCGTGGCAAATATCAACCACGTAAAGACATGTCTGAAGAAGCGCTAGAGGAACTTGCCAGTTCAATTCGTGCGCAGGGCGTGCTGCAACCAGTTGTTGTGCGTGAAATTGGGCATGAAAAGTTCGAAATTATTGCCGGTGAACGTCGTTGGCGCGCTGCACAACTGGCGCAACTCGATGTTATTCCATGTTTAGTTAAAGACGTTGCTGATGAAGCGGCGGTTGCCATTGCATTAATCGAGAATATTCAGCGTGAAGACCTGAATGCCATGGAAGAAGCGGTTGCACTTGAGCGTCTATTGAACGAATTTGAATTAACCCATCAGCAAGTTGCAGAAGCGGTTGGTAAATCTCGTACTACGGTCACCAATTTATTGCGTTTAAATAATCTCAACGATGATGTAAAAAAATTGTTAGAGCATGGTGACATCGAAATGGGTCATGCGCGTTGTTTACTTGCGCTGACTGGTGAAGTGCAATCAGAAGCGGCTCGAACAGCCGTTGCTAAAGCGTTGACGGTACGTGAAACTGAAAAATTAGTGCGCTCAATCCTTGAGCCTACGGATAAAAAACAAACAAAAGAAAAAGACCCTGATGTCAAATTGTTAGAACAACAGTTAGCAGAAAATTTAGGGGCGAAAGTCGAGATTAATTACAACCAAAAAGGCAAAGGAAAACTGGTTATCTCCTATGCAAATCTCGATGAATTAGATGGCATTCTTAGCCAAATTCAGCCAGATCTACAACAACCTTCCTAATGTTTGATTATTAGACGAAAGTGGCGCCGAAAAAGCGTCACATTTCGTCGCTGCAAGTTGCAAAATCACCAAAAATAAGTATAATTTCGCCAGTTTTCATACCCTGATAAATTTTTGCGTCATTAAGGTAAATTTAAAGTGACAAATTCGTTAGCAGGCCCTTACAGGCGTGCCGCATTAAAAGGTGTTTTACTTCAGGGTATCGTAGCAACAATCGCTGCAGTAATAGTTTTAGTTGGTTGGGGAGTACAAGCGGGCGTTTCAGCACTGGCTGGCGGCCTTGTTTTGGTACTTCCTAATTTTGTGTTTGCTATATATGCGTTCAGATATATGGGCGCCAGTAGAGCAGAACAAGCGTTTGACTCGCTTAAGCGAGGCAACGGATTAAAATTTTTGATTACCTTGTGTTTGTTTGCACTAATATTTAAGCATTTTACTGTCATGGCTTTGCCATTTTTCTGCTGTTATATATTAGTGATGTTTGCACAGTGGTTTTCACCGATTTTTTTTAATCATTAACTTTTGGGATAAAACATGGCTGCAGAAGAACTGACTCTATCGAGCCATATTCAGCACCACTTGACCAATGCTAAGATGTGTTCAACCGATGCCGGTTTAGCCTTCAATAAAGCATGTGCGGATAGTGGGTTCTGGACATGGCACGTAGATACCCTCGCATGGTCAATCGGTTTAGGTCTTATTTTCTTATGGATCTTCCGTAGCGCCGCTAAAAAATCAACCACAGGTGTACCTGGTAAATTTCAGTGTTTCATCGAGATGATCGTTGAGTTCGTTGGCGACAACGTACGCGATACTTATCACGGAAACAGCAAACTGATTGCACCATTAGCCCTTACAATCTTTGTTTGGGTGTTCTTAATGAACCTGATGGACCTTATTCCTGTTGACTTCTTACCTGCATTTGCTGGTTTCGTTGGTGAAACTGCATTCGGTATGGATTCACACGATGTGTACATGAAAATTGTACCTACAACTGACATCAACATGACTGCTGCACTGGCTATTGGTGTACTTATTCTGATGATCGGTTACTCAATTCGAATCAAAGGTATCGGCGGTTTCATTGCTGAGTTAACACTTCACCCGTTTAGCTCAAACAATAAAGTTGCAATGATTTTCTTGATCCCTTGTAACTTATTACTTGAAACAATCGCATTAGTAGCTAAGCCATTCTCGTTAGCACTGCGTTTGTTCGGTAACTTATACGCAGGTGAGATGATCTTCATCCTAATCGGCGCAATTGGTTTAATGCAGTTACCACTGCACTTTATTTGGGCTGTATTCCATATCTTAGTAATCGTACTTCAAGCATTCGTATTTATGATGCTGACTATCGTTTACCTAAGCATGGCAAGTGCAAAAGATAGCCACTAATAATTTATAGATTTTTTTAACTTTAACTTTAACTTTAAGAAACTTTGGAGAAAAAAATGGAACTAGTAGAAGGTTTAAAACTTATCGCTGTAGCTTTACTAATCGGTTTTGGTGCTATCGGTACTGCAATCGGCTTCGGTAACATGGGTGGTAAATTCCTAGAAGCATGTGCTCGTCAACCAGAACTTGCACCTTCACTACAAGTTAAAATGTTCATCCTAGCTGGTCTAATCGATGCGGTAGCAATGATCGGTGTAGGTATCGCTATGTTCATGTTGTTCGCACTTTAATTTTTGGTAATCACTTACGTAAGTCGAACAAATGTCATGTAAGGAGGAGCGGTTGTGAACTTAAACGCCACTCTAATAGGTGAATTAATTGCATTTACGGTTTTCGTACTTTTCTGTATGAAATACGTATGGCCACCGTTAAATGGTGCAATTGAAGCTCGCCAGAAAAAGATTGAAGATGGCTTAGCTGCCACTGATAAAGCTGAACAAGAACTTGAAGTTGCGCGTAAACAAGCTGCTGAGCAGCTGAAAGAAGCGAAAGCTCAAGCAGCTGATATCGTTGAACAAGCTAAGAAGCGTGCTGCGCTTATCGTTGACGAAGAGACAACGCGTGGTCAGCAAGAACGTGAAAAAATCATCGCTCAAGGTCACTCTGAAATTGATTCAGAGCGCAGCCGAGTTTCAGAAGAGCTACGCAAACAAGTTGCAACGCTTTCTGTAATTGGCGCTGAGCGTATTTTAGAGCGTGAAATTAACCAAGCTGCACACAGTGACATCGTTGAAAAACTTGTCGCTGAGCTTTAAGTAGGGGGTCTGAGCATGTCTGAATTGACTACTATCGCTCGCCCATACGCTAAAGCAGCTTTTGAACTTGCCGTTGAAAAAGGCAATGTTGAAGCTTGGAACGAAATGCTGTTCTTCGCTGGTCAAGTGGCCAGCGATGAGCAAGCTAAAACGTTACTAGCTAGCATTCCTACAGCTGCAGAACAAGCTGATGTTTTAATCAAAGTTTGTGCTGAGCAACTAAACGAACAAGGTCAAAATCTTATCAAGCTGATGGCCGAAAATGAACGTTTAGCCGCCATCCCAGCAGTTGCTGAAATCTTTGCTGAATTTAAAGCAGAGTTTGATAAAGAAATCGACGTTAATGTGGTTTCTGCAACTGAGCTTGCTGCAGAGCAGCAAGACAAACTGGTCGCGGCACTTGAAAAACGTTTCGCACGCAAAGTTAAGCTGAATTGTAGCATCGACGAAACCGTTGTTGGCGGTTTAGTTATCAAAGCCGGTGACACCGTTATTGACGGTTCTGTCCGTGGCAAGTTGGACCGCTTAGCGGTATCGCTACAATCGTAATTGGGAAAAAGAGCATGCAACTTAATTCCACTGAAATTTCTGCACTGATCAAGCAACGTATTGAACAGTTTGAAGTTGTAAGTGAAGCACGTAACGAAGGTACTATCGTATCTGTTACTGACGGTATCATCCGCATCCACGGTCTAGCTGACTGTATGCAAGGTGAGATGATCGAGCTTCCTGGCAACCGTTATGCTATCGCACTAAACCTTGAGCGTGACTCAGTAGGTGCAGTAGTAATGGGTCCTTACGCTGACCTTAAAGAAGGCGTAAAAGTACAATCTACAGGTCGTATCCTAGAAGTACCAGTTGGTCGTGGTCTACTTGGTCGTGTTGTTAACACACTAGGTCAGCCTATCGATGGTAAAGGTGCACTAGACAACGATGGTTTCGAGCCAGTTGAAAAAATCGCACCAGGCGTAATCGAGCGTCAATCAGTAGACGAGCCAGTACAAACTGGTTATAAGTCTATCGATGCGATGATCCCAGTTGGTCGTGGTCAGCGTGAGCTAGTAATCGGTGACCGTCAGACTGGTAAAACGGCTCTAGCAATCGATGCTATCATCAACCAAAAAGACACAGGCGTTAAGTGTGTGTACGTAGCGGTTGGTCAGAAAGCGTCTACTATTGCTAACGTAGTACGTAAATTAGAAGAGCACGGTGCACTTGAAAACACGATTGTTGTTGTTGCATCTGCTTCTGAATCAGCAGCGCTTCAATTCCTAGCGCCATTTGCTGGTTGTACTATGGGTGAATACTTCCGTGACCGCGGTGAAGACGCGCTAATCGTATATGATGACCTGTCTAAGCAAGCTGTTGCTTACCGTCAGATCTCACTACTACTTAAGCGTCCACCAGGCCGTGAAGCATACCCAGGTGACGTATTCTACCTTCACTCACGTCTTCTAGAGCGTGCATCACGTGTAAACGCTGATTACGTTGAGAAGTTCACTAACGGTGAAGTGAAAGGTAAAACAGGTTCATTGACGGCATTGCCAATCATTGAAACTCAAGGTGGTGACGTTTCTGCATTCGTACCTACCAACGTTATCTCAATCACCGATGGTCAGATCTTCCTAGAAACTGACTTATTCAACGCAGGTATCCGTCCAGCTGTTAACGCTGGTATCTCGGTATCTCGTGTAGGTGGTGCAGCGCAAACTAAAATCGTTAAGAAACTAGGTGGTGGTATCCGTCTAGCGCTAGCTCAGTACCGTGAACTAGCGGCGTTCTCTCAGTTCGCTTCTGACCTTGACGATGCAACGCGTGCACAGCTTGAGCACGGTGAGCGTGTAACAGAGCTAATGAAGCAGAAACAATACGCACCAATGTCTGTTGCTGAAATGTCTCTGTCTCTATTTGCTGCTGAGAAAGGTTTCCTACAAGACATCGAAATCCCTAAGATCATGGATTTCGAAGAAGGCCTAATCGGTTTCGCAAACAGCACTTACGCAGAGCTAATGGCTCAAATCAATGAAACAGGTAACTACAACGCTGAGATCGAAGCGCAGCTTAAAGAACTTCTAGAGAAGTTCAAAGCAACGCAAACTTGGTAATTTAGTTATGGATGGTGAGTGTTCTTAGAATGCTCACCTTGATTCGGAGAGAGAGTCATGGCCAGCGGAAAAGAGATTAAAAGCAAGATCGGGAGTATCAAGAATACTCAGAAGATCACCAGCGCAATGGAAATGGTTGCTGCTTCTAAAATGAAGAAAGCACAAGACCGTGTGGCTTCAAGCCGTCCATACGCTGAGAACTTACGCAAAGTGATCGGTCGTGTTGCTCAAGCAAATCTTGACTTCCATCACCCGTTCTTAGAAGAGCGTGATGTGAAGCGAGTTGGTTATATTGTTATCTCTACAGACCGTGGTCTATGTGGTGGCTTAAACTCAAACGAGTTTAAGAAAATCACACAAGACGTACAGGCGTGGAAAGAAAAAGGCGTTGAAGCTGAATTCGCTACTTTAGGTAGTAAAGCTGCTGGTTTCTTCCAACGTTTCGGCGGTGATTTACTCGCTAAGAAAGCGGGTCTTGGAGATGCACCTTCAATTCAGGACGTAATTGGTCCTGTAAAAGTAATGCTAGACGCATTCGCTGAAGGCAAAATTGACCGTTTATTCGTGGTATACAACAAATTCGTAAATACCATGAAGCAAGAGCCAACGATCGAACAGTTATTACCTTTGCCAAAAGCTGAAGAAGAAGTATCAGCTCACGCTTGGGATTACCTATATGAGCCGGGCCCAGAAGCGATCCTAGAGACGCTATTGGTTCGTTTCATTGAATCACAGGTTTACCAAGGTGTAGTTGAGAATGCTGCCTCTGAACAGGCTGCCCGTATGGTTGCGATGAAAGCCGCAACTGATAACGCAGGCGACCTAATGGATGAGCTGCAACTTGTTTATAACAAAGCCCGTCAGGCTGCAATCACACAAGAAATCAGTGAGATTGTAGGCGGTTCGGCAGCTGTATAACGCTTCGGCAAAGTTTAACGAGAGGAATAGACATGAGTTTAGGTAAGGTCGTCCAAATTATCGGCGCCGTTGTGGACATCGAGTTTCCACAAGACAACGTGCCAGCCGTATATGACGCACTAAAAGTTACAGATGGCGACTTAGCTGGTTTGACTTTAGAAGTTCAACAGCAGCTAGGTGGCGGTGTGGTACGTGGTATCGCACTTGGTACTACTGACGGTTTACGTCGTGGTACTTCAGTAGAAGGCACAGGCGAGCCAATCAAGGTTCCAGTTGGTACTAAGACCCTAGGTCGTATCATGGACGTACTTGGTCAGCCAATCGATGAAGCAGGTCCAATTGGTGAAGACGAGCGTATGTCAATTCACCGTGCTGCGCCTTCATACGAAGATCAATCAAGTTCAGTAGAACTTTTAGAGACTGGTATCAAGGTAATCGACCTTGTATGTCCATTCGCTAAAGGTGGTAAAGTTGGTCTATTCGGTGGTGCCGGTGTAGGTAAAACCGTAAACATGATGGAACTTATCCGTAACATCGCAATCGAGCACAGCGGTTACTCAGTATTCGCAGGTGTTGGTGAGCGTACTCGTGAGGGTAACGATTTCTACCATGAGATGAACGATTCAAACGTACTAGACAAAGTATCTCTAGTATACGGTCAGATGAACGAGCCACCGGGTAACCGTCTACGTGTTGCACTAACGGGTCTAACTATGGCTGAGAAGTTCCGTGACGAAGGTCGTGACGTACTTTTCTTCGTAGATAACATCTACCGTTACACACTAGCGGGTACTGAGGTATCAGCACTTCTAGGTCGTATGCCTTCAGCGGTAGGTTACCAGCCTACACTAGCTGAAGAAATGGGTGTACTTCAGGAGCGTATCGCGTCTACTAAGACTGGTTCAATCACGTCTATCCAAGCGGTATACGTACCTGCGGATGACTTAACTGACCCATCACCAGCTACGACGTTCGCGCACTTAGATGCAACAGTTGTACTTTCTCGTGACATCGCATCACTTGGTATCTACCCAGCGGTAGACCCACTTGATTCGACTTCACGTCAGCTTGACCCTCAAGTAATCGGTAACGAGCACTACGACACAGCACGTGGCGTTCAGACTGTACTTCAGCGTTATAAAGAACTGAAAGACATCATCGCGATCCTAGGTATGGACGAGCTATCTGACGAAGATAAGCAAGTTGTATCTCGCGCACGTAAAATCCAGCGTTTCCTATCTCAGCCGTTCTTCGTTGCTGAGGTATTCACAGGTGCACCTGGTAAATACGTTTCACTGAAAGACACTATCTCTGGCTTCAAAGGCATCTTAAACGGTGAATACGATGACATGCCAGAGCAAGCTTTCTACATGGTTGGCTCAATCGACGAAGCGATCGAAAAAGCCAAAAACATGTAATTTAGGAGGGTGTTATGGCAATGACAGTACATCTTGACGTAGTAAGTGCAGAGCAGAGTGTATTCTCTGGTGACGTAACCACTATTCAAGTGACAGGTAGTGAAGGTGAGCTAGGTATTCATCCTGGTCACGCGCCACTATTGACTGGCCTAAAACCTGGTATGGTACGTTTAGTTAAACAAGATGGTTCTGAAGACATCATCTATGTTGCTGGCGGTACGCTTGAAGTTCAACCTAAGACAGTAACCGTTCTTGCGGACGTTGCTATCCGTGGTGAAGAGCTTGACGAGCAGGCTGCTGAAGAAGCTAAGCGTGAAGCGCAAGCACAAATGGCTTCAGGCACGACGTCTGAGCTTGATACGCATGCTGCAGCTGTACAGTTAGCAGAAGCAATCGCTCAGCTACGTGTTATTCGCCAGCTACGCAAATAATACATCCTATCTGGTTTAAAAAGCCCGCACTGCAAAGTGCGGGCTTTTTTATTTGGTACAAAAACAAAAGTTAAAATTATACCGCTTATGTTAATTAAATATTAATTTGTGAATGGGATTGTATTTAGAAACAGATTCAATTAAATTGACCGTCACTGCTAGTTAAACTAAGACACACGGAATGAATGAGGTTAGCTTTTCTAGGGCAGTTAAAGAAGTCAAGTTTGGTGCTTGGACTTTAGACCCTAAACGACAAACAATTTCCGATGGCGAAGTAACAAGAGAGCTAGAACCTCTGTTGTTTAAAATTCTATGCTATTTAATTATCAACGATGAACAGATTATCACCCGTCAAGATTTGGTGGATGATGTCTGGTGCCAAAAGTATGTTGATGATAATGCAATAAATAGAGCGATGTCTGAGCTCAGAAAAGTACTTAAATCAGACAAACAAAAAGGCCTTGTTGTTAAAACTCATTACCGGAAAGGGTATAGCTTTTTCTTGAAGGCTGAAGTTGTTTACCAAAATAGCTCCACACAAGATTTATCTGGTTTCTCAGCCCCTATCAATAATGAGCTAAATTCATCGAAAACTAAAAACTCCAATAAAGCATTAAAATATGGCCTTTCGATAATGTGCTCTTTCGCTATTTTTTTCGCTTTTTACTTATTTATAGAGCCCTCAGAATCTTTGGATGATCAAAAAGAACGACCTGTAATAGTAAAGTCGAGTTTTAGTGAAGAGTTATTATCATGGGAGCCAGGCCGTTACCTTTCGACTCACCTTTCTCCAAACGAAAACTTATTAGCTTATTTATTTCTTCCGAATGAGAAAGAAAAAGCGATGCTTGTCATTAAAAATCTGACTAGCAATACAGAAAAAAAGGTAGCCTTTCAAGGGGCAGATCTCTTCCCTTTAGGGTGGTCGTATGACTCCTCAAAACTGTTTTATAGACTCATTAAAGATGATAAATGTGAAGTGTGGCTCGTTGACTCTATTATCGAAAGTACTAATCAGTATTTATTTGATTGTGAAAAAACACTAACAATTGGTGCTGGTGTTGATGGTGAACACTTTGTATACACGAAAAGAAACTACAGAGGAAAAGATGGGCTATCAGCTATTGTAAGTATGAACTTTAAGACAGGTGAAGAGTTTCAATTAACTTCTCCAAGCTTGAATACTAAAGGTGACGTATTTTTGCACTATGAACCATCTTTAAAAAAGGTGTTTTTCCAGAGATGGCAACTTGACTCAATCCAGTTATATATGACTGACCTCGAAGGTAGTAATCATGAAATGCTTTTAGATTCAGCGACACCGTTTTATTCTATTAATTACATTTCTAAAGATAATTCTTTAATGTGGTTCGATAGTCAGAATAATACATTGCGTACTTATTCAATAGACGAAAGAAAAATAACGAAAGCAGTAACCATAGAGTCAGAAAATAAATATGCATTATCAGGCGTATTATCTACAGAAGAAGTTGTTGTTACTACTTACCCCTATAACCATAGTATTTATAGTTATAATTTAATTGGAAAAACTTTGACGCCTTTGGTAACTAATAATGGCTTATCATTCGGAGGGATTAGAGGCAGAAATGAAACCATTTTTATTAAGCGGAGTAACAACTATAGTTCAGTTAATTATATTGTTGATGGGCAGTTAACGCAGCATGAACTCGCTCGAACAAAAGAGTTTAGAGGTATCAGATATTCGAAGTTATTGAATAATCTTCTTGTTAGAGATAGAAATAACATAACACTATACTCTCAAGCTCATAGTATCTCAGAAGAGTTTAGTGTTGACGGGACTATACTATCTTCTGAGTTTTTATCTAATGGTGATTTAGGTTATGTGTTATTTAATGAATCGCTCTCGCAGAATATTGCCTTCATTTATTCTCGAGAACTAAAAAAATCAAGAAAGCTACCCGTTAGCGATATAGTATGGTTCGATCAATTAGATGATGATACTTATCTAATGCTGTCATCTAAAGATAAACTACAGTATTTTGATATTAAGCAAGGTAAGGTGACTAAAGAAGTTACACTGAGTTATTCAACAAGAAAGCACTTGATTGCCGTTGCAGAAAATAAGGTTTTTTATAGCAATGGTAAAGCCATCTTTGAGTTACAAAATACTTCTTTTGAAGAAATAACTTCTTTTAATGATAAAGTAATAGCAGAACTAAGCTTTGATGAGTTTTCTGGCTCATTGATATTTAGTACAGACGAAGTAATCAATAATCATTTAGTATCTTTGAAACTGCAACATAGTCAGTCTCTTTAGACTAATTATTATTAATTATAGAGGGCGATAAGCCCTCATACTATTGTATATTTACCCTTTATATTTCTGTTCTCAAAGTTGCTCATTTCCACAGAATATAGTGTATTTATCTTTGTTTATTCTCCATTCTCTAAAACATTTCAGGCATTCGTAATTGATGGTTTATATATCATTGATATTTTTTAGCTGCCTCTTAATTTCAGATAATAAGTGCGACACTTATAGAAAGGTGTAGACGAGGAACCCAGCTGCGAAAAGTGGTACGCTCTTCTCGCTAAAGAAACAAGCAGTACTACTATGAGTTATTAGTAGTTGACCGAGGGGAGAAGATACCTGATTTCTACCCTTTTGGAACTGGGAGTTTCAATCTCTGAAATTGTTAAAAAAGTAAAGTGTCACCGTGCAACGGTGTATCGTGAGTTAAAAACAATCCAAATTCATGGGGATTATTGCCCTCAGAATGATCACATTTATTCCATTAACAGGCGTAAAACTGCAAGCAAATATCACATTCCGGGTTAGCGTATTAAGTTTGTATGTTTGCTACTTAGTAACGACTGGAGGCCTAAGCGAATATCCAATGTCCTTACAAGTGTAGGAACTCGCGTTAGTCATGAATGGATTTATCGTTATGTTGCTCGAGATAAACATCAAGACGGTCAACCCTATCGTCGTTTGAGACAAGGACACAAGCGTTATCGCAAAGGTCTCAAAGAGAAAATAAAAATGCTTATGTCATTTAAGACAGTGTATACACAATCACTGCAGACAATGGTAGAGAATTATCGGGCCATGAGCAGATTAACGTAGCACTTGATGCTGACATATATTTTGCCCATCCATATAGCTTTTGGGAACGAGGTGCAAAAGAAAACGCTAATGGTTTTTTGAGGCAATATGTGAGGTAACGGATGAATATATTTAGTTTACTCAATCAAGGTTAAAAAACCGTCCAAGAAAGTGTTTAGGGCTTAAGCTTGCAAACAGAGAGTACGTGCTCATTTTTTAGTGAATATAGAGAGTACATTTGATTTCCTTTGTATCAAGAATAAACCGCTAAACTATGATCTCAGATGCTTTTGGTAGTATCTAAATTGAAAGAACTTGCATAAAAAAGTAAATCAGATTTTTTGTACTAGATTTGTAGCTGAAAAACTTATGGTTGTTCTTTGGTTTTTTAAGGAAAGCGTTATGCGTTAATTTCTCACCGCAGTGCTTTTCTAAAAGAGAGGCATTGATAATCTGAAATGTAGGTCTGAAAAAGGGGGAAATAAGAGAGATTTATTTGTGATGATTAGATTTAATGTTGAATTGTTTTATTAGTACTAAATTAGCATACCATAATGAAAATTAATAACCTTTAATATCAGTTATTTATGTTTGAATGTTATAGATGGATATAAGCTTTCATAAGTTCGTTTTAATCCAATACTCATGTAATGTTTTTGTTGTCAGAAAGACAGCGAAAATTTTTAACAAATAGAAACTAGGAATAAAAATGAAACTTCAACTTACCAAGAAAAAATTAAAGCAGTTAAATGGTTATCAGGTTCTTGAGCGTAATATGACCAATGCAGTAACAGGGGCGTATGCGGCTTCTGCAATAAAGCCTGAAACACACTCAATGGACACTCACAGTAATTGTAGTACCTCTTATAATACAAATCGTTAATTATAAGGAATATTAATTGAAGACGTATTTGATATTTACATTAGCCTCATTATCAATAACAAAACAATCCCCTGTTCATTTAACTGGGTTTATGGATGTTTCCGAGCCGAGCGCAGAATATCATTTTGCAGCTAGTGATGGTTCATTATTAACTAAAGACAAACATGTAGGTAGTTTTGTATATAGCGGTGAAAAAATATTAAGCTATAAGCAAACAGGTGAATCTATTATAGAGATCTCTAGTTTCAATGATGGCTACATAGAAAAAATATTAGATACTCCCGAAATAAGCAAGGGAGAGCTAATTGTTAAACTTAAAACGGGTATTGTTCATGGAAGGTTTAAACTTCTTGAGCCAGTTAGTGAGAAGTTATCACTGAAAAATAGTGCTCTCTGGATTTGTAGCTATCCGAAACCTGTAAAAGTTAAAGTATATGGTGTAGACGCTGACGAAATATTTTTGTCAGTAGCGTTAGGTGAAAGAGACTATAAAGAAATAGAAGATAAAAAGCTAAAGCTATTTTTCGAAAGGAAAAACTGTAAACATGCAGATTAATGGAAATGCCCAAAGCATGGCGGTGCCTTGGGCTTACATATGCGAGAAATGCAGATGTAATAAGGAAATTAAACTGTACACACATAAATTATAAACAGCAAGTTAAATAATAGAACTTTTTAGCTTGCTGCCCCTCTAAATTACCCCTAAATCAAGTTGGAATTATTGTAAATGCTTGAAAAATTTAATTATTAGTTTGAAAAGCTTTTATTTCAGTTGTTTAATTCTAGGTTGAGAAAAACAATACCTGAATTTGTTATACCAATCCTCTTAATTAAGTGATCTATTATGAGGCAAGGAAAACTAGTCGATAGCGAGGCTAAAATTTTGCTATTTAGTTGTTCTAAATAAGAAATTTTTAACGAAGCTAGCGTCAGTTTTAGTCCCTCAAAATGATTGAGTATTATTGAGGAATGGTATTACTTTCTTTTAACATCGCACTCTGCTTCATTAAATCTAAATTGTCTCATTGTATTTGCACCAGCCCTTACAGTTGAATGAGTTAAAATATATTTCTGAATTCAATGTTGCTTAAGGCCAGAGAGAAAATACCCAATACCTAAGGTGAAATTGCGCACTTAGTTTCTGTATGGTTTTAAAGTGTCAATTGATATTTCTATTACAGAATATGTTTTCTTTGAAGAACTCAATGATTGTAGCGCTTAGCTCAGAATGCTTGTAATGGTTCATCTCCAACACTCACTCAGTACCTAATAACTTTAGTAATTTTATGTGTTTTTGTAACCGCTTTTCGTCATCACCATTTTTATTATTTGGTGTTATCAAAACAACTCTTTAAATACTACCTCTTTTAATAGGTACACATTGTTAAAACTCGGCTTTGTTTATTGGTAAAGCGAGGTATTAAATTTAAGAATCTGTTTGTCTTAGTTTGTCACTGAGTGAGCAAAATTGTAGAGCTAATTTGGTTGAAAAAAATCAAACCAATCTCAAATAAGTCACTTATTTGCTCATAATCTTTTATTTTAAGTTTCTGATATTTCTGCTTATGTTGTTTTTTTTGCTTGTTTGAGCTTGCCTTTCTAATCGCGCATTATTTGTTTTAACAACAAAAGGAGCTCCGATTAATTAAATAGGTAGCCCGAGACAATAAGTTATTTATGGAGATGATTGAGATGACACTACAAGAGTATTTTACGAGCTATTACAACACAATTAGTAAAGGCAATATTGAAGAGTTAGATCAGTATTATCATTCAGCTGCGCCACTGATGAATGCAGCAAAATCTCAATGGGAATCCATGCGCAAGCAATTAGATTTTACCATGACATTGACACATGTTGAGTTATTAGCAAAACAAGATGACTTATTAGTCGTGCGAGATGAAATGAAGTTTGAAGGCGAGGTCAATGGTGAAAGCGTTGCTAAGCATTCTACTAATGTTCATTCATTAACAAAAGAAAACGACGAGTGGAAATTGTTTTCTACATCTAATTTTCCTGAAGCAATGGTGTAATGATGTCTAATTTATTTCGTAAAGAGGCGATTGAACATCAAGGGCAGAAACTCGATGGTGAAGTGACTATTGCGACTCACTTATCTTTCAATTGGATCCTTGTTCTGATTCTACTCATCGTTGTTGTTGGGGCTACATATCTTGTACTCGGTGAATACCATCGAAAAGAGATTGTATCTGGTTATTTGAGACCAACAGAAGGTCTAAGTAAAATTTACCCTTTAGGCCAGGGGGTGATTGATGAGGTTTTTGTTGAAGAAGGTGAAACGGTTGAAAAGGGCCAACTGTTAGCTCGTATTCGAATGGAGCGTATTCTGACTTCAGGCAGTGACATGAATGAAGCCATTTTATCTGAGTTAATAAAGCAAAAAGATATCCTACATCGAAACTTAAGTAATCAAGCGGCTTTAGCTAAGGTTCAATCAGAAAAGCTTGTTTCTCAAATTAACAACACAGAGTTCCAGTTATCACAAGCAAAAAAACAGCTTTCGCTGTTGAAAGAACGCGTTTCTTTGAGTGAAAACCGCTTGAAAGATACTCAAGCTTTAATAGAGAAGGGGTTTGCATCTCAGTCAGACTTAGAAAGTGTGAGAGATACGCTCCTTGCAATTCAACAACAGGCTGAAGATCTTGAAGGGCGAGTACTCAGTCAAAATGAGTCGTTAAGTCAATTAAAGTTTGAAAAGCAGCAGCTACCCTTTAATCAACAAGATGCTGAATCTCAGCTTCGTAGCCAGCTTGCAAATATCAATCAGCAAATTACTCAAGCCAGCGCTCAACAAAGCTATGATGTTAGAAGTAATAGAAGCGGTCGAGTCAGTGGTTTAATGGTTAAGCCTGGCATGATTGCTCAAAGCACAACACCTTTAATGACAATTTTACCTATAGAGGCTGCGCTAGAAGCTGTACTGCTAGTTCCTTCTCGAGCTTTTGGCTTTGTTCAACAAGGGCAAAATACACGCATAAGATATCAGGCATTCCCCTATGAACGTTTTGGTATTTATCACGGAAATATAGAAAGTGTCTCAAAATCAATTTTATTACCAAATGAAGTAAATCTACCCGTTGCGCTACGAGAACCGGTTTATCAGGTTGTCGTTGAATTAAAGGAACAAAACGCAAAAGCATATGGTGCATCCGTACCTTTACAAGCAGGTATGTTATTAGAAGCTGATATTATGGTTGATAGCCGTACGTTATTTGAATGGTTATTTGAGCCACTTTATACCATTAAAGGAGCATTATAATGGAAAACCCAATGCACTTATTAAAATTCAGTGGCGCAAAACGTTTACCTGTAATTTTACAAACTGAAGCCGCAGAGTGTGGCCTTGCAAGTATTGCAATGGTTGCTGCATATCATGGTTATAAAACAGATTTAACAGCACTGAGGCAAACTCATGAGATCTCGCTAAAGGGCGCAAGTTTAGAAGAGCTTATGCAAATAGCTGATAAGCTAAAATTAAGCACGCGAGCTTTAAGATTAGATATGGAACACCTTCCTAAGCTAAAGACACCGTGTATTTTGCACTGGGATATGAATCACTTTGTTGTGCTTAAGAAGGTAAATAAAAACTCAGTTGAAGTTCACGATCCTGGTTTAGGGTATCGCAAGTATACAAAAGAAGAGTTTTCTAAACATTTTACGGGTGTTGCACTAGAGCTGAGCCCGACAGAAGAGTTCAAATCGACGGATACTCGAGTGAACTTAAAGCTTTCTGACTTTTGGAGTAAGGTAACGGGTCTTAAATCTACCCTCGGGAAAGTTTTCTTATTGTCTTTGTTACTTCAGGCTTTTGCGATAGCAAGTCCTTACTATATGCAGCTGGTGGTTGATGAGGTAATTCTCAGTTTTGACCAAAATTTATTAGCGATACTTGCTGTAGGCTTTGGTTTATTGATGTTGATCGAAATGATGACCGGCGCAGTGAGAAGCGTATTACTTCTCCACTTTGGTAATTTAATGAGTATTCAGCTTGGTGCAAATTTATTTCATCATTTGCTTCGATTACCTCTCCAGTATTTTGAAAAGCGACATATAGGTGATGTTGTCTCACGGTTTGGCTCGCTTCAACAAGTAAAAGATCTATTAACTAAAGGTGTGATCGAAGCTTTGATTGATGGTGTCATGGCAATCACGACCCTAATTATGATCTTTTTATATAGCCCTAAACTCAGTTTTGTCGTGCTAGCTGCTATTGCGGTATATGCCGTAATTAGAATAGCAATGTACCGACCGCTTAGAGTCATGTCTGAAGAAGTGATTGTCAATCAAGCTAAAGAGCAATCAAATTTCATGGAAACAGTACGTGGTATTCAAACAATCAAGCTGTTTGGACGAGAAGTCCAGCGTCAAAGTGTTTGGCATAACAAGTATGCAGACAGCCTGAATGCTGGAATTAGGGTCGGACATTTAAATATTGGTTATGAGGCAATAAACAAGGTTATTTTTGGGTTAGAAAATGTATTGGTTGTTTACTTTGCTGCAATGTTGGTTATGGATGGTGACTTAACCGTAGGTATGTTGTTTGCGTTTATAGCTTATAAACGTCAGTTTGTAGAAAAAATGGCTTCTTTGATTGAGAAAATCATAGAGTTCAAGATGTTAAGTTTACATTTTGATCGACTTGCTGATATTTCTCTAACAGATAAAGAAGGCAATATGCAGGGTGAAATCAACAGTAAGGCAATATCTGGAGCAATAGAGCTACAAGGTGTGACATATCGTTACAATAGTAAAGAGGCTCCTGTTTTTAAAGAGTTAGATTTAAAAATTAAAGCTGGTGAATCAGTTGCGATTGTAGGCCCTTCTGGATGTGGTAAAACTACATTAGCGAAGATCATGTTAGGTTTATTTGAAGCCGAAACAGGAAAAGTGCAAGTAGATGGTGTTGATATAAGACAAATTGGCCTATCAAAATATCGCTCTCAGATTGCAGCAGTCATGCAAGATGATCAGTTACTGTCAGGATCTATAGCCGATAATATATCTTTCTTCGACCCCGAGCTGGATATGTTAAAAGTTGAATGGGCAGCTCAGATAGCAGCAATAGACAAAGATATAATGTCTATGACAATGGGCTATAACACACTAGTAGGTGATATGGGGGCTGCACTGTCTGGAGGGCAGATCCAGCGCTTACTACTTGCCAGAGCGCTTTATCGAAAACCTAAGATACTCTTTATGGATGAAGCAACCAGTAATCTAGACACAAAGCTTGAAAGCTCCGTAAATGATGCGGTCAAAAACCTAGATATCACGCGGATTATTATTGCACACCGTCCAGAAACAATAGCCAGTGCTGACCGGGTGATTGAGTTGAGGTATGGCAAAGTTATAGAAGTTGAAAAGCCTAACCTCGGAAATAGGGAATTTGCGAGTAAAACAAAAGTTAGTTTAAATGTTGATGGTGAAGATTGCTTATATACTGGTGGTGATTCTAGGTTTTTAATCGCTTAGTTTTATTATAATAAGAGAGTTTAACTCTCTTATTTTATTTTTGTTTTTCATTAACTTTTTGTTGACATTATAATATTTATTGTTATTATAAATTCACAGTTTAAAAAGAGGTTTTTCAAACTGTTAGGTTTAATCCAAACACTCTTGGCGGAGAGTTAGATTAAACCAGTGGTAATAAGGAGTGCGAGATGTTTGTTTTTATCTACCCATATCCTTAATACCTAAAAACACTTAGGTTCAGTCTAAGTACTCTTGGCGGAGAGTTAGATTAAACCAGCGGTAATAAGGAATGCGAGATATCTATTTTTACCTATCCATATCCTTAATACCTAAAAACACTTAGGTTCAGTCTAAGTACTCTTGGCGGAGAGTTAGATTAAACCAGCGGTAATAAGGAATGCGAGATATCTATTTTTACCTATCCATATCCTTAATACCCAAAATACTTAGGTTCAGTCTAAGCACTCTTGGCGGAGAGTTGGATTAAGCCTGCGGTAATAAGGAATGCGAGATGTCTGTTTATATATTCCCATATCCTTATTAGCTACAAATACTTAGGTTCAGTCCAAGCCTCTTGGCGGAGAGTTAGATTAAACCTGTGGTAATAAGGAATGCGAGATATCTATTTTTATCTATCCATATCCTTAATACCCAAAATACTTAGGTTCAGTCTAAGCCTCTTGGCGGAGAGTTAGATTAAACCAGCGGTAATAAGGAATGCGAGATATCTGTTTTTATCTTCCCATATCTTTAATACCCAAAATACTTAGGTTTAGTTCAAGCCTCTTGGCGGAGAGAGATTAAATATGGTGTTATAAGTAATGATATATAATTTTACTATTAAATTGATTTGGTGATTATAAAAAGATGTTTCACTTTTTATTTTTAAGTTTCTATCTTTTTAATATGCGTGAGTTTTTTTCTATTATATTTTTTATTAAATAAGTTTTTAGGAGTTTATATGGATGGTTTTTTTGATTTTTTTAAATCTAATTTGGTTGATTTTGTTTTAGTCCTATGTATTGCTGATTTTCTTGTTGGTGTTTATCAAGGCTTTACAGCATAAGGAGCGCACGATGAAAACATTAACGACAACAGAAATCAGTGCAGTAAATGGCGGTGGTGGTCCACTTAGAGAAGTGGGCCGTGAAGTAGGCGAAGCACTGCGTGATATTTGGGATTGGATCACCGAATAAAGGCACGACCTCAATCATTAACAGTTAATAGCGGAGCCAAACTGGACCGCGAATAAATAAAAAAGAAAGGATAGACACTATGTTAGAACTAAAAACAAATGAAGTACAAGCAGTAAATGGCGGCTTTTTACCACAAATCGTAGCAGCGGTTATGCTGGCAGATTTTGC